>Ga0307405_10001289_pt1 | contig 10464 bp, 13 predicted proteins | sample 322Cmetagenome_2_FD_203311 | JGI IMG/M metagenome (GOLD analysis project Ga0307405, IMG submission 203311) | Maize rhizosphere microbial communities from greenhouse at UC Davis, California, United States - 322HYB-C-1 | ecosystem: Host-associated > Plants > Roots > Rhizosphere > Soil | place... | reverse complement strand
GGCCTTTCATGTCCGTTTCATCCATAGCCAACGACAAGGAGTTTCGCCATGAGCAAGAGCCCAGGGACGTCCACCATTCCCTTCACGGTGAATATATCGGTCATTGCCCTCGTCGTATTCCTCTGCGGTGTTCTTTATTTTTTCGGCCAAGCGATGTCGGGCGGCACTCCAGAGATCAGTAAAAGCGTCGCGGACGCCCGGGTCATCGACTCCAGGGACGTTGCAAACTGAAGGTGGGCGATTGACGTGTCAGTCGTCGCGGGTTCCTGAGTTTTCGCGAGTAATTCCAATTTTCGTCGATGTCCGTCCGCCGACTAGCACCTACATCTGGTTTCCTATCGGGACAGCCGCTCTCGCGGAAACCGAGAGAGGGTCGACCCACAGATGTGCGACTGGAAGCGAGTATCGAAGGCCATCACTCTGTCCCTGTTCAACAAGGGAGAGTGACGACATGGAAGTCATAGATATTCGCGTGCCGCGGACATCCGCCGAAGAGGCACTGCTTGACGAAATGCACCGGTTGCGGGCGAAGGTTTTCCAAGGGCGACTTGGCTGGGATGTCGAGTGTCAGCATGGCCGCGAGTTCGATCAGTTCGACGACTGCGGGCCGACCTATATCCTTGTCCTTGATGACCGGGCAGGGGTGGTTGGATCGGTTCGCCTGCTTCCGACGAGTGGTCCGAACATGTTGATGGGGGTGTTTCGGCAATTGCTGGAGGACGGGCACCTCGCCACCAGTCCGACGACGATCGAAAGCTCGCGCTTCTGCGTGGACACGACCACGCAATCTAGCCAGCGTGGAGCAACGCACGAGGCCACATTTTGCCTGCTTGCCGGGATTATCGAGTGGTGTCTCCAAAACGGTTGGACAGACCTTGTGACGGCCACCGATCTTCGCATGGAGCGTCTGCTGAGGCAGCGCGGTTGGCCGATCACAAGACTGGGAAAACCCCGCTTGATAAACGAGACAAATAGCATAGCCGGTCGCCTTGTGATCAATACCGATACGTTCGACCTGTTGCGACCGGTGTCTTATCGTTCACGGCTTTCACCAACCAGCCGCCAAGCCGCCTAGCCTAGACCGATGGTTCGCCCACGTTGCGGCGAACCATCAAGACGTGCGAGAACACTGCGTATGATCAGATCAGACGCATTGCTATTGCGACGCAGAGTGCCTCCTGCAGGTTCCTGACTCCCAGTTTTGCCCTGACGTTATCGAGGTCAAACCTGACAGTGTGGAATGAGTACCCAGTTATCGCGGAGATTTCATGCATTGGCATTCCAGTCGACGCCCATCGCGCACAAAGTGCTTCGCGATCCGTAAGGCCGGGTTTGCGCATCATTGTTGGGTTCGAGGAATTCCTAAAGCGCTGGTGCAGGAAGGCCACCGCCGTCGCGGCCAGGGCAATGTCGGAGGCCACGACATCATGTGGCGGTCCTTTCGACGACGTCGCGAATGTCAGCATGGCGACCTGGCCGTATCCCGTTGTGATCGGGATTGTCAGACCGTTTCGAATCCCAAAGTCGGATGCCTGGTCCCAAAAACCCCGCTGATCGGCGTTGGCGAGTTTGCGCTCGGCGTCGACAGACCATCTAAAAATCCGCATCAAGCGCTTTCCCATCGTGATGATGGGATCAACGATCATGTAGGAGCGATCGAAATAGAGCGACTGCCACTCGGCCGCGTAGTTCGAGATCGCGAAATTTTGCGCGGTTGCCGCGCGCAGGCTGAGATAGGCAAAACTGTCATACCCATTGCGCTTGGCGACACGCCCAATGGCCTTTTGAAGCGCGGGTTCGGACCCGATCGAGAAGGCACAGTCGATGACACCTGCAAGTAAGGCCCTTGAACTCATCCATCTCTCCCAAGTTAGGACGCTGTGACCGGACACCGTCGAGCGAGCTGGAAAAATATCGCCAGCCGGCACGTTCGACCGTGCCATTGATAGCTTCTCCGGCTAAATATATCCATTTTGATATGAATATCGTCGGCTAGCTTGAGCTTCAACACGTGCGCGAAGCCGCAACAAAACTTAACAAATCCAGGGCGAGGCGTTGCGTTAGTCCGATGTGACGTCGACGACCAGTATGTATCCTCCAAGTCGGACCGTCTTGAGCAGTGTCGGACTGTTACTTCGCGGTTCGAGCTTTTGCCTCAGCCGGCTGACATGCACGTCGATCGTGCGTGTGACCGGCCCCGCGAGCCCGGTGTGTGTGAGCGAAAGCAGCTCCTCCCGCGTCATGACGCGTCCAGGGTTTCGACAGAAGGTCAACATCAGCTCGAACTCCGTCGAGGTGAGATCGATGGTTGTTCCCTTCAGGTCCCTCAGGACCCGCTCTCGAGGATGAAGGATGAACTCGCCAAAACGAATGACCGTGGGGTCGGCTCGATGACCGAGAGCATAGGCGGCGCGCCGCAAAAGCGCCCTGATCCGCGCCTGACATTGCGACATGGCGAGAGAGGCGGAAAAACAGTCGTCGACCCCGATATCGAATGCCATCTCGATCATATCTTCCCGGTTCCCCGGAAGAATGATGATCAATGGAATGTCGCTCGTCGCGCGAACTTGCCCGCACAGTCGGATACCAGCCTCGGCGTCGCCTGACGCAACGATGATCACCAGATCAACGCGAGTCGAGATCAGCAGGCGTCTGAGCTTGAGGATCGAGGACACGTGAAAAGCATCGAGCGACATGGCTCGAATGGCTGAGACCAGATTGTCATCTGGTGCTGAGTGTTCCAAGGATAGCATGGCGACACCGGCCCGCGGGCCGGCGCTTGAGGAGGCGTCATCCAATGTGGCTTCCAGTCGGTGCATACGCCGGTCCCGGCGACCGGCGCTGTACCTATAGTTGCACTCGCGGCGGCTGGCGCCAACTCTCAGATTTGATGGTAATGGTGCGTACTCCCGGGTTATCCGTGACGCGCGCCGCCCTCGCGTTCCTCGAGCGCCAGTATCTTGGCCTGCCGGCTCCCAGGGCAGCCTAACCTCGACAGGCGGCATTCGGCACATGAAGAGGGTTTGGACCTTCCATTCTCGGTGCCCCGGACATCGTGCGGGAAGAGGCGTTCGGTCGGGTCTGGGCTTTTGCACATCGTTGATCTCTCCGTGATCTGGTCCGCGAACGATCGTGCACTGAGCGGTGTTCAAACACCAATCAAGATAGGCGTGTATTCATCCAGGCGCGCTATCAGTCTGACGGCCACTCATTCGAGTTGCCAAGGATGAAAAAAGAGGGGATCAGACGCGCCCCACCGCTCATTATCTGGGCACCGCCTTCCCACCACGCCTGGACGCGATTGGTCCGGCAACGACGGAAAAGTTAATCGCGGAACCTTCTTGATTGTCGCTGGTTGGCGAAATGGACGCCGGTGCTATCCGGACGTCCAGCCGACAACCGGCGTCGGGAAAAAGCCTCCGTACCTCCCACGGAGGCTTTTTCGCGGGAGCGGGAGCCCCAGCCGATGGGAAAAGCAAGCGATTAGATCCCGGATCCCGACCAATGCACCGCATTCAAGAGCGGGGCAACACGCGGGAAGGGCCTCTTCAATCCAACATACCTTCGTGACACCGATACAATTCTTAATCCCCCGGTTGCAAAGAGCGATTGAACCCCGTTCGACCTCGTGAGATCTTTGGCCATCTGAACAACATTTGAGCAAATACCACCATGCGACCGATAATAATTATCGGATCGCGGGAGCCTGGCGTATTTTCAGCGGTCGTCCAGGTCCTCGAGCGATCGGGTTTGAACACGGTCTTTCGTCGAACCGCGCGAGAAACCGTGGCCGCCGTGAGGCGGCTTGATGTCGACGGCGTGCTGATTGACGCCCGCCTACCTGCCTCGCTTACGGCCTGCCGGGAAATTCGTGACAGCCGGACCTCAAGTCGCCTTCAGTTGGTTGTCGTGGTTGCTCGGCTGGGTGGTAGCCAGCGTCGAACCTATCGAGACGCTGGTGCCAACCGCGTGTTCACCGCGTCCAGCGCCGCACGCCAGATCGCGTTTGCCTTGGCGCCGCAACGAAGACAGGTGCGACTTTCACATGGCGGAATCTCGCTCGATCCAGCTCTTTGGCGGGTTTGGCATGACGGCGCGATGGTTGAGCTTCCTCGCATCGAGTTCATGATCCTGGACATCTTCCTGCGTCATCCGGGGCGCGTGTTCTCTAGGCGCGAAATCATTGCCAGATGCTGGCCAAGCAATGTCTTCGTGGACCCACGAACCGTCAATGTTCACATCGCCACGTTGCGCAGGCTGCTCGGACCGGGGTTTCATGGCAATCCGATCCGCTCGGTGCGTGGTCTCGGTTACGGGCTGGCCGGTACCCCAGATGGAGGTGAAGCATCATGATCAAGCAAAGGCTGGACACGATGATCGTCAACGGACGTATCGTCACGGGCGACGGTGTAACCGAGATTGAGACTGGAAACGTTCTGATCGCCGGCCAAGCGATCGTGGACGTTATCGCGGGCGTCATCGATTATCCCACTAGCGCGCGGGTCATCGACGCCACTGGTTGCACGATCCTGCCGGGTATCATCAACGGCCATGCTCATGGATGCACGTTGGGACCCACCATGCCTAGTGGATCAAGCCCTTTCGCGCCAAGTGATATCGAATACCATCTCAACCGACATCTCCTCTCGGGCACGACCACGCTTCTCAATGTGTGCGGGCTTCCACTGACCGATGAGATCGCGACGGCGCCAATTGATCATCCCCTGGAGGTGGCGGTCTCGACAGCTCATACTCCCGCCAATCTCGCGGCCGCGATCGCCATCGATGGCGCGGGCCTGGGTGAACGCCACCACAAGATGACGATTGAAGCCATGATCAAGGCCGGTGCGAAGGCCTTGGGCGAGGCGGGCGGTGGCCAGACGCTCGGCGGTGGCGCCCAGGATTACCGGTTCATTCCCGACGCTATTCACGAAGCGACGGCCATACGCATTCATCCAAATCTTGCACGCGCGCTAAAAGAGGCGGTTGTTGGCCGCAAACTCGACCAAACCGTCACCGATCTCAAGGCCTTGGATGATCTATTGCTTGGTTCGATGCTTCACCCCGTGATCGATGCTTCAGCGCTCGCTGCACTCATCCGCGCCACTGTCATGCCGCCTGTGTCGGCTTCATTGCGGGGTCTCGCGGAGATCGCCGAAGCCTCCAGTCGACTTGGGTTGCCAGCGATATTCCACAATGCGACGCCGACGGCGGAAACGCTGATAGGCCTGGCTGTCACTCATCCCAGGGCGCGAATGATCGCGGCTCACAGCAATCATCCGTCATTCGAGCCTGACGAATGTGTGTCCACGGCGAGAAGCCTTCGCTCAATTGGGGTAACAATCGATGTGTCGACGCTTGATTGCGTCTCCACGCGCTGGCGCAATCAGCCGACGAATCTCGATGCTCTCGTTTCGGAAGGACTTGTCGATACCTTGTCGACCGATTTTGCCGGTGGCGACTGGGATCCTATTCTTGATGCGGTGAATCGAATGGTGCGGCTCGGCCATTCGAGCCTTGCGCGTGCCGTCGCCCTGGCCACCGGGAACGTTTCCCGCGCCCTTCCAGAACTTGCCTCCGATAGAGGATTGATTGTGCCTGGACGGCTCGCCGATATCGCGATCGTTGAAGGGCACAATCTCTCAAGGGTAAGACATGTGATCAAGAAAGGCAGAATTGTCGTTCGCAACGGCGTCATCCTCGGCCGCCATGAACGGCGACAGCAGCCTCAATCGATCTGAACATGCGATGGTAGGCTAGCCTGAAACTTTCGTCGAGTATTCCGTCAACGACCTGAGCCGAATTCCACCTTCGATGGTTCTCTTCCTCGAGTTACCGTCAGGATACCGCGCCCTCCGTGGATCCGCTTGGGAGGGCGCGCACCCTTGAGCCTGACTTAGTCCCTTAAGGGCTCGCCCAGGGTATGCATCAGTCTATTCGCCCAGCCGAAGATCGCCGACGACAGGACCAGGTCCAGGGATTCAAGCTCGGACAGGCCGACGTCGGCCAGATCCTGCGCATCGGCTTGCGTCGCCTTTGGCGGCGTCGTCGACAGATGCGCCGAGAAGTCGAAGATCGCCTGCAGGTGCTCGTCGAGTTCGGCGTCGAGTTCGTCGGCGAAGATGGTGTCGATGACGTCGGTGCGCTTGGTGTAATTTATGAAGCGCGACGCGTGGACGGCGGCGCAGTAGACGCAGCGGTTGACGACGGATGCGGCGGTGGCGCCCAGTTCGCGCTCGCCGAGCGAAAGCCCGTCCTTGCCGTACATGATCAGATTGAACAAGGGCGAGCGAACGGCAAGCGATTCAGGATCGTGCGCGAGCGTCAACACATAGGTCGATATGCCCTTGTTCGAAGGCGTGACCTGCATGGCCTCGCGCTGCTCCTCGGTCGCGGTCTCAAGATCAACAGGAACGACATAAGGCTGCCAGCGAGGAACCGTTGTGGTGAAGCTGTGGACCGTCTCGCTCATTTTCTTGCTCCAATCAGTGTCAGGCCCGCGATGACGCGCACTTGATAATTCACGAAGGCGGCAAGCTCCGACAGGCGGACGATGTCGGCGTCGGTAATGCCCGCGCTTCGCAATGCTTCGATATGGCCGCGCGTGGCCTCGCGCGGTGCCACGGTCAGGCGGTCGGCGTGGCGGACGATCTCGGCGGTACGGGGATCGCCGACATTGGTGCCGGGCTGCGCGAGCAATACGGTTTCGTTTTCCGCGGCGCGTTTCACCAGTTCATCATAGTGGTCGGCAAGCGCTTCGTTGCCGTTGTGCCGCGCCATGCGCGCGGCAAGTGCCGCACGCAAGCCATGCGACAGTCCGCCGGGATCACGTGGCAGAAGGACGGCATCGTGCGCGGCCTCGCTGAGACGCAGGATCTCCGCGCGCTTCTCCATTGCCTCGGCGAGCGCCGAGCCAGGTTTTACGTCGCCAAGCGTTTCTATGAGTGTCAAAAGAGGCTCCTTTGCAATCCGCTGGAGAGCGCCAGTTAGATCGGGCTGCCAGTCATGTCAAATTAGCATGAGCCCCTTGATGTCATGCAAAATAATTATCTATTCTCGGGTGCATTTATAGAAAACTCATGCTTTTAATGCATGACAGATAGTGGTTGATGTTAAGTATGCATAGCAACTCAATTGACATTCGCCAGCTTGAAGCCTTTGCGGCCGTGATGTCCGCGGGCTCCGTGACCGGAGCGGCGCGTCTGCTTGGGCGGTCGCAGCCAGCCGTCAGCCGGCTGATCCAGGATCTGGAGGCCGAGCTCGGCTACGCGCTGCTGCATCGAAGCAGCGGGCGCATCCAGCCGACGGCGCGCGGCCTGCGCTTTCACGCCGAGGTCGAACGTCATCTTGCCAGCCTCATCCATATACGCGAGCGCGCCGAGGCTATCGGCCGTGACGAGCCGGCGACGCTGACCGTGGCGGCAACGCCGTCGCTTGCGGCAGGCATCCTTCCACAGGCGCTGGCCGCCCTGCCCGCCGACCTCATCCCCCGTCATTTGCACGTCCAGTCGCTCGCGGCCGAAAATGTGGTTCAGGCCGTGATCGCTCGCTCGGCCGATCTCGGCATATCGAGCCTTCCGCTCGAGCATCCCGGCCTCGAGATACACTGGATCGCTGAAGCGCCCTGTGTCGTTGCCATCGGCGCCGACGATCCGCTTGCGAGCGGCGACATCGTTCGCCTGTCTGATATCGCCGATCGTCGGCTGATCACGCTTGCCAACCCATACCGCCTGCGCCACCGCGTCGACGAAGCGCTTGAGCGCGCCGGCGTCGCGCCCGAGCGGATCATCGACGTCAATGCGTCGCTGACGGCGCTGTCGCTTGTGCGCGCCGGATTGGGCGTCGCCATCGTGGAGCCGGCAACTGTCTGCGGCATGCCGCTGGATGGCGTCGTCATGCGCCGGCTCGATCAGCACATTCCGTTCCTGTTCGGTGCGATCTCCGCCGCGGCGCTGCCGCTGACGCCGACGGTCTCCGCCGTTATCGATGCCGCGCGGGTGCAGTCGCTTGCAATGCCCGGCTGCCGTCTTTTGGAGGCGAACGGCACCGACGCGCTGGCCGACAGTGTCTACGGCCAAACTATTATTTCAGAGGGAACGCCCGTATGAGCGACCTTTCCGCACATCCCGACAATATCACAGCTTTAGAGGAGCGCCTGCGTCAGGATCTCTCATGGCTCGAATTGCCGGCGAAATCCTGGGTTCCCACGCGCGACGTCAATGGTCGGCCAGTCGTCGATGTCGTCGTCATCGGCGGCGGGATGGCAGGGCTTGTCGCCTCCGGCATGTTGAAGCGCCTCGGTGTCGCCAATCACGTCGTGCTCGACAAGGCGGCGGCGGGGCAGGAAGGGCCGTGGGTCACCTTTGCACGCATGCGAACCCTGCGTTCGCCAAAGCAGCTTACCGGGCCGGCGATGGGCCTGCCGGCGCTCACATTTCGGGCCTATTACGAAGCGCGCTTCGGCCGCGAGGCATGGGTCGCGCTCGATCGCGCGCCGCGCGAGATCTGGATGGACTATCTGATCTGGTACAGGAAAGTGCTCGAGCTGCCGGTGCGCAACGGCGTCTCTGTCGACAGCATCCTCCCGCGTGAAGACGGTATGCTCGATATCACGTGCCTTGAGGGCAGCGCCAAGGAGACGATCGTTGCCCGCCATGTCGTGCTGGCAACGGGGCGCGATGGGCTCGGCGGTCCGTTCGTGCCGGACATCGCCAAGAGTATCGATCGCAAGTTTTGGGCGCATACGGCTGACGAAGTCGACTTCGGCGCACTGCGCGGCAAGCGCGTGGGCGTGATCGGGGCCGGTGCCTCGGCCATGGACAACGCGGCAAGCGCGCTGGAGGCGGGTGCCGCCCGTCTCGACATGTTCGTGCGCCGCAGCAAGCTTCCCGCCATCAACAAGTTCACCGGTATCGGCAGCCAGGGCGTGGTTCATGGCTTTGCCGGGCTACCGGACGAATGGAAGTGGCGTTTCCTGAACTATGCCATGAGCGAGCAGACGCCGCCGCCGCGCCCGAGCGTGCTGCGCGTCAGCGCCTTCGAGCAGGCGCATCTTCATCTCGAAAGCCCGATCAGCGCCCTGCGTCAGGAAGGTGACCATATCGTCGTCACCACGCCGCGCGGCAGCTATCCCGTCGATTTCCTGATCTTCGGAACCGGTTTCAAGATCGACCTGACCAACCGGCCGGAACTGGCAAGCTTCGAACCGCATATCCGGCTGTGGCGCGATCGCTTCCCGACGCCGGCGGGCATGGCGAATGGTGAGCTCGAGGGCTCGCCGGATCTCGGTGGCGCGTTCGAGTTTCTCGAAAAACGGCCGGGTTCCTGCCCGACGCTGTCTAAAATCCACTGCTTCAATTTCCCGGCGACGCTAAGCCACGGCAAGGTTACCGGCGACATTCCGGCGATCAGCGAAGGTGCCGACCGTCTGGCGCGCGGCATCGTTCGGTCGCTCTTCGTCGAGGACCGCGAAGCGCATTTCTCCAACCTGCAAGCCTTCGACACGCCGGAACTCCTCGGCGACGAATGGGCCGACGACGGTGCCGAAGCGCATTCCGAACCATCTTTCCAGAGGAACTGAGACCCGCAATGCTCGAGATCAAGAACCTGAAGCTGTCCTACGGGACCACCCAGATCCTGAACGGCGTCGATCTCTCCGTGAAAAGAGGCGACGTGGTGTCGATTATCGGCCCAAGCGGCACCGGCAAGACGACGCTGCTGAAGTGCATCAATCACCTGGCGAAGCCGGCATCCGGAACCATCGCCTTCGATGACATCAAGATGGATTTCGCGCGTCCCGACAAGGCCGCCGTCCAGGCGATCCGCCTGCGCACGGCGATGGTGTTCCAGCAGTTCAACGTTTTCAAGAACATGACTGTTATCCAGAACGTCATGGATCCGCTGGTCGTCGTCCAGGGCAAGTCGAAGGACGAGGCCCGTGCGATCGCGCTGCAGGAGCTTGAGCGGGTCGGGCTGTCGAACAAGCTCGACAACTATCCGTCCCAGCTTTCCGGCGGCCAGTTGCAGAGAACGGGCATTGCCAGAGCACTCGCGGTCAAGCCCGATGTCATGCTGTTCGACGAGCCGACCTCCTCGCTCGATCCCGAACTCGTCAACGAGGTCCTGAAGGTGATCAAGGACGTCACATCGTCCGGCATCACCTCGCTGCTCGTCACCCACGAGATGCATTTCGCCAAGAACATCTCGAACCGCATCGTTTTCATGGACGGGGGTGTCGTCGCGGCCGATGGTAGCCCCTCCGAAATCTTCGATACGCCTTCCAACCCGCGCCTCGCACAGTTCCTCAATTCCGAACGTACGATCCAGTAAAGAAAGGATGCCTGAAATGACTTCCATGAGTTCAATCTCTCGCCGTGGTCTCGGTCTCGCCGTCGCAGGCGTCGCGATCGCATTCGCAACCGCTTCGTTCGCCGAAGACGTCCGCACCATCAAGATCGCCACATC
>Ga0307405_10001287_pt1 | contig 10470 bp, 9 predicted proteins | sample 322Cmetagenome_2_FD_203311 | JGI IMG/M metagenome (GOLD analysis project Ga0307405, IMG submission 203311) | Maize rhizosphere microbial communities from greenhouse at UC Davis, California, United States - 322HYB-C-1 | ecosystem: Host-associated > Plants > Roots > Rhizosphere > Soil | place... | reverse complement strand
TCCCGACCACTTATCAAATGCAGTTCGCTCTCTATTGAATCAGGGTGCTTTCGCGACAGTCGAAAGTCGGGTGCCAACAGTCACCCGACCTTTTTGCATCCGAAATACAATCACGGAGGGCAGGGGATGTAATTCTCGCCGCGGGATATCGACGACCGAGGAGGTTAGGACTGTCCTCCTCTAATTCAGTGAGGTCTTGGCTGGATTCGCCCGGCAACTACGTGACGATAGCAAGCGGTTAGCAGAATTAGTGAGCGCCGCGGCCACGTCGATCAAAGAACTTGCTGCAGATGTAGCAAGCGAAATCGTGAAGTCGACCGCACGCCTCGTCGGTGCCGTCCCGAAGGTCATTTCAGCCCGTCGCCCCACTTCGACCCTACACTGAAGAGCGAGACGCAGCCCTTTCGCGGCCCTGCGCGTGCTGAAAGAGAGCATAGCAGCAGATGCGGTGCCTTTGCATGAAGCCATGACTTCAAAGGCATTGTTCGCATTTTATTAAATCTGTTTTAGTTTTGCTGTGGGTGGGTTGAGGCCATTCGCTCAGACGCCGCGTTACATCCCGGACAACAGGGGAGGTCGCAATCGCCCGGACCCGCTCCGGCGACATCACCCCGAAGACGCCGATGGCGCGGCGGCTGGAGTTTTTCCTGCAACCGAACCGGGCGAGCAGCACGAACATCGTCTGCGGCGCGCCGACCCGGACAAACAGGTTCGGCGTCTCCCCGACGGGGACGTCGTACCTGCTTGGGGTTCGTGCCGGCCGCAATTTGGAGATGTGTTGTTCCGTCAGTCCTTGAGGTCGGGACATGGTCATGCTCCTTTCTTCGGGCAGCGCGCTGGGCAGCGGGAGCGGCGGCAAACGCGGTACCGGTGTCCTTCAAGGGAAGCACCGGGACCGGGCTAAGGCTATGATCTTTCTAGGTTCGAAACCTAGTGCGTCGTTCTGCGACATTCCGCGACAGCCTCGGCATCTCTCGATCGGCGGGGTCTCAGGCGTGTTCGATTGCAGTGCGGCATGCCTCGTAGACCACGTCATGCACATGCTGGCGGCCGAGCTTGGGGGCGGCCGCCAGCATTACGACTTCCCCCACGATCAGGCCATTGGTGAGGTCCGGATTGGCGCGCATCCGCTCTTCGTGAACCGCCAGCCCCATCCAGCATGTAGCGGGCATTGGCGAATGCGGAAGCGGTCAAGACCGATTTGGCGGCCGCAAGGATGAGTTCGCTGGAGATCGGATTGCGCTTCTGCGGCATCGTGGAAGACGCGCCGCGACCGGGAATGAAGGGCTCCGAAACTTCGCCGAGTTCGGTCGCCATCATCAGCATGACGTCGGTGGCGATCTCGGCGAGCGAGCTGGTGACGAGACCGAGGAAAGTTACGACTTCGGCAATACCATCGCGGGTCACGTGCGGCATCTATCGCCTCGCCGGCGGAAGCGGGAATGGTGTCAAGCACGGTATTCGACTCTCTGCTGTTCATATGTTCGGGACGGCCGCGATGTGCGCGGTCTTCAGGGATGAAGCCCTGGTTGGCGGCTGTCTTGATGCGGAAGCCGCACTCGCGCGCGCCCAGGCCGGTTTGGGCACCTATTTAGTCCCCCGTTATTATCCGAACAAAACATTTTGTACGAACAAAATCAGGTCGACTTGTCTGCTCCCCCTGCGCTGCCTATAACATTCAGTAAAGATGGAGATTTTCGGCGAATGAAGGCAAGCAAGCGTTATGCGGAGATCGCTCAACAGCTGTCTCTCGACATCGCAAATGGCGTCTATCCGGTGGGGTCGACCCTACCCAGCGAGCCCGTCTTGGCCGAAGCATTGGGCGTCAGCCGCTCGACGGTCCGCGCCGCGCTTGGCGAATTGCAGAAACACGGCATGGTGTCACGGCGACCGAGCCTCGGCACGCGCATCGAGGCATCTGAGCCGTTGACATCGGGTGAAAGCTTTTCGCAGACCTTCAGCTCGATCGAGGCCATCGTCCAATATGCTGCGATTACGCTGCGGGACGGCCTGACGTTTGAGCAGATTGTGCTGGATGATAGTCTCGCGAGCCGCCTGCAGACCAATCCCGGTTCGAAGTGGCTAAAGATCTCCTACCGCCGCGTCGACAAGCTTGTGAACACCGCACCGCCCATCTGCTGGACCGACGTGTACGTCGACAGGCGATATGCAAGTTTCGTGTCGGACCGCATGGCGCTGCACGTGGGAGCGGTCTCAGAACTGGTGGAGGAGGCGGCGGGCCGGCCTATCTCGCAGGTGGAGCAAGCACTTCGCGGCGTCGGCGTTCCGGCCCAATATGCCGAAGCGTTGAAGGCGCCAGTCGACGGCCACGCGCTGGAAATCACCCGCCGCTATTTCCTGGGAACCAGTGAACTCGTACTCGCTTCAATCAGCATCCATCCGGGCGACCGCTTCACCTATGTTTCGAGGCTAACGCGGCATCCGTGACCGCAACGCACCGGATTGCGTTCATCATGGCTGGAGCGCGTTCTCTCCGGTCGACTATGGGTTCGCTGGAGTGTTATCGCTAGCGTGCCGGATGATCGTTTACAATCAGTCTCGTGACACGTCGAACACTGCCTCGATCTCAACCGGAATATCGCTCGGCAGCGATCCCGCGCCCATCGCGGTGCGGGTATGTATAGCCTGAGCTCTCCGCGAAAATTGGAGCAAGAGCTTAAACAGTTGATGCCAGAGATTTGGAGAGCTGATCTGAGCAATCTGAAGATAGTCTGCGATGATGCCGGCCGGCAATATGCTTCAACGGCCGTAATCAAGGGAACCGATGGTTCGATTTCTTTAAAAGTGCGAGAACCGAGCCTGCGGCAGTCCCGGTTTCCTTATCTACTTTTGGCGCCTTGTCGGAAAACCAAGAGGATAAAATACGGGCATCCAATAAATGCCGCCAGAACGCCCGCTGGAATTTCATAAGGAAAGTCGACGCTTCGGCCAATCCAGTCCGCGAGCATCATCAGCAGCCCTCCGATGACGCCCGACATCAGCATGAACGATCCGGGTCCCCGCGGGCGCGTCATCCGTACCATGTGCGGGGCCATGAGGCCGACAAAGCTAAGTGGCCCGACCATGAGCGTAGCGGCCGCAGTCAACGTTGCGGAAAACAACAAGAGCGTTGCGCGAATGCGCACCGGGTGCATGCCGATCGATCGCGCGAATGCGTCGCCCATCGGCAGGATCTCGATCCAACGCCGGAACAGGGGCGAAAGCAAAAGTGCAACGAGTAAAATAATCGCGGCGATGATTGCGACCACGCCGGTGGCGCGGAACGTCGGTCCCATCGTCCATGCGAGAACGTATGTTGCGCGCGGATCGCCACTGGCGACGATGACGGAAATGACTGACGTGACCAACGCGCCCACCGCGACGCCTGCAAGCATCACTGGGCCGGGCGCGAAATCATGATGCTTGGCGACAAAGAGGATTATGGCCAGTGCAAGGAGCGCGCCGATGATGCCGCCCGCCAAGGGCATGATGGGTGAACTCATGCCGCCGAGGAACAGGGCTGCGATGATGCCCAAGCCGGCACCGCCGCTGACGCCCAGGCCCTCCGGACTGGCCATCGGGTTTCTGGCAACCGCCTGCAGAACGGCTCCTGCCAAGGTCAGCATGCCGCCCGCTGACGCGGATGTGAGGACACGCGGCCAACGCCCCTGTACGAGAACCGACATGTCGATGTCATTGGAAAAGACATGCTCGGTCAGCGACAGGCCAGCGACAACGACCATCAACACGACAGACAGCGGCAGCGCCAGGCTTCGCCTGATCGGGACCACGACGTGGCGGGCACCCTCGGCGCCTGCCTGGAATGGGGCCGGTGGCACTTCGCGCAGCATAAAAAGCATCGCAACCGCACCGGCGAGTGCGGTTATCGTTCCTGTCGGCACCTCTCCGATGAAGGGGGTGATGATCAGCACGATACCATCCGCCATCAGCAACACGGCGCCGCCGATCAACGCTCCCCAGAGAAGCCTTTGCGGCAGTGTCCGGGCGCCGGCAAGCCGCGCGATGTGAGGGGCGGCCAAGCCAATGAACGCGATCACGCCAATCCGGGCAACAACCATCGCCGACAGCACTGTCGCCAGACAGAGGACGGCCAGGCGTAGTTTCGAAGGAGATATACCGAGGCTTCGAGCGCCGGTATCGTCAAGCCCAGCGATTGCGAGCGGTCGAACGAAAAGCAGGAGCGCGGGAATCAGCACTAGCATCCGCCATGAAAGCGCGGTGGCATTAGAAAAGTCGTTCTGGATAAGCGACCCGCTTCCCCATATGAACACGCTTCGCAGATACTCGTGGTGGAATAACGCCATCACCACGGACGCGGAGCCGGCTGCAAAGCTCACGATCATTCCCGACAGGAGTAGGGTGACCGGCGCGAACCCGCTTCTGTAGGAAAGTCCGCAGACGAGCGCGACGGCAGCCAACGCGCCGCTGACGCCGGCGAGTTCTCGCTGTTCAGCGGAGACGCCAGCAAGAGAGAGAGATACCACTATTATTGCCAGTTGAGCGCCGGAGAGCACGCCGAGCGTCGATGGCTCCGCCAGTGGATTTTTCAGTATTTGCTGAAAGATCGTGCCCGCAAACCCAAGCGCTGTCCCGGCAAGCAAAGCAACGACAATGCGAGGCAGAAGGGAGAAATGAACATAGGTCTGACCGAACGAGGCGCTATCTGGATGAAACAACGCGTCGAGAATGTGCGCCGGCGAAACGTATCTCAGTTGTCCCAGGGCGCAGAAGGAGAGCGTGAGGGTCATGGCCAGCCAGTACACGCGGGCGGGCGTCACGAATTGGTTTCTATGCAAGACCAAGGGCCTTTCGAAGAACTTCGGCAAATCGCATTGCTGATGGGAATGCCCCGAACACCCAGGTGGGCGGAATGGTGGCGACATCGCCGCGCTGCACCGCAGGTAGCGACCGCCAGAGCGCGCTTCTGAGAAACGCATCGGGCGGACCGGGTTCGATGATCAGCAACCGCGCCTCAGGGTATCGGGCGATGGCGTCGAGGCCGGCGGTCGCGAAACCCCAATTGTTGGTGGGTTCGTTCCAGGCGTTTGCGATTCCGATCTTCGCAAGCACGTCGTCGAACAGGCTTCCGGCGCCATAGATGTCGATCACGCGGTCATCGGTGAATTTGACGATCAGGAGTTTGCGTCCGTCATAGGCAGTCATCTCCGTCTTGATGGCGGCGAGCCTTGCGTAGCTGCGATCAAGGAAGGCTTCGGCTGCGGGGTAGCGGTCGATACGCTCACCGATCGCGACCAAAGCCTCGTGCGATCGTCGCAGGGGCTGTTGCTCGGCCGTATAAAGTGGCAGCGCCATGGTTGGCGCGATGTCTTGCAATCGCGCTTGAGAGACGCCGTAATTCGCCTGCGACAGGATCAGGTCGGGCCGTAGCGACCTCAGCAGTTCCATGTTGGGCCACGAACGAAGACCGAGATCGATCGTGTCCTTGGGAAGCGCCGGCACGACAACACGGTCGCCATAGAGCGGAGCCTCCGCGACCGACTGCGGCGCGACGTCGATCGCAAGCAGGCTTTCCGCCCAGCCCCAGTCCAGGACAGCGATCTTGGAAGAAGGGCGTTCAGCCCAAGCGATACGCGGCATCATAAACGCACCGAACGCGGCGGCAAATTGCCGCCGCGTCAGCTGAACGGGACGCGTGTGTCGAGGCTTTGTCAACGTCACCAGCTATACTTCAAGGTGGCATAGACGGTGCGTCCCTCGCCCCAGTAGCATCCCGTCGCGGCAATGCAGGTCGAGACGTATTTCCGGTCGAACAGGTTGCTGACGTTGAGCGCCGCCTTCAGGCCTTCGAGCTTCGGGTTCGCTTTGCCGAAATCGTAGCGGACGGCGGCGTCGAAGACGGTATAGCTCGGGATGTCGAACTTGTTGGCATTGTCGCCGAATGTCTGGCCGGTGTAGCGCGCGCCTGCGCCAACGCTCAGGCCGTCCCAGTTGGTCGAGCTCTGCAAGGCATAGTCCAGCCAGAGGGACGCCTGGTGGCGTGGAACGAAGGCGAAGCGGTTGCCTTCGTTGCTGACGCCTGCAGCATTCGGATTGTCCTTGGTGATTTCGCTGTCGGTATAGGCATAGGAGGCAATCACCGAGAAGGCATCGTTCAGCTCGGCTTTTCCTTCGACCTCAACGCCCTTCATGGTGACCTGGCCTGTCTGGACCCGGAAATTGGTGTTGAGCGGATCCGGAGACAGTACGTTGTCCTGGGTGAGGTGATATGCAGACAGCGTAACGAAGCTGTTCATGCCGTCAGGCTGGTATTTCACGCCGACTTCGAACTGCTCGCCCGTGGTCGGATTGAACACATTTCCGAGACGATCGGTGCCGCTGGCAGGGTTGAAGGACGTCGAGTAGCCCGCGTATGGTGAAATTCCATCGTCAAAGTTGTAGACGAGGCCGGTCTTCCAGGTGAAACGTCCGTCGTTTTGATCGACAAGCGTATTGGACGTACTTGTCCGCGTCCGGGTGTCGGTGTTGGCCCAATCATAGCGACCGCCGATGGAAAACGCGAAACGGTCCCATTCAATCTGGTCCTGAGCATAGATGCCGAGCTGGCTACGATGCTGATCGATTCTCGTCGCAATAGCGGGACGTGTAATGGTAGTGGCGCCGTAAACCGGGTCGTAGCCATTGAGTGGCGCAGGAATGAACCTGAGGGCGGATTCCTCGTAGCGGCTGCTCTCATACGAGTAATCGAGACCAAAGAGAGCGGTGTGGTCAAGCGCGCCGGTGGAGAACTTCGCAATCGCCTGATTGTCGACGGTGACGGCGCGAGCGCTTTCCGGAAAGGCCCAGGCGTAGCGATCAAATCCCGCCGGGCTGCAAGCCAAGACGCAAGCTGGCTGAACGCGCTGCGTGTCGGTTCCGATGTAGGAGTAACGCAGGTTTTGGCGAACCGTCCACGTGTCGTCGAACTCGTGCTCGAATTCGTAGCCCACCGAGGCTTGATCGCTTTTGTAGTAGTCATATCCGGGTTCGCCGGGGAATGTGCTACGCGGCAACTCGGGATAGATGTTGGTGTAGAGCGTTCCGTTTGCGATCAGCGCCGGCGCGCCGCCGCCACCGGGCGAATAGATCTTCTGATAGCCGGCGTGAATCGTCAGCGATGTCGCGTCGTCCGGTTGGAACGTGAACGACGGCGCGATATAGGCCTTCCGTTCCTTGACGAAATCGTACTGCGTATCGGTGATGCGGCCAACGCCCACGATCCGGTAGAGGAACGCATCGTCGCCGTTCACAGGGCCGCCGAGATCAAAAGCCGTCTGGACGCGGTTGCCGGTCCCTAGCTGCAGTTCGAGCTCGTTCTTGGCCGTCGCGCTCGGCCGTTTCGACACCATGTTGATCAAGCCACCCGGCTCGCCTTGCCCATAGAGCACGGACGAGGGGCCCTTCAGGACTTCCGCTCGCTCGAGGCTGTAGGGTTCCACGCGCGGCTGCGCATAGCCACGCGAGCCGAACGGCAAGCGGAGACCGTCGAGATAACGGCCCGGGCGGAAACCGCGGATGGTGAACCAGTCATAGCGAGAATCGTCGCCGTACTGGCTGATCACGCCCGGCGTATAGCGCAGTGCCTGCGTCAGCGTCGCCGACCCTTGTGCCGTCATCTGATCCTTGGTGACGACATTGATGGCCTGTGGCGTTTCCTTGAGCGACGTGTCGGTCTTGGTTCCGGTTGCGCTCTGTCTAGCGACAATGCCGTCGACGGGCCCGAGCGCTTGTTCGCCGGTCACGCTGATTGGCTGCAGCACGGTTGAACCATCGGAGGGGACGACGCTTACTCCTCCGGCTGGATTGACCAGAACGACTGTATTCGCTGATGAAAAGCGGTAGGAGAGGCCCGTCCCCGCCAGGAGTCGCGACAGTCCGGCTTCAGCTGGCATGTCGCCCGAGAGCCCTGATGTACGCAGATTGCCGGGCATCGCCCCATCGAACACAACATCGACGCCTGTGATTGACGAGTAGCGGACGAGCGCGGCCGATAGCGACTGCCCCGGGATCGAGAATTGGTAGCCTTTGCCGGCTGTTTGGGCATGAAGTGTCGCCGCGGCAAGCGGGCCGAAGACGATGCAGGTCGCCAGAAGAACGCCGCGAGCCATCTTCAGTTTGCTTCGGTGATCTCTTGCGAAATATTTCAACACAGACACGGACGTCCCCTTGAAAAATAGTCTGCACCCCCAATGATGTGGGGCTTCAAAAAGGGGACGACGTAGGCTGGAAAAAACCTGAGTACATTTTGAAACTATTTTATCTCGGGTAGATCAGCGCCAGCCAGGGTGAATAGGTGTCCACGCGGATAGGTAGTCCGTTTTCAAGCGTCTGAAGGATAGTGCCGGCTCGCCTGATATCGACGATTACCGTGACCGGCCGTCTGGCAAGCTCGCTTTCCATGACGATCATCTTGCCACGACGCCATTTCGACAGTGCTCGAACGACGTCTTCCAGGGGCGTGGAAATGAAGACCAGCTTGCCCTCGCGCCACGAAAGCCGTGATCCAATATCGGTTTCGGACGGCTTTGAGATCCTGTCGTTGGCATACACGACGGATTGCCCCTCCTGCACCTCGAAAGCCTCAAACGGCGAAGACACTCGGACTGAATGTTCGGCGACAGCAATAGTGATGCGGTCGTCTTCTTCGGAAACCGAGAACTGCGTTCCGAGTGCAACGGTCCGCAGTATTCCGGCATTGACGACAAAGGGACGGGAACTGTCCTTTGTCACGGTGAAAAATGCCTCTCCCTCGACCAGTGAGACGGCGCGCTGTGTCGCCGTATAGTCAAGCGAGATTGCAGACTCCGTAGAGAGTTCTGCGATCGATCCATCCGGTAGAGTAATGATTTTGGTCTCGCCTTTTCCTGTCCTGAAGTCTGAGGGCAAGGTGCGTAAATACGCGGCTGTTGCCAGGGCGGATGAGGCGACGACCACGAGCGCGCCCCCCGATTTCAGCAGCTTTCGTCGCGACAGGCGATCTGATTCCGATTTGTCCGGCACCATGCCGGCGCCGAGCCAAAGCCTTTCAATTTCAGCATAGGCCGCAGCATTCGACGGGTCGGCTTCTAGCCATGTCCTGAAATCCACCAGGTCGTTCGGCGTCGCACTGTCATCCAGCAAGCGCGCGAACCACTCTGCGGCGCCTGTCGATGCATCGACCGATGGTTGCTGCGATTTCCCGATGTCTTTGTGCATATCTCTCACGGTCCCACCCGCCCGTGTGTTGATCCCGTTGCCGGTGGTTACTTGCCCGACGCCATTTCGCTCCCAAGACGTTCAAGCGCAACCACCATATGGCTGAAAACCGTCTTCGGGGAAATCCCGAGGTGGCTCCCGATCTCCACATAGGTGAGGCCGTCGATACGAGACATGAGGAAGACCTGCTTGGCGCGAGGCGGCATGTGGTCAATGATCGCGGAGATACGTCTCAGTTCCTGCACCCCGATCGCTATCTGCTCCACGGATGGAGAGGGATCGGATACTCCCTCCAATCCATCGATGCCATCAACGAAGGGCGCGATCCTTTTGCGCCGCTCATGGTCCACGGCGAGATTGCGACCGGTCGTCATGAAGTATCCAGCTAGGTCAGCGACCTCTCGCAACAACGACCGCCGCTCCCAAAATCGAAGGAATGTGTCCTGCAACAGGTCCGCGGTCGTTGCCGAGCATTTCACTCGCCGGTAGATGACAGCCGAAAGACGCGTTCGCACGTGAAGAAACGTATCAAGAATTTCAGGACGGTGAGCGCTGGTCATAGGACGCTGCTAGCATCCAAGAGCGGAGCGGCGCAATATTAAAGTTGATTATAGAATTCATATTTTTCGCGCGCGGCTATTTTGCCACTAGCCCGCGATAGCTCGATTTTCACAAGCTATTCGCGGGAGGCCCGAAGCAGTCGACCAAATATTAGACCTGCGGCGAGACGCTGGAGGAGCATGCTCGGGAATGAGCGGAAGGGGATCCGGAATCGACGACCGCGAAAGCCGCGCGGCATCTCCGTATCTCGGTCCGAAACCTTCGGCAAAATCGTTTGCGTAAAGAGGGGAGGGACTGGAAACGAGCGGCTACTTGAAGCCCTCTTCAAGTTGGCACCAGATGGCGAGTAGCGGTTGAGAGGTGCACCGTATCGCGAATGTCTGCCCTGCCTCGACCGCGAAAACCGATCCTGCGTCAGCCCTCAACCAAGCTTCACCATCGATGCATATTTCCGAGGGGCTTAGAAGCAGGAAAGCCTTGGAGCGGGCCTGCACGTTATCGGGAAACCGCGTATACGGCTCCATCAGGATCAAACAAATCCGGATGTCTGGTCGAGTTTCAATGCCCGACGGACCGATCAAAATGCTGTGCGCGTGCGCTTTCGAGAAGTTCACGCTCGCAAACGGACCGGAGCGACCGCTTCGCCAGGCAATATATGGGCTCAGCTGAGCGAGTTCAGTGGCCAAGCCTTGGTGG
>Ga0307405_10001285_pt1 | contig 10479 bp, 7 predicted proteins | sample 322Cmetagenome_2_FD_203311 | JGI IMG/M metagenome (GOLD analysis project Ga0307405, IMG submission 203311) | Maize rhizosphere microbial communities from greenhouse at UC Davis, California, United States - 322HYB-C-1 | ecosystem: Host-associated > Plants > Roots > Rhizosphere > Soil | place... | reverse complement strand
TACGATCACATTGTCGCTGATTTTGACACCCGGCATGATAATGCAATTCATACCTATAAATACATTGTTGCCGATTTCGACTTTTTGATAAGTATATCTTCGACCGTTTTCATCTCGGACCAACCAATTACTACCGTCGTGAGTGATGATTCTCGTGTTATCCGCAATAGTAACATGATCGCCGATTGTAATCAAAAAGGGCTCTGACCCGAAGTCGGAGATATAGAGTCTGCAATTTTTGCCTACTTTAACACCGATTTTTCTTGCGTAGTACACTCTCCCTTTCAGATTTATAACCAAAAGGCGATTAATGAAGGCAAAAACTCTTTTTAAAATGGTGATCATTGTCGATTGAATTAATCGTGTACTATTTGCCGGTAGGCATTGTATGTATCTTTTTCTGCGAGATCAAGCTTTGGCCTGTCCGGTATAGGAACCAGCTCTCCGTTTATGTATTTTTCAATAACCTGAATAATTAAATTTACGTCATTGTGCGGATCGAAGTAATGTACATTGGGAAAATCTGGCTTAATAAGTTCGGAAAAACCTGATTCCACATTGCTGAGAATCATTGGTATTCCTGAATTATATACTTCTAATACACTATTCCCAAGGCCTTCCCAAAGAGGGATATGCATGAACATATCCATGTGTTTGATAAAGGAATAATAAGAGAGTTCGAACCCGTGTAATTCAACTACGGAGCGGTGAGGGTAACGTTTTGCAAGATTTTCCAGAACCGATCGTTCGTCTCCTTCACCAAAAAAATGAAACTTGATTCTGTAATTGCTTTGAAGAAAATGTTCAATTACCTTGGCTACCGTTGGGATATTCTTTTGGGTAGTAAGTCGTGACACCAATCCGACATGAAAAACTTCCGGATCGAGCGATACGTCTGCTATGTTATCAAAAATTTTTATTGGATTATATGCGACCTTTATTTTCTTATCTTCAAGACTGGTGAAGCGGATGAGATCAGTTTTAACATTTTCTGAAATAGCGATACACTTATAGGCATATCGATACAAATGTCTTGTCAAAAACATTGTTGCCTTATCAATTCGCTTCTTCTTTGTTTTGTTGTACTCTTTAATGGTATTCGCTTCTCGGGTTATCACTTTTATCCCGAGAAGCTTGCCGATAAGAATTGCTATCAGATTCGCATTCCGAAGCGTAGAATATACCACATCTACGGGCTCTGCTTTTAGATAGCGATAAAGCGGAGCCACGATTTGTGAGGTTTTATGACGATCAAATGATACAATCTTTACCTTCGGATTGACGATTGACAAATAGGGCCCTTTTGTGTTTGCTAGAATGAGCACCACTTCATCGTTCGTGAAATCTGCAAGATAATTAACAAAGCCCACCATGATCTTTTCCGCGCCGCCGCTGCTTAAATCATGCATGAAAACACCAATTTTCATAACAGAACTAGATCATTTAAGATTTTGATACATATATTCAGAAAAACGATGCCATGTATGACTATGGCAAAACTCCGTGATCAATTGCTGAGGATACCTGTGCCTGGTTGTGTCATCTACATAGGCGAGGACTTCGTCAAATGACTGATAGGTGTCGATCAACCCCATTTCGGCAAGCTCCTTAAAAGCACCTGAATGAGGTCCAATAATAGGGGTACCTTTTGGAAGTGAAGTGACAAGTGCTCCCGAGTTGAGCACGCTTTTTCCTGTATAGGGAAAGAACACTACACGGGATTCCCTGTGTAATAAATCCAGTTCTTCGTCCGTGACAAACTTGTTTTCGATGCTGATGTCATTTGTGGCATATAATTTCAGCCATTGTAAGTAATCTTCCTCGCTGTTGAATTTGCCGACTATTTTTAGTTTGATACTGTCTAGCTTACTGTTCACCCGCAGATGTTCCAGAAATTCCTGAACGCCTTTTCCGCCCCGAATTCGGCCCCAGATCAATAAATCATACGATTTGTTGTTACCCTGTTGGACTTGTACATGATTGGAAAACATTGGATGAAAGAAATATAGAACGCGGGGGTCACTCTTTTGTTTCTGTAAAATTGAATAGCTTTCCTTTGTGTGTACAACTGTGTAGTTTGCAAATCGCGTAAAGTAACGCACCATAAAACGATCTATCCACCTGCTTCCCCAGTGAGGAAATACATTATGGTGCGTCCAAAGAACCTTCTTTCCAAATAGTCTGGCGATAGGCAGGAATAGGAACAGGAATAAAGTTTGCAGATCCGAATAGCCCTCAATCCAGTTAAAATAAAAATAGTCGCACTTGAAAAAATAGTTGGTAAAAATACCAATCACGCCACCTCTGGACTTTTTTCCGTAGTTTACAATCTCGAAGTGTTCATTAAGGCTCGTACTGGCTTCATATGCGTATGTGTTAATTTTTAACTTAGGAAGCTCAGCCATTGGGTGGAAATACATCCTTTTTTTGCTCATGACAACAGATAGGCAGGTTTGGTTTTCTTAATAGAGCTTGGTCGTTTTGACTGTACCGCTAGTTTTTTCGATGTAGCAAAATATCCGATGAACAAGCCGAACGAGAAAATTTCTGGTTGGAAAGGCGTCCACCCAAAAGTGCCGTAGATAAAAAATGCCGAAAGCACGCCAGTATAGGTTAGCCGAAGGATATTCGACGCGCTATTTGTTCCATGTGCCCTTTTTGATGATCGGCCGATATTGTATACATAAAAATACAACCAGGTAAAAATGCCTAACAATCCGGTTTCCGCAAGTATGATCATGTGGATGTTATGAATCGGGCTACGAATCAAAAAGGCGATAATTGCGGAATCTAAATTGATAGGCAGCTTTGTGGACATGTAGTACACGTGCGTGTTCATCCCGATACCTAAAAGCTTAGACGTGTTCCACATGTCGTATCCAAGAATCCAGTGTGCATATCTGTTTTCAATCTGATCTCCGGCATCAGTCTTTAAGAAAACATCACTTAACGGCGTAAGGTAGAGGACGAATACAACAAGCGCGAAAAGGGAGGTCACTATCAAAATATTTTTGACAGAGAATAACTGCTTTTTCTGTTTATGCACAACAAAAAGCAGTAGGAACACGATAATTGACGAAATATAGGTAGTTCTTGAAAATGTAAGCAGGATCACGAACATATTTGCCAGAATCAGATACTTCGAGAGGCGTCGGTTATAGCTGTTGAAACTACACGCGAGAAAGTATATTGCGGCAATCAACGAGAATAATGCCAGTGGACCCGGGTGGCCGAAGATACCGACTGCCGAAGCATATCCTGCTCTTCGCTGAGCCCATTCAAGCGCGTGCTCACCTTTAAAAAGTGTCGCTGCAATTCCAATGTTCAGGACGGGATAGCATATAGCTAAAAACAAATTCAGAATCGTCAACACCTTCAAACCATCGTAGAGCCCTTTGATGATCGTCTGGATGGAGAAATTATATTCAAACAATTTTGCAATGAGCAAAAACTGAAAAACATATGCGATTAGTGGAAGCGCCGCAGTGGGAAAGATATTTGAGGGATTTGCGACTGCAATGAAGCTAAAAACAAGTAGTACGTAAAACCAGATATTATCCTTGATGCCAAATGAATTATTTTCCCACTTGCGGTAGCCGAGCAGAAGAAGTATGAGGAAAAAAAGTAATGGAAGTTCAAAGCGCACGGAATTCCCAAAAGCGCCCAGTTCCTGGAATACCATTTCACCGCCTATTTTTTTTCCCGGCAAGAGCGTCAGGATCGACTTCCCATATGCAAAGGGAAGCGTTTGAATGAACAGGCTTACCAGTAAATAGTTATTATCGCTCTTACCAGACGTTTTTCGTACCACCATTCGAAAGATGGTTACGGCGAGCAATAAGCATACGACTACAAGAGTTACCATAACGTTGAGTTGAGACGGAGCCGGGTACTATTGAAAGTACTTGGATGTGACGTCTGCTATTTTAGTGTCTATTCGATCCTCTATTTTCGAGATCATTGAATCCTGTGATAAATAGTATGGCAATTCTTTCGAAAGTTTTACCAGTAAATCTTCCCGTGTCTTGCCCTTAACATAGAAATTGGTTGATACAGTATTGGCGGAAGCTTTTTTGATCCAATCGTGCAAAAATGTTTTTCGAAGGAATGGGATATGGGTTGCTTCCGCGTTATAAATATCAATAGAATACATCCAATCATTCCACTTGAAATCAGCTATTCTTTCACCTTCTGTCTGGGGTGTTGAAAAAATAAAACGATGCCATGGGACCCTCAAAATATCACTGACAATCGCGCCATGCATCGCCTCAGTGATCACTTTTTTAGATGCCGCAATTTCTTTCAGTGTAAACTCAACACCGTGTTCTGAAAACGGGGAAATGTAATGGTACCCCAGTTCTTTACAAATTCGCTTCCAGTCTATTAAGTCGACGGAATGAAAATATGGCATGAGACTGACTTCATATTTTTTCTCTGTATTTAAAATACCCTTGAAATCCTCTGTATTTCTCAGTGCATAGGCTGCATCGGCAATGAATTCATATTGTCTGTTAAGGCTATTTGCAGACAAGGGGCCTCTTAGAAACTGGACATCCCAAAGATTGTTAATCCGAAAGTTGGTATATTCTATGGATGGTCTTACACCTGAACCAAAAATGACGAGTTTTTTGTCGCTAAATTGTTTAATAAGTTTACTTTCATTGGATAATAAAGACCCAATTCCCAGAAAATATTCATCATCCGTTTGACCCAGATCTTTGAATATCTTAGGCCAAAGCCAAGCGTTGAGATCATCTCCGAAATTCCCGGTTTTTGACTTAAAGTATTCCAGCTTCATTGGCAAATTTCTTTTTGACAGTAATAAAAATTCGCCCGAAAATTTCCCGCTCATCGTCGCACAAACCAAAAAAGTAGATACTGACGATGAATACGAATGCGGAGAACGCACCAGTAAACAGAAAACGTAGGGGGATTTGAATAAATTGGACAGACACCCAGCAGGCTGCCAGTGAGAACAGCAGTGGCAGCGCTTCTTTCGCAAACACCCGATTCACGTACTGATTAATGGAAAGGCCGCCTTTAATTTTGGCAAAATAGAGCCTTAAAGTGCATGACAGCACTTCGATAAACATATAGCTAATCAAGACGCTATACGCGGGCAAATGCAGTGTCAGAAGCAGCCAGGCGATCGGTAGATTCATGAGCAGCGTAGTGCCTACAACTATCTGGTATACCTTAATCTCGCCGGTTGCCTGTAAGGCAGACTGCACGCCAATTGTCAACTGTTTGACGAGCATGCAGGCCAAAATCAGCGAGCAAAATACAGCCGTATACGCTGGGACTACCTTTAACCAGAGACCCAGGATTTCCTTCATCTCGAATATGCAGGGAATGGCGAATATAGCAAGCAGGAAGAAAGAGAACTTGCTGGCGATCATCGACAATTTTAAAACCCTTTCCCGGTCGGAAGCACCCTCGCTTTTCATGATCTGGGGGTTGATGGCCCGCAGTAGCGTTTCAGAAAAGAAGCTTAACTGCGAGGCTACCTGATTGGCAATCCCGTAAGCTGCGTTGACAACCGTTCCAAAAAATATATTCAGCAATACCGCCAGCCCCTGAGTTCTTCCCAGTGAGCAAAGCGAACCGAATAAATTCCAGCCGGCGAAGGATGTAAGTTCTTTCATCAACGGCCGGTCGAATGGAACTGCCTTGCTGATTGTGCATTCAGAATATTTCTTGAAGCAAAATGTGGCATACATTCCAAAACTAACCACCGTGATCAGGGCCATCAGGAAGCCGTAGGTAATCAATCTGTCACCGCTTACCGAACCTAGCAAAATAGCGATCAGCAATTTGAGGACCGTTTCGGTAATATTTACCAACGCCACCCATACCATATTCTCATGAGCCACCAGCGAACCATTAAACGGGACGGCGATGATTGTGAAAAATACAGTCAGTGACATAAAATGGTAGATTACTTTGGCTGAACTAACCCGATTCCCCGGGATATTGAGCAGCCCGTCGAAAAGCAAAAGTCCCAGGCCTTCGAGAAGTATGACGATCCCGATACCCAGACAGATATGCATAAACAGGCTATTCTTGAAAACCTTTTTTTGCATATCGATATCCCTCTTCCCCTGGTGGAAGGAGAGATATCGCTGGGTAGACGTTGCCATCGCCGAATTAAGGAACGATAGCATCGCGATAACACCGGCAATCAGATTGAAAATACCATAGTCCGCGGTTCCCAGGCCGTCTAGTACAAGACGGGTCGAGTACAATGTTATTCCCATTGTAACAAGCATCCGTCCGTAAAGGACAACGGTATTTAAAAGGACCTTATTTGCGGCTTTCACAAGTATGTCAGTTAGAGAATCATTTGGCTGCCTAAACGCGCATTGCCGCAGGCTCCGGGAAGTACTGCTTAAACCACGAAGTAAATTCTGCGATGCCGTCTGCCAGACTTACGTTCGGCGTGTACTGGGTTGTTTTTTCTAATCTGGTTTGATCAGCCCAGGTCCTGGGTACATCTCCTGGTTGCATTGGCATGTAGTTCTTGATAGCCTCTTTACCCATTCCTTTTTCCAGCTCGGTGATAAACTCAAGCAAATTTACAGGCGAACCATTTCCGATATTCAGTACACGGTAATTGAGTTTGTCCTGAAATGTAGTAAAAGTGGTTTTTACAACACCGTTTACAATATCTCCCACATAAGTAAAATCGCGCTCCATATCTCCATTATTGAAGACTTTAATGGGCTTCTCTTCGGATATTGCTTTTGCAAAAAGCATAGGTGCCATGTCAGGTCGGCCCCATGGACCGTATACGGTGAAAAACCGGAGACATGTGATCGGAATATTGTAAAGATGGCTATAAGCGTGCGCCATCAGCTCATTGCTTTTTTTGGTAGCGGCGTACAGGCTTACAGGAGAATCTACCTGGTCGTCTTCGGAAAAGGGAATTTTCGCATTTGCACCGTATACAGACGATGAAGATGCATGAACCAGATGTTTCGGCGGAAAATGACGGCAGGCTTCCAAAATGTAGTGAAAACCGAAGACATTGGATTGGAGATAGACATCCGGGTTTTCCAGCGAGTACCGCACACCTGCCTGCGCTGCCAGGTTGATGACGTAATCAAATTGTTCGCTCTGGAAGAGGCTGAACAATTGCTGCTTGTCCTCGAGATTCATTCGTACAAACCTGTAAGATGGGTTTGTCAGGCTTTGTGTCGGTTGAAACCACTTGATATCGTCCTGATGAATTCCTGCTTCGCGAAGCCTTGCGTATTTTAGTTGCGGTGAATAGTAGTCATTGATATTATCAAGACCAACTACCTCACAACCTTGTTCAAGTAGTTTTTTCACGGTGTGGAAACCGATAAAACCTGCACTTCCAGTGACTAATGCTTTCATAAGAAGAGTCCTTAATAACGTTGAGTAATTTGCTGTTAGCCGTTATGCCAATTCATTGACATTAAGAGCTTCACGTCCTATGCTGTAATAAGTGAAGCCATGATCACGCATTTGATCAAGCTCGTAGAGGTTCCGGCCATCAAAAACAACCTTGTCTTTGAGAAGTTTGCCCATCTTTACAAAGTCTGGCGTTCTAAACTGAGGCCATTCAGTAAAAATCATGAGGGCATCTGCATCGTCAAGAGCAGCATACGCCGTATGGCAGTAGGTTACTTCCGGAAGAATGCGTTTTACATTTTCCATCGCTTCCGGATCATATGCAGTAACTTTGGCACCCTCATCGAGTAATACCCGGATATTTTCTAATGCAGGTGCTTCACGGATATCATCGGTATATGGCTTGAATGCCAATCCCCAGACCGCAATCGTTTTTCCACGCAATTCACCGCCAAAATACTCCTTCAAAATCGGAAGAAGTTTCTTTTTCTGATCTTCGTTGACAGCCATTACCGATTTCAAAGTGCGGAAATCGTAACCGTAGTCTTCAGATGTTTTTGCCAACGCCTGTACATCTTTTGGAAAGCAGCTACCACCGTATCCGATGCCGGCGAACAGAAAGCGTTTCCCTATTCTTGTGTCTGTTCCGATACCCTTGCGAATGTCGTCAACATTTGCACCCACTTTCTCGCAAAGATTTGCGATTTCGTTCATGAAGGTAATTTTCATCGCAAGGAATGAATTGGCCGCATATTTGGTCATTTCTGCCGAACGCTCATCCATAAAAATTACCGGGTTTCCCTGCCGAACTAGTGGAGCGTAAAGTTTCTCCATTACTTTCTTTGCAGACTCGGAAGTCGTGCCAACCACAACGCGGTCTGGTTTCATAAAGTCTTCTACCGCCACACCTTCGCGAAGAAACTCGGGATTAGAAACGACATCGAAATCCACAGAAGCATTGCGTGCGATAGATTCCCGTACTTTTTCGGCAGTTCCCACCGGTACAGTGCTTTTGTCGACGATTACAGCGTATTGCTTCAAGATGTGACCAAGATCATCTGCAACGCCGAGAATGTATTTCAGGTCGGCAGAACCATCTTCTCCCGGAGGAGTAGGGAGCGCGAGAAAAATTACCTCTGCACCCTCAATTCCTTCACTCAGGTTTGTAGTGAATTTAAGCCTGTCTTCGGCTATATTTCTATCAAAAAGGACATCCAGCCCAGGCTCGTAAATGGGTATTTCACCATTTTGGAGACGAGCTACTTTCTGAGCGTCAATATCAACGCAAGTCACCTGATTACCGGTTTCTGCGAAACAAGTACCTGTTACAAGACCAACATAGCCTGTACCAACAACAGCTATTTTCATGATTTGAATGGAATAAGAGTGATCAGATTGTGATAGTGGTAAATGACGATAGTATTTCGGCACTTTTTGAACCAAGACTTTCTGTCCGGGAGCGGATGCAGGCAAGGAGAGTGAACTCCTCGCTGTTTGCGGGAATGTAGTTGCGAGTATTCATTATATAACGTTGAGTGATGATTAATACTTTAAATCACAGCATGCCTTCTGTCGAAAGTGCCGATATATTTTAAAAGCAAGGCTGCACAAACAGGTTGAAACAGCCTTATGAAAATTAATTTATCTTTTCATCGATAACAAACTCCCTGGTTAAAAACCTTGGATTATTGCTACCATTGCTTGATTAGATTTTATTCTAGCTGCGCCCAACGAGCTTCTTGATTTTGGCCCCAACATTCTGGGATTTGCCGGAAGCTTCTTCTTCGGCGTAATAACCATATCCGTAGCCACCATACCCGTAGCCGTAACCATATCCAACTCCATAATTCACACCGTTGAAAATTACAGCTAGGTTCGCGAAGCGGCGCGCACGCTGCAGTTCCCCGATCCGCTTCAGATGATCCATGATTGTGTAGTTGAATCGAACAATGTACAGTGTTGCGTCTACATGTTCCGCAATAAGCGCAGAATCCGTCACCAGTCCGTATGGAGGAGAGTCAATTAAAATATAGTCATATTTTTCGCGGAGTTCCTCGATGAGTAATGGCAGACGTCCATTGCTGAGCAATTCGGATGGATTTGGTGGGATCGGTCCGCTTGTCAATACATCAAATTTAGGGTGGATGCCTGTCGACTGGATGAAATCTTCGTAGTGTCCCTGGCCGATCAGGCAGTTAGATGCACCGAATTTATTAGGAACCATCAGCCTTTCGTGAAGTGTCGGCTTACGGAGATCAAGGCCGATGAGGAGCACGCGCTTATCGGAATAAGCCAAACTTGCTGCAAGGTTAATACTGACGAAACTCTTTCCTTCGCCACCTATGGATGATGTGAACATCAACACCCTGCAGGTTCCGTCCCCAAGGTATTGTAAGTTGGTCCGCAGGGCCCTAATCTGTTCGGCAACGGCACTCCGGCTGGTCATCTTGATAATTGCCTCTTCGCCAGGTTGACCGTTTGCGGCAGCTTTCATCTGACCTATTTCACCAAGGATAGATGAATGGGTTACTTTCTCAATATCTTCCCGCCTTTGAACAGTGTTATTGACCATAAACAAGAGATTGATCAGTAATATCGGAATGATAAACCCGGCAGCTCCTGCTCCTAACCAAATGATTGACTTTTTGGGCTTAATAGGATGAAAGGACGAGATAGGCGCATCAATTAGCCGGCTGTCGGTCACTGTGGATGCATAAGCCAACGCAGTCTCCTCTCTTTTTTGCAACAAATACAAGTAAAGCTCTTCCTTGATTGATTGTTGACGTTTTATACCAACGAACTCTCTCTCCTTTTTAGGAATGCTACGCAAACCGGCGGAGAAACGATTGTTGATATTCTCCAGATTCCTCTTTGTCACGGCCATTCCCCGTTTCAGGTTCTGAACGTTTTCACGAATAGATTGCCTGGTTCCTGCCAACTGCGTATTGATGGTTTCCAGTAAAGGGTTGTTCGGTGAAGTGGTTCTGGCGTATCGTTCACGTTGAAGCTCCAATTCGTTAAATTTTGTAAGCAATGAAACGAGAACAGGATCGTCGATCATATAAGTTGCAGGGGCAACAGCGCCCTCACCCGCATTGGATA
>Ga0307405_10001284_pt1 | contig 10479 bp, 13 predicted proteins | sample 322Cmetagenome_2_FD_203311 | JGI IMG/M metagenome (GOLD analysis project Ga0307405, IMG submission 203311) | Maize rhizosphere microbial communities from greenhouse at UC Davis, California, United States - 322HYB-C-1 | ecosystem: Host-associated > Plants > Roots > Rhizosphere > Soil | place... | reverse complement strand
CGCAGCATCGTTGCCGCAGGGCAAGCACCCGAATTCCGGAGATCAACCCATGCCGTATCATTTTCTGGAAGTTGCAATCACTCCGAATGTGCGGCTGGCGCAGGCGGCGATGGGGGCCGACCAAATTTGGCTAGGCGACCATCATCGCGAGTCCGACCGCTTCACCGAGAGCGAGCTTGCCTTCATCACCGCGCGCGACAGCTTCTACATGGCGTCTGTCTCGGAAACCGGCTGGCCCTACGTGCAGCATCGCGGCGGCCCACCAGGCTTCCTAAAGGTGATTGACAACAAGACGCTGGCATTCGCGGATTATAGAGGTAACCGCCAATACATCAGCACCGGAAACTTCGCCGCGAACGACCGGGCCTGTCTCTTTCTCGTCGATTATCCACGGCGGGCACGCCTCAAGATCTATATGCGTGTCGAGCAACTGGCACTCGACATCGAACCCGCACTGACCAATCTTGTTTTCGACGCCGGATATCGGGCGAAGGCTGAGCGAATTTTCCGGCTCCGGCTGGAGGCCTTCGACTGGAACTGCCCTCAGCATATCACCCCTCGATATACCGAGCGCGAGATCGAGCAGGCCGTCACACAATTGCGCGAACGCCTGGCCCAACTGGAAACAGAGAACCTGGCGCTACGCACCCGTCTTGATGCGATCGAAGAATAGCATGGACACCACGAGACCGCCTCTTCCTCCCTTCTCCATGGCATCGGCAATGGAAAAAGTCCGGATGGCCGAAAACGGCTGGAACAGTCGCAACCTGGAAGAGGTGGCGCCCGCCTACACTCTCGATAGTGAATGGCGCAATCGGTCAGAGTTCGTGAACGGCCGCGAGGCGATCATCGGCTTTCTCACGCGCAAATCGCGGCGCGAGCTTGAGTACCGTCTGATTAAGGAGCTCTGGGCTTTTGCCGACGTATCGCGAAGGATCCATTCTTTCTGCCAGTAGGTGCCGAGGCGTTCCGACGGGATCTGCCAAATGCCGAGGTTCGTAATCTCGATGCTGGTCACTTCGCGGTGGAGACGCACGCCTCGGAGATCGCCAGCGCCATTGTTGCCTTCCTGACCTAAAGGGGCCGTGTGACGTTTTCGCGAGACGCCGGCGCCGCTCGCTTCTTGCCGTATGATCATTTGCCCAAGGAATTGCCATGACTTCTCAGTCTCAATCGGAGCTCCCATTCGCAGAGGAAGATATTATCGAGGCCAAGGCATTCCTCGACCTGCGTGTGATCACGCCGCAATGGCTTATTGACCGAGAGGAGTTCGCCAGTATTCAGATCGGTAGGGGCTGCGCGATATCGCTGCCCGACGCGCCGGCGATCGGGCTCAACCGCATCGTCGGCGTGTACGCGCTCGATGAGCTTGACACGGCCTACGAATGGATGAGCAAGAAAGCCGGCCGTCGATACCTGCAGCTCAATGCCGAAGCCGTTGCGCAAACCACCCAAGATTGGATATTGAAGCGTGGCCTCTTACCCGATGGAAATGGATGGGCAAAACTTCGTCGCGCAGCTCCAGCCGATCCGATCGAACATGCCGGAGATGTCACGACCAGGCAGGTCGAGCTCAAGGAAGCCTTCATGTTCGGAAAGATGATGTGTATCGGGTTTGGTTTCCCAGCGAAGCTTGAGCCTTTATGGTCATCTGTTGTCGGAAAGTCAGGCTGGACCTGCTTCTTTGCCGAGCTTGATGGCATCCCAATCTCAACAGGTGCGATGTACGCGTCAGGCGGCTGGGCTTGGCTCGGCGGCGGAACGACAGTGCCGGAATTTCGCAATCGCGGCGCACAGAAGGCCGTGATCGCCGCTCGCCTAAACGAAGGCGCCAAGCAAGGCGTCCAGACATTCGTCGTGGAGACCGCGCAACCATCGACCGGCGAGCGAAACATTTCCCACGCCAATCTTGTCGCTATGGGATTTGCCGAAACCTATACGAGAATGAACTACCGTTTTTCCGACCGATGATCGGATACTGAGCGGTATGGACGTCCTGCACGCAGCGGATGCGCACTATTCCTTTTAAGGAGGATCGAACCGGAGACCCGTGCTATAGCGGAGCTTAGTCCTGGAAAACATGTGGATATGCTACTTTAGAGCACTGTCCTGGTGCGCCTTACCAGGAGAGATCGAGACGGACCCGCCTCCACAATCCTGCTTGTTGAGGAAGCCTATATTCCGAGGAGGAATTGAGCCGCGCTCTGATCTCCGAGATTGTCGATCCACGAGATGTCCTGGTCTGGCCCGTGCACGGACGCTACCGCCTCCCCGACGCCGAAATCCGGGCCGCGGCGCGACATGGTCGCCCAAGCGTGGAAGCTCAGCGCGCAAGTCGTGGCGAAGGGCGAGTATCACGTCGCCATCGGTCAACGACGGTATGAATGTTGATCTCGCGCAATGAGCATCGGGTGATTGTCGATATAATTTCAGAATGCTTGAAGCAATGGAGGGCTCCATGGACAATCTTCGTTGGCAAAACTGGACATTGCTTGCTCTCGGGCTTTACGTCTGCGTAACGCCATGGCTGTTCGCGATCCTCTTCAGCTACTCCGAGGTGCCGACGCGAATGGTGCTGGCGCAAAGTCTCACGGGAGGTTTTCTCGTTGTCGTCGCTTATCTTGCATTGCTTTCCCCGAAAGCATGGCATGAGGCGTTCAAGGTTGTCATTGGCTTCTGGTTAATCGTTCTGCCTTGGACTATCGACTTCAATGGGTTCGGCGCGCTCACGTACAACAATGTCCTTTGCGGCTACCTAGCGGTTCTGCTGGGAGGATTGGCTCTCGTGGCTCGGCGTCCCAGCGGCGGCAGCCACAGCTTCTGACAGGCAAGCGGACATTCTTAGTGGGAGAGCCGAGAAATGAGGAAGCTCGCTGTTTTTGTACTCAGCGCTATCTTAATCACCGCAAGTTTTCAGTCCGCTTCGGCGGTGCCCAGGATTACTAGACTTGAAGAAACCGAAGCTCTGCCGCCGGTGATTAATGTTCAGTGGCATCACCATGACGACGGCTATCATGGTTTCCACGAGCACTATCATCATCACGGTTCCAACTGGGCCCTAGCCTTGGGTGGAGTGGCAATGGGCGTGATGATAGGCGGCGCGCTATCCCAACCTTATAACGGCTCCTATTATGATCCTTACCACGGTGTTCCACCGTATGGCTTCGCGTACGATGATCGCCCTTACTATCGACCCTACGCCTACTATAGGCCATATCGCTATTCCCACTACCATGGTTCAGGTAGCCATGTGCGCTGGTGCCGTGCCCGCTACCGCTCATATCGCGCTTATGATGATACATATCAGCCGAATTTCGGCCCGCGCCACCGTTGCGTCGGTCCTTACTGAGATGAAACGCCGCGGCAAACTTGGGAATAAAAGAAGCCGCGATGCGACCGTCCAGGCTTGGTTCCTTCTTCGGCCGGATAGCAATGGGGAAGAGGTAACGTCAATGAAAGCCGCGGCCCAATGGGCGCGCCTTTGGGGCGGCTTCGTGTCGATGCTGGGACCGACCTCGAAAGGGCTCGCGGCTTGAGCTCACTGAGGGGTTTTCCATGCCGCGAGCTACACCCGCGACGCGTCCTCAATCCGCCAGCCGAAAAACCAAGCCTCCGCTCTCAGCCTCCAGCCTTCTACTTCCTTCCGCGAGCAGGCGTTTTCAAGGTGGGGAAGCACAGGATTTTCACACTCGGAAACGCCTAGTACTCTCGCATTGATTCCGCGTTGCTGCCAATCCATCATCGCTTCAACATCACAATTCATCAGATCCTCATGATCATGGCCGACGCCTCTTGGAGCGTTGCAACCCGCCAGACTTCTGCGAGCCCAATCTTGCACGGAGCTTGCGCATGCGTTCAAATCGCTGCGAATGCTCCTACCTTACCACTCCAAGTCATTACGAATATTTGCGTTTGGGAAGTCATCGGTCGCTGGATCGACCCTTGGATCTGATCGCCTTTCACGGGTCATGCCCCGCTTACCTCGGAAGTTGCCTCATGGTGGACCCGCGTTCAATGTCGGCATCTCGAAACAGGAATTACCCGGATGCTGTTCGGGTCGCGCCCTCTCGCGCCACGGACAGCGGCCGACACAACCATCTTGCCAATTCCTCGTAAATCGCAACGTTCAGGCGAAATAAAGCAAGAAAAACAGGATCTTGCTAACATTCACCTTAATCGCCTGATAACATCCAACTGTTACTCCTCTATCAGGAGGCGATGAGGCCTATCATCTTGGCATGAAGCCGCGCACCGCCGGTGGAGTCCATTCTCTTGATAAAGTATAACCGCGCCCAATTTGAGCTTCTCATTTGGTCTGGGCTATTTCTTGTTGTTTTCGGGTTGGCCCTGCGTTTCAACGGTCATGAAGCGCTTGACCATTTCTTTCAATCTCATGAGCAATACGATCTCGATGAAGTCTTCACGGCCATTAGCATAGCCGGCGCGCTTGGCCTTGTTTACTCCCTGATTAGAATGAAGGACCTGGCGCGTGAGATCGAGCGGCGGATCGCGGCGGAGAAGAACGTCGACTGGATTGCCTGCCACGACCCGCTGACCAATCTACCAAATCGACGGATGTTCGGCGCTCTTTCCGCGCGTCCCGCGCCTGGTGCCGTCATAGATCAATACGCGGTATTCAGTATCGATCTTGATGGCTTCAAGAAGATCAATGATCTTCTTGGACATGCCCATGGCGATGAGGCATTAAAGATTGTTGCTGAACGGTTATCCGCCATCTTCCCGGGTAATGACGTCTATCGAGTGGGAGGGGACGAATTCGCTGTTGTCATCAAGATTCAGGGAGATCAGGATCTCGTGGCCGTCGCGCGACATATCGTCGAGATCGTCAGCAAGCCCATCGTTACCAACGGAGCGACAGTGGACATGGGCGCCAGCGTTGGGCTCGCGCTCTATCCCGAGGACAGCGATGAATTCAAGACCGCCCTGCAATATGCGGACTGCGCCATGTATGCCGCCAAGAAAGCCGGCCGAAACAACGTGAGGACGTTCGCATCATCCATGCAGCAGGACTTGGTTGCGCGTGTACAGATGGAGGCCGCGCTAAAGAAAGCGCTTAACGATGGACGGATTCGCCCCCATTACCAGCCGCTCGTTGACTTGAAGACGCAGGAGATCGTCGGCTTCGAAGCGCTCGCCAGATGGGAGACGGAATCGGGCGCGTTCGTTTCTCCCAGTGACTTCATACCCGTTGCCGAGGACGCCGGCCTCATTATCCCGATCACCGACTACCTGTTCGAGACGGCATGTCGCGATGCCCTATCATGGCCGTCGCACATCACACTTTCATTCAACATTTCGCCCGTGCAATTGAGTGACCGGCTACTCGGCCTGCGTTTGTTGGATGTCATGAGAGAGGTCGGCCTTTCTCCGCATCGCGTCGAACTTGAAGTGACGGAGAGCGCGCTGATCCAGGATACGGAAACGGCGCGCGAGGTCCTCAGCGGCCTGACAGCCGCCGGGATCAAAATCGCCCTGGACGACTTTGGTACCGGGTTCTCGAGTCTTTCGCAGCTGTCCAACTACCAGTTTGATAAAATCAAGATCGACAAGAGTTTCGTGGCGACGTTCGAAACCAACGAGAAGCAAGAGAAGCTCGTCCGTGCGATCATTTCGCTGGGAACTGGCCTGAGCGTCAAGATTACGGCGGAAGGCATCGAAAAGCAGACGCAACTCCAAAGACTTCGGGAGCTAGGCTGCGATATTGGTCAAGGTTATCTTTTCGGCAGGCCCGCACCGATCGATCAGGTGACCGAGATTATCCGGCGGCGCCCCGCCGCGTCAGCATTTTCCCGGACAGAACCGGATGATGCGCCACGACACGGCGGACTGAATCAGGTGGCGCCTTGGTGGCAACCGGCACAAGCATCGGTTCCGTTCCTGGCCAAGCAAGGATAACGCGAGAGTGAGCATCAATCGGACACATATTGGGAGAAACGTGTATCGCACCTAGCGGAAGCCAGTGGCCCGGTGTGGTCGAGACTAGACGGAGAGCGTTCGGAGGCGTGCAGATCCAACCTTCGTTCCAATGTCGGTCGCGTCTCCAGCCAGACAGGTTGATGCCGTAGCCGTCGAGGCGGACGTGAGCGATCACGCGCAGGTCCAGCGGATCCGCGAGGTGGCAGCAACGACATTTGGGCGGGTCGACGTTTGAGTAGACAACGTCGGCGTGGGAGCCAACGGATACTCTTGGGATATCCCGGTGGAGGATCACGCCCGCCTCATCGACGTTATCTCAAGGGGCTGGTCCCTCATACGGCCCTGGAGGGGAAGTGACAAGTCAGCTGGAAGCACGGTGTCGGGCCAATTAAGATTGATACGGCCCTCGCCCGTTGCATGCGCGCGCTACGACGCCCCTAGGACGGCCTCCACGGTCGTCGATTTCTCCTCCCCGGAAAGGATGAGATCATGGGTTTCGGCAAGAGCGGTCAATCTTTGAGCAAAGGTCGTGTAGCTCCCGGGATCGGACTTTCTAAAGGACTGGTGCGCGATTGCCTGGACGAGCGCGAAGCCATTCTTCACACGGTGGGCCAGCTCGTGCATGAGGAGGGAGCGTTCCTCCTTGATCCGTTCAGCTTGGAGGCGCCAGGCTTCGAATCCGTCCAGGAGGCCGTCCAATGTCGCGCCAACGGCGTGCAGTTCGTCGTCGGTGCCATCCTTGTTCGCGCCCTCGTCTTGCCGTCGCGCCAGTTCCGCATGACGGCCGCGATATGGAAGATCGGGATTAAACTCGACATCGCCACCACGGGCGCGAGAGCCGCGACCGCCACCGTCACGAGTTTTCGTCTCACGAGAACTCCCCTCGCGTGGAAAATGGATAGCACGCGATCTTAGTAGAAGCCATCGCATCGATTGCCCGGTGGGTTTCGCACCTGGTCGAGCGGTGGCGCTTTTGAAAGATTGACTGGTACGCTTCTTGCTTCGGACGTGCGTATCAGCACTTGCCGGGGAGAAGTGTCATGGAATGCTACAGATCACGGACGTTTTTAACTTTAATCCTGGTCGTGCACCAACGAACGATCAGGATAAGGACTTTGCCCGACGCCGCGAACGCACTGCTCACCCACTGGGACGAACATGACGGTGAGGAATATGTGATCGCCGTGAAGGAATGCCTTGATGCGATAAGCGGAGAAAGCACCACTGAGCATGCCAGGGCCGCGTTCATCCGAGCGGCGGAAGAGGCTGGCATGGGGGTCATCACGCTCGTTTCACCCATACATACGTCCACGCGAGACGAAAGGACCGCAGCATGATCCGTATGTCCCCGTGGACGACAATTAGCGAGCGCAACGCCCGGGGGACCTCGATCAGGCAAGTCGATCAAGTTTCTTTAATTCAGACGCAACCTTTACGCACGCCTCCGTCCATCACGCGCCCGATACGAGCGAAAGCAGCGAGACCATCATCGTTGAGCATCGCATCGAGCAGCTGTTTGACGGCCCAGATGTCGCGGATGCCATTGCCAGGTTCGAGCCGTCAACCGCCAACTTTAACGGTAAGGTGGATGTTTCGGTCTCCTCCGCGAGGGACATCCTGTTTCCCGGCAACGATAACACGAGCGACCCGTCATCCCATGCGACACCTTTAACATAGCCTTATCGGTGCGGAGGGTCTCAAGGGACCAACAGCACGGCCCGTCGCTTTCCAATTTCCCTTGGTGCTCGAACGCGGGGAGCGCTTGGTTCGCGAAAGTTGGGTGTGAGCCCCCGAGGGCCAGGAGCCTCACGGAGAACTGCTGGAAACAGGCACGAACACGCGAGCGGGCGACGGATGTTCCGGCGTCATTATCAGAACTCCGCATATAGCGGCGATGGCCATGAGAATAACGACGAGCGGGAAACCAGTTCCCGAGCACTTCTCTTCTTGATGGATCATGGACGTTACTCCAGCGCCCCCGGCGGCGCATGACGCCGCCGGGTCCGCGTGCTAGGCCTCGATGATGTAGACGATCGTCAGCGCGTCTGGATCGACGATCACGATCCGACCATCCGCAAGGAGGAAGAAGCGGTAACCTTCGTACGCCGGTACGATCTTCACGATCCGCGGCGGCAACCGTTCAAGGTGAACCCTCTTGGGAATCGCGGTGCCAACGGACACCGAGAAGTCGACTTCCTTAACCGGGGCGACGTGGACTTCCTGGATGACCTGTCGGATCTCAGTTCGCTGTTGGACCGTTACATTGACGTTGGCTTTGGTGTTGGTCGCCGAGTTGCTGGTCGTCGTGTTGTTGACCTTCGTCTCGGAAGAGTTCTTGTTAGTCGACGAATTCTCATCGGCGGATTGCTTCGAGGGGTTGTTCTGGACGCTCGTACCGGAAGTGTCGGAGCCCTGGGCTGCACCGTTCCTCGACCCCGCGGTCGTATCGCCACCGCTCGACTCGGACTTCTGCTCCGTTGTCGTGCCACCGGAGGCATCCCGCGGCTCAGGCTTCTTCTTCATGTCGGCGGGTAGTTTTCCGGACCCGCTTCCCTCACCCGTCTGCTGGCTGGCGCTCTCTTGCGCATCACCCTCCTCGCCGCTCGCGGGCGGAGTTGCCGCCTTCGAGCGCGGACATCCGGACGCGCCGGGCGAGCAGTCGGTGACGGGTGCATTGGAACCAGACGCCGATTGATCGGATTGGGGCGCCGAGCCAGCGCCCGTTGAACTTGATCCAGACTGCGCCGCGGTTTGAGCGTCAGACTGTGTTTTCGTGGCGGTCTGGGCCGTCGCCGGGGCGACCGCGAGCGGCGCGACGCTTAGCGAGAGCGTGGCGATGACGGTTGTGAGATGCAAGTGCTTCATGATATCCTCCAAATACTGAAACGAAGGCGGCCCGCGTCAAAATTTCGCGACGCGGCCCGCGTTGAGTGATGGACGGCCGGCGCCGCCTATAACATCACGACTTGAAGCCGCTACTGGATGACCTGGATGACCTTGCGGGTGGAAGGCTCGACGATAACGCGCTCGTCGTTGACGATTGCGTAGGCGTAGCCAGTTTCATCGGGGATCGGGGTCACGACGACCGTTTCGGGAAGGGCCTGGCCCACGACGATCTTTTCCTTGACGACCACACGTTCCTTGGGAGCCGGCGCCTTTTGAACAAAAGTTATGACCTTTTCCGACGGCATGGCCGATTGCGCCAATGCCGCGCTCGAGGTGATTAGCACGGCGGCCGCGATTGCTGCTGCTCTGAAGTTCATGAACTTTCCTCCTTGCCAGCGGACCATTCCGCTGGGAGGCCAAACCCTCATCAGGAGCCCGCGTTCCACGCCTGGGACCTCAGTCCGGGGTCCGCCGGACCTTGGTCCGACGCGGCCTAAACCGTCGTGTTATCGCGCGGGAACGCGGTTCAACATCCGGTCGTGCACGTTCTCGAAACCCACGATCATGGCGGCGATCGATATAGCCTTGTCGCGATGTTGAGCGTTAGAGATGAAGCCCTCCAGAACCGCTACGGGACCGATCATGTTGATCGTGATCGCGCTCCCGTCGAACATGGGGTCCGCCGCGAGCGCGGCCTGAATGGTCGCGATTGTTGACGCCGAGCTATGACCCTGTGAACAGCAGTCTTCGTGACTGAAGCTATCTGAACCGAATTTCATGGCGACACTCCTTCAAGCTCTTCTTTTGAAAAGCCACGGGTTGATACCTCGTAAGCGCGCCGGAAGCTCTTCTGTTCCACGGCTGGGACTTAGGTCCATACGGGCGAACCATGACGCCGCCTTTCGTTTGGTCGGGCCCCCGGATGTGTACCATTGATTTTAGAGGGAGCGGCCAGGCCGCATGATAACTTGCAAGAATTCACTCCAGCCATGTTGGCGATGGACGCAAGGTAGACGATCCCTAGTAACGCAATCCAAGACATGGCCGAGGCAGTGTTGGTTCAATCGCCGCCATTCGCGTTTGTCTAGGCCCTGTGTGACGACCAGACGCCGCGCGAGGCACGATCGGGCCCCCTATCCGCGCCGCGGAGGATGACGCTGCCAATGATCAATCGCGCTAATCTCCTGGCACCAATGAGCGCCGTCTGCCGTCAGGTCACACCGCAAGGGCGCGCTCTCGCGATGCCATCCAGGCAAGCATCTAGGACCTTGGTCCCAGGAGCTGAACAAAACAGGGTTTCGGGTATTTCCATCCCATCACAAAGGAGGAAAGTCATGTCGTTTGAACCGGAATTCCTTGCCCACGAGCAGCTGACCACGGTAAAGACCGCGATGTCCGCTGAGCTGGGCGGTGACAGCGGGTTTATCTCGGTCAGCATGATCGGCAGGAGAATTCTGCTGGAGGGGTATGTCACTGATTACGGCGATCGCGAAAAGGCGATCACCATCGCGTCCATGATTGCTGGTCCTGAAAACATACAGGATAGGCTGCGTGACGTTGAGGAAATGGCATTCGCGTCGCTGGTCCTGGAACTCTCTCTCCCGGAGGTCACGGCTCATTGAAGCGGACCAGTCCCCCTGGTGTGAAGAAATGCCG
>Ga0307405_10001283_pt1 | contig 10480 bp, 8 predicted proteins | sample 322Cmetagenome_2_FD_203311 | JGI IMG/M metagenome (GOLD analysis project Ga0307405, IMG submission 203311) | Maize rhizosphere microbial communities from greenhouse at UC Davis, California, United States - 322HYB-C-1 | ecosystem: Host-associated > Plants > Roots > Rhizosphere > Soil | place... | reverse complement strand
GGGCGGCATCCGCAGCGCGCTCGTCGCGGATCCGGACGGCGAATGGGTGCAGCTCGTCGTCGCACCGAACGCGCCGAAGGAGACCTACGGCCAGCTCGAGATCGGGATCGCCGCGAATGATCTGGAGAAGAGCCGCGCATTCTATCGAACGTTCGTCGGTCTCGAGGAGCTCGCGCCGGTCAAGGATCCGGCACTTGGTGTGACCAAGTACCCCTTCCGCAACGGCTCGACGACCATCAGCGTATGGGCCACGCCAGGAACGAAGCCGACCAACCGATCGCTCGCCGGAATCCAGTACGTCGTCAAGCCGGTCGATCCGATTTGGGCCCTGGCGCAGGAGCGCGGGATTCAGGTGGAAACCCCGCTCGGCGAAACGATGCCCGGGCTGGTGACGACGTGGCTCCTCGATCCGGATCAGGTCACCAACTACTTCGCCGAGATTCGCCCGCGCCAGCGCCCCGCGCAGACCGCGGCCGTTCCCGGCCGCTGAAATCCGGCTAACGCCGGACTCCACCGGTCCAAAATTAGCGGCGACATCACCGGTTTTCGTAATCGACGTTCGCGCATCCGGATGCACCCGCCGGCTGATATGTGACGGCACCAAGGTTGCCCTGTACGTTCCGGTGGAACCACTCAACACGAACGACTCCAGACCGACGGACGTGAAGCCGGCTGACAAGAAGCTGGACGACGTCAACCTGGAGGTCACGTCGAACGCCACACCAGCCGATCCCAAACGAGCCGATTCCGGAATGCCGGTGATTCTGGTGGCTATCGTCGGAATCGTGGCTGGCATGGTGACGATGCTCGCGGTGGTCAGTACTCGCACGCAGGCGGTAAGCGAGCCGGCGCCACAGACCGTGGCTGTTCCGCCACCGCCCGCGCCGATCGTCGAGGAGGGTCCCGCACCGACGTGGAGCGGGTCGCGACGGGCCAGCTGGGCGAATGACGGCTCGAAGACGATCGTCTTCACCCTCGCATCCACTCGCGACCTGCCCGTGTGGATGAACCGGGCCAGGCCGGCACTGATCGTGCGCTGCCTGTATCGCACGACCGAGGCGTTCGTGATGCTCGATACGTCGGCCAGCTTCGAGCAGGACGCCAACCGCCGCACGGTTCGCGTCCAGTGGGATGACGAGGCGGCTGCGGTTCAGCAATGGACGGTCTCGGAGACGGCGCGTGAGCTCTTCGCCCCGGATGGCGTGGCGTTCATCCGTCGGATGGCGAGCGCAAGACGGCTGCGTTTCGGATTTGCGCCGTTCAACGCGGAGCCGGTCACCGCGGAGTTCGCCGTGGAAGGATTCGACACGCTCGCCGGTCTGGTTGCCGGCACCTGCGGATGGCGTGTCGACGGACGAACCTCGAGCTGATCACCGCGCGACGGGGCGCCCGTACACTTCGATCCGGCCGACGTTGACGAAGCCTCCCCATCCGTGGCCGCTTCCCGGCAGCAGATCGGCGAATCCAACTTCGTCCACCTTCGACAAGTCCGGCTTCTCCATCCAGTTCTGACCGCGCGTCACGACGCGCGTGATGTCGAGCGGCAGCCATCGCACGTTCGGGATGGCAACCTCGGATTCGAGAAACAGCGTCGAATTGGCGGAGTGAGCGCCTTCGCCGTAGTCACCAACGAGCCACGTGCCGTCGGCCAGCTTCACCAGCGGACGGACGACGTGGAATCCAGACGTGCGCGTGACCCATCGGATCCGCGCCAGCCCGGTGAGGTCGACGAAATTGCGCTTGTGCCGCAGCGTCGCCGCAACCGCTGTCTGACACACGCCGGTCCAGAGGTTCGGCGGATCGGTCGGCGAGCCGGCGGCGACTTTCTGCGGCGGCGGGTTCTGGTTGTAGCCCGCCAGCTGGATGCAGCTTGGCCCAGTCCAGTCGCGTGGAATCGATCCGGTCGGCGGCTGCTTGAAGAAGAGCGGGACGCTCTTCGCGTTCGGGTCGTAGATCCGGAGTTCGAGGTCCCCATTCGTGACGGCGGCAGTCGTAACGCCGCCTTCGGGAACGAAGTCCGCGGCCGCATCGGGCGGCCGATCGCGTTGACGCCACCCCTCGCGCAGGAATAACTGCGGCGGACCAGCTTGGGCGGCGATCAGCACCGGAGCAAGAAGAAACGTCAACAGTACTGCGCGCATCGTGACCTCGCTGGCTATCCCGGGAAAGTGTGTATCCGTCTTGAACAGGCGGCGAGGCGGACTATCGGTTGGGCTACGACGGAAGTCAAGACGCGCCGCAATCCAGACCCGCCGATTTCGCATTGCGCACCGTTCGCCTGAGCTTGGGAATTGGCAGCCACCTTGCTCTCTTCGGTGCAGGTGGACGAAATAATGGATGCTGCTCAATTCGAATACATCGCACCCGGCGACGTCATCATCGAAGGAGTGCCGGCGGCAGAGATGACGATCTGCGCCGCCACCGGGCGAGCGGTCGGCCGTCTCCGCGGCTTCATCGTCGACGCCGCAGAACGGCACATTCGATATCTCGTCGTGCGCGGATCGGGCGTCTTCGCCAAGACCACACTCCTGCCGTTTTCGATGCCGCGCGTCGATTTTGACAGCCGCACGATCCGGGTCGACGTCACCGATCAGCAGTTGTGGCAGCTCCGCGACTTTACGCCGGACGCCATCCTCGCGTAATCACTACCCCGCTCCCCAGTAGGTCGGAGGGTATACTCGCCGTGTGAACACGGCTACCCACTGCGGCGTGCCGATGACCGCGATCGCGGCCGTGCTTGCCGTTCTGTTTTCCGCGCCAGCCGAACCGTCGCGCGCTCAGGGTAATACCGCCGAACGTCCGTGTGACATCACGACCACCGAACGGGTGGTCGCCATCGGGGACGTCCACGGTGCCTACGAGCGGTTCGTGGGTATCTTGCGCGGCGCGGGGCTGATTGACGGCCGGCAGCGGTGGGTCGGCGCCCGGGCGCGGCTGGTCCAGACAGGCGACGTCCTGGATCGCGGGCCCGATTCGCGGAAAGTCATCGATCTGCTGCGCAAGCTGGACAATGAAGCGTCACGCGCCGGCGGACGCGTGCATGCGCTCCTTGGCAACCATGAATTCATGCGCATTGTCGGCGACTGGCGCTACGTGAGCGCCGGCGAGTTCAAGGCGTTTCAGACCGGCGAGTCCGTCGACCTGCGCGACCGCGTTCGCGACATGAACGCGGACCTGGCGGCAAAACGCGCCCGCGCGGAGAAGCGTGAGTTCAACGAACGCGAATACCGCGCCCAGTTCCTGAAGGACTTCCCGCTCGGCTATTTCGAGATGCAGATCGCCTTCGACAAGGAGGGCGAGTACGGCAAGTGGGTACGGAGCCGCAGCGCCGCGGTCAGGATCAACGGGGTGCTGTTCATGCACGGCGGTGTGAGCGACATGGTGGCGAATCTCGGCTGCGACGGGCTCAACGCGGAAGTGCAGCGCAACCTTGCGGCCGTACCCGTTCCGCCGCAGGAGCTGACGTCACTGCTGTCGTCGCGCGAGGACGGGCCACTCTGGTACCGCGGAATGGCGTCGGAACCCGAAGCGTCGTTCGAGCCGATGCTGGACAGCATCCTGAAACGGTTCGACGTCCGTGCGGTCGTCATCGGTCACACGCCCATTGCGAATGGGCGAATCACCACCCGCTTCGGCGGCCGCGTGGTCATGATCGATACCGGCATGCTGAACGGGGAATTCTTTCCGAAGGGCGTGGCCTCAGCGCTCGAGATGCAGGGAAACACGCTGGCAGCCGTCTACGAGGACGGCCGCCGCGTGCCGCTCACTGCCCCGCTACTGGCGACAAAGTAAAGAACACCGCACCCTCGCCACGGCCGGCGAGCAGCTTTTCGAAGTGCTGCACGAGCGCGTCGCGCCTCCGGAGCACCGACCGGATCTCGGACCTGGTCAGCGCACCCTTCATCGCCTGCGTCATCGACTGCTCGGTCAGCTGCTTCATCTTGTCGAACAACGTGCGTTCGATCCTGATCAGCTCGTCGGGCTTCAACAGCGACGTGTTCGTGCGGAACGCGCGGGTGTGATCGATGAGCCACATCGTCCAGTCCTTCGTCCACAGGACGTTGCCCCGATTGCGGTCGCGGTTCTGGATCAGCTCGTCCCACACGCGCATGATGTGAATCTGTCGCTGCGTCCGTTGCGGATCGGGACCCATCATCGCGGTGTCGCCCAGCTTGAGGCGTCCGCTCTCGTCGAACATCACGTCGTCGATCCACCAGGTGACCGCGGCACTCTTGCCCTTGTAGCGGCGCTCCACTGACATCGGCACCGTGTCGAGGCCGACGAGCTGGGCCAGGCGGTAGCCTGCGATGTTGTAGCGGTAAGTGTCCGTGAAACCGATCTCGGAGGCTTTTCCAGCCTCAAATATCGCCTTCGCCTGATCGACCGTCTGAAATTGCGCGTCGTGGGTCAGCTCGCCGTTGGACAGCGTTGCCCGAATCGGCCGCGTCACCCCGTCGCTGGTCGTTCTCTCCCGGACAATTTCAGCGGTGGCGAGAAAACGCTCCATCTGCTCGCGCGTCAATGGCGCCGGCGACTGCGGCGCCGCCGCACGGGGCGCGAGCATAACGATCAAACCAACCACCAGGACCCGAGTGATGAGAGCCATTCGGTGCCCCCTTTATCAGCACAGAAGACAGACGGCAGAGGTCAGCGCGGATTCTACGCCTGAGCCGCGAGTCCTGGTAGGTTTTTTCGTGGCAAGGCGATGATTTCGCTGAACACCCCCTGCATCAGATCAACGTTGTCGGTCAGCACAGCGAACAGGTCGTCGCGCTCGATACGCAGCGCGCGGCCGGACCGGGTGACGACGGCACGGGCGGCGGCGCCGCCGCCCGACAGCGTCTCGACGAGTCCGAAGGTCATGCCGGGCGCGACCAGTGTGCCGCCACGATCCGTTTCGAGCCGCAGTTCACCCTCGAGCACCTGGAACACCGCCGGCGGCGGGTCATCAGGCTCGACCAGCACGGTGCCCTCGGTCAACGGCACTTCCGCCGCCCCTTCGATCAGCGCCAGCAGCTGTGGCGGTGTCGCGCGGGCCAGCAGCGGGTGGTCGCGCAGCATGAGCGCGCGGTCGACCGGCCGCAGGAGCGAAGCCGCCGCGTCGGATTGCATCGGGTGCCTGACGTCCTGCCACGCGGCGCGCGCGAGCAGCATGTGAAAGAGGCGCTCGGCGAGCAGCACGTTGCCCGACACCATGGTCAGCAGCTCGCCGGCGCGGATGCGCAGGCAGACGAGCGGTTCGGCGGCTCGAATCGTGACGGCCGGCGGTGCGCCCTGCAGAACGTCTTCGAGGCCGAGGACCGCCGGCGCGTCGATCTCGCCCATCGCGCCGGACGGGTGAACGATCCGAACTGCACCTTCGATCAGGAACTCGACGTGCTCCGGCGCGGCGCCGGGGTGGAACAACTCGCGGCCGGCAGGGTGACGGGCTTCCTCACCCGCGGCGGCGATGCGGAACAGTTCGTCGACGGATACGAACTCGAACAGCGGGATGGTGCGGACGCGGTGCGCCAGCTCGACGATCGGCAGCGACTCGCCCGCCGCCATTCGCCCGGTGCGACGGAGTCGAAGCGCCCAGCCGGCGGCGTCGACGGCCAGGCGGCCATCCGGAGCGCCGTGCGCGAGCACGTACTCCACATCGTCGGCCAGCGCCCACAGGTGGTTGTCCGCCACGAAGTGGACCGCCGCCGCACAGAGCACCGGGTCGTCGTCGTGCAGCACGCGCGCCAGCGTGTCTTCCAGATCGCGCGGCCGCGTCTTCAGCGTCAGGTAGGCGTGGCGAAGCCGTCCCGCGTCGGAGACCTCCTCGAGGATCGGCAGCACGCGTTTCCGAACGGGACCGGCCAGCAGATTATCCAGATACTCCACCGCGGCCGCACGGCGCCGCCCGTCGCCGTGGTCGATGGTGTAGCGCGCGGCGGCGACATGATCGGCCTCGTAGAGCAGACCCAGCAGCCGGTAGATGCAATCGATCGCGTGGCCGAGGTTCTCGTCGAGCGCCCGGGCCAGCAATGTTCCGTGCACGCGCGGATCGCGCCGCAGATCGTGCGCTTCGCACAGATGGTTGCAATAGCGGGACGCCTCCTGCAGGACCGATCGTTCGATCACCTCGGCCGGGAAGGCCAGCGAACCGTGCTGCCGGTGCAGCTTCTCGACGGCCGCGATCGCCTTGAAGCGCAGAAAGCGATCCGGATCCGCGAGCGCGCGGATCAGCGCATCCATCGCCGTCTGCGTCGGGATCATCGCCAGCGTGGCGGGAATGTGCCGTCGTACCCACGGGTCTTCGCGTGGATCGCCAAGCGCGTGCGCCAGTGCGCCGACGGCGGCAGCGCCGTACCCGACCAGCGCATCGCGGGCGGCCTTCTTCAGGACGCGGTGGCCAAGCAGTGAGATCAGCGCGGGCAGGAACAGCCCGTCCGACGCGCCGAGGATGCGGGCGCTGCCGATGGCTGCCTCGACGACCCGCGTGTCGTGGTCGTAGATGAGCGGGACCAGGAGCGGCCGGAATCGCGGCGCGGTGACGTGCGCAAGCGCCACGGCGGCTTCGCGGCGGCCAGCGGCGCCGGCATCGCGCGAATCGCCGATCAGACGCTTGAATGTCTCCTCCGCCGCGTCGACATCGCCGCCCGCGCCGGACTGGGCAAGCGCCATTGCCGCGGTCACCGCGACCTCAGGCTCCGGGTCGCTGAGATGCCGTCGCAACACGACCGCGGCATCCACGTGCGAGAACTCCGCGAGGGCACGGAGAGCCGCCGCGCGCACGCCGACGTCCGGATCGTGTATGAGCCGCTCGACGGCAGGCCGCCAGCCCCGGGCGATCTGCGAGCGCACCGAACCGAGCGCACGCAGCACGCGGACGCGCACCTGCGGCGACTCGTGATGCAGCAGCAGCGGTGAGATGAGGTAACGCTTGTCCAGCGTTTCCAGCATCCCGATCGCATAGAGCACGGCGGTCGGGTCCGGATCGGAGAGCTCCTCGACCAGCGCTTCGACCGTCGCGGGATCGCCGACGTCGATCGGCATCGACTCGACCTCGAGCGTGCGGGTGTCGAGACTCTGGCGAAACATATTCAGGTACTGCCGCCGGGCGGCCAGCGCGGTGGCGATCCACAAGACCATGACGCCAACGCTGGCGTAACTGAGCTCACGCCAGTCGAAACCGAATCCCCGCGGATGGATCAGCAGCAGGATGATCAGGGCCGTGACGCCCTTGGCAAACCGATCCATCGTGACGTCGATGAACGGCTTGACCCGGTACTTCAGTTCGGAGGCCATCGGCAGGAACAACACTTCGCGCGACGTCTTGTCCACCGTGTAGCGGAGCGTGGAATCGAAGACCCGCGCCGCCTGTGGCGCCCAGTACGAGCCGGTCAGCAGAATAACGATCGCCGTTGACCCGAGTGCGATCGGCAGCAGCAGCAGGGCGAAAGCCAGGCCGAACGACCGGTGAATCCGGCTCGTGACCGCGACCTGCAGCACGAACCCGACGACCGAGGTGTAGACGATGACCTGCGCAAGGAACGCGGCAATGCCGGCGTCCCCTTCGAGGCCCTTGAAGGCTTCCGCCACCATGTTCAGCTGCTGTTCCACGATCGTCGCCGCCGCGGCGGCACAGGCGACGACGAGCGCGACGATCCGCAGGTGCGGAGAAGCGAGCAGGAGACCGATTGCCTCGCGTCCACCGACACCTTTTTCCTCATACAGCGGTCTCACGCCGCCGACAACATGGCGTCGATTGATCGCCATGACCAGCCCCAGGCAGCCGACGAGTGTCGCCGCGCTGACCAGGAGCAGGCTGTCGGTGCCGACCGCACGGACGATGGTCGCCACAATCGTCGCACCCGCCGCCCCGCCGAGACTGGCACCGGCGCCGATGAAGCCGAACAATCGCTTGGCCTGTCTGGCGTCGTACACCTCATTGGCCAGCGTCCAGAACTGACTGATGAGGAGAATGCCGAGGATCTGGCCGAACAGGTAGAACGCCACGGTGACCCACTCGGCCTGTATCCGCAGCAGGAGCGAGAAGACCACCAGGAGGACGACGATGGCCGCCTGCGTCACCGGAATGACGTGCCGGCGCTCGAGACGTCCGGCGGCCGCCGTGTACCAATGCATCACCACGCCGATGACGAACGCTCCGGCGAGCAGCACGTACGGGAGGTTGCCCGCCCCGAGATCGGAGATGAACCTGGACCGGGTCAGTGGTTTGAGGATGTTGTAGGAGGTCATCGCCAGAAAGGAGTACGCGAACATCAGCGTCGCGATGACGCCGTCGCCCTGGCGGAAGGCGAGGAACTGCCCGGCAACCCGACTGGCCCAATCGTTCATGGAGTAGGCGGACGCTATCGCGACTGGGTACGCGATGCAAGCGACAGGACAATGCCGTCCGTGCGCCAAATGACCGCCCCCGGAGTCGATTGGACCCCCGGGGACGAGTGCCGAGGTCTGCCGGAAGCTAGTTGGAGCTGAATGTCTCCGTCAGCTGCGGGAAGCCTGAAGCTGAGAGAGTCAGGCTGTAGGTCGCGTCCTCTATCCTGGCCTCCTGACCGCCCGGGCAGTCCACCAGATCGGCGTCGAACGTGATCACCTGGTTCAGCGTGGTCTGTCCGTTGTTCACGGCCACGCTGAAAGGCGCATCGACCTCAATGTGGGACTGCTTGTTGGCAGCCTGAGGCGTGTTTCCTTTCTTGGTGTAGCAGCGTGAGTCGACGACGATGTCCCCGGTCAGAACGAAATCGACCTCCGGCACATTCCCGAGCCCGGTCGCTTTGCCGGTGACTGTGATCGTGCCAGCCGACACACTGACGACGACCGAGGGTCCTCTATTCCAATTCGGATTGGCAGCCAACAGGGACGCCGCGCTGACTGCCAGGGCGACGATGAGTCCGATGGCGAATTTCCTGCTCATTTGATCCTCCAACTACTGAGCGCGCGCAATGACTCACGCCGCTCTCATTCACTCGATCCCACGTGGGCCACCCGACGGCCCGCCTGTCCTTTACCGGTTCAATTGCTCCTGACCCACGCTATGGCCTCTCAGATATCTGCGCCAATGGCCCGAATGTGGGCAATTCGCAGCGCGGCACGGAACCGCTGGTATGGCACAGAGGTGGGGGATCGGTGGGGGTCAGTCTGCGGTCAGCAGACGATGGTGAAGGGCGAAGCGGACAAGCTCCAGGCGGTTCGACGCACCCGTCTTGTCGAAGATGTTCGTCAGATGGTGCTTGATTGTGTCCTCGGCGACCGCGAGTCGATTGGCGATGCCTTTGTTCGTCTCGCCCTCGAAAACGAGCTGGAGAACCTCGCGTTCGCGTCGCGTCAGTCCGCCCGCTGTCGGCGGATTCGGTTCGCCGGCTCCTCCGGAAAGGAGCGCGGCGAGAACGTCAGCTATCCTGTCCCGGCCTATCCAGACCTCGCCGCGATGAACTTTGCGAATGCTCTTGAAGATCATCGCAGTGGGTGCCTCCCTGGACAGAACACCACGGCCTCCCCAGCGAAGAAACGACACGACGTCGAGCGTGTCCACGGCCGCGTTGAGCAGGATTGTCCGGGGCGCTCGGACGCCACAGCTGTGCAGCTCGCGCATCACGTCGATGGCCGAAAGGTCCGGCAGGCTGCAATCGAGGAGCATGACGTCCGGGCCGAGTTCCGCCGCCAGACGCAGGGCGTCGCATCCGTTCTGCGCCTCGCCAACCACCGAGAAATCGGAGTGTGGTGCGAGCAACGCCCTCAACCCTTCGCGCATGACCGTGTGGTCGTCGGCAATCAGAATCTGAATAGCATCGGCTGTAGACGCGGCATCGGGTAACGGCATCTGCCGCGACCCACGAGTGGTCGCAGGCGGCGCCTCTCGTGCTCGGTTGTGTGGCGAGAGGTCGCGCAGCATCGCCCTCATAAACGGGAGTCACCTTCGGACAAGGACCGGCGTATTGCGAGCAACGACGTTCCGCGCCTGTTGCCCTGAGCAGCTGAGCATCCCGCATGCCGTAAATCTCATCAGGTACGTTCAGAACTGTAACTGCCCTGAATGCACGCGCATACCGACAGATGCAAAATCTTCTGTGAGGTCGATTATTCGGCGTGTTATCAGCAAAGGCGGCGACAAAAGTCGCCCCGAACAGTCCGGAAGGTCGCATCACGGGTGAAATTTAGTACTTATTGAATTAATTACGCTAGTTTTAATGAAATTCACAAAGCTCAGCGCATTCGCTTTATAAGCGTCAATCTGTTGGTGCCATCGCGCCGCTCGTATCGCATTTCGTCGGCAAGCTCGCGCAGCAGGTGGAGCCCGAGACCCCCGATCGGGCGCTGCTCCGGAGGGAGCGACAGATCGGGACGCGGAGCCTCGAGCGGATTGAACGGACTCCCGTCGTCGATCACCTCCAGCCGCAAGATCTGCCCGTCTACGCGCAACAGGAAATCGATGGTGTGACTGGCCGAGTCCTTGTAGCCGTACTTGATGCAGTTGGTGACGAGCTCT
>Ga0307405_10001281_pt1 | contig 10492 bp, 12 predicted proteins | sample 322Cmetagenome_2_FD_203311 | JGI IMG/M metagenome (GOLD analysis project Ga0307405, IMG submission 203311) | Maize rhizosphere microbial communities from greenhouse at UC Davis, California, United States - 322HYB-C-1 | ecosystem: Host-associated > Plants > Roots > Rhizosphere > Soil | place... | reverse complement strand
CCTCGCTGGAGAACGCGGTGTGGATCGCGTCCCCGGACACCTTCGCGGAGCTGGCCACGATGGCGCTCAACGTCGGCACCGGCGGCGTCGCGGTCTGGCTGACCGACGGCACCAAGCGGCCCGTGCAGACCCTCCTGGGCATCCCGGTGATCCGCTCGGAGAAGGCCCCCGGCATCCTCGGTGCGCAGGGCGACCTGTCGCTGGTCGACTTCGGCTTCTACCTGATCGGCGACCGCCAGGCGATGGAGGTCCGCTCCAGCGAGCACGTCCGGTTCACCTCGGACCAGACCACCTACCGCATCATCGAGCGCGTGGACGGCACGCCGTGGCTCCAGTCGCCGATCACCCCGGAGAACGGCGGCCCCACCCTCAGCCCGTTCGTCCAGCTGGGCGCGCGGACGTAAGACGTACCGCCCGGGTCAGGCAGGAGGCACAGGCCGAGCCCCTGACCCGGGTTGGTCCGGCAGGCAATCAACCCCCTGAAGGAGAAGGTACGACCATGGCAGGAATGGAGTGGCTGGGGCGCGGTGGCAACTACATCGCAGCCGCCAGCGGGGTGCACATCCCCATGTCGCAGGCTGCGGGGGTCACGTTCTTCGTGTTCCTCGACGCCGGCACGGAGACGCTCACGCTGAAGGAGTCGATCGACGGCGCGTCGGAGCAGAACCTGGCGACGATCACCAAGTACTACAAGGGCCCCGGCGTCGGCGGCACCTGGACGAAGGTCACGCAGTCGGCTGCGGCCACCGTGGACCCCAACCCAGACGACGCCACCAACGACTGCATCGCGGTGTTCGTGTCGGCGGCCGAGCTGTCCGACGGCTTCAACTGCCTGGAGATGACCGCCTCGGCGGGCACCTGCGCGGCGGTGCTCTCGGACCTGCGTGTGGCGCGCGACCCGGCGAACCTCGCCAGCTCGGTGGTGTGACGTGAGTGTCCTGAACCCGAACGAGAGCTTCGCGAAGGGCATTCTCGGTGTCCCGGTGAAGCGGGCGACCGCCACTGTGGCTGCCGACCAGGATCTCTTCTCCGTCGAGGGCGGCGCGGTGCTCCTGACCGGCTTCCTGGGCAGGGTCACCACGGCCATCGGTGCCGGCAGCCAGGACCTGGAGCTGGACTTCGACCCGGACGACGGCGGCAGCAACGTAGCCCTGTCCACGCTGGTGCTGGTGGACGCTGCCCCGATCGGCCAGCTGTTCACGCTCAACACCACGGCAGGCGGCGCGCTGGTGTCCACGCTCGACGTGGCCTACAACGTCAAGCTGGCCACGCCGATCCTGCTGGGTCAGGCCGGTGACATCGTCCTGGACGTAACCGGCACCGAGGCCGGCTCCGTCGAGTGGTTCGCCTGGTACGTCCCGGTAGACCCCGGCGCGGTCATGGTGGCGGTCTGACGTGAACTGGGCGTGCAGGGAGTGCAACACCATCATGCTGGTGGGGCTGCACTCCTGCCCCCACTGCCAGTCCGAGAACGTGGCCACCGAGTGGCGGGAGGTCGAGGAGATCATGGGCAAGATCAGCAAGGCGCAGGGTGCGACCCGGTTCACGCCGGAGCCCGCCACCTACGACGCGTTCACGCTGAACGAGGTGGGCGGCGAGCCGGCAGAGGTCGAGCAGGCCGAGCAGGTGGACTACACCACGTGGACGGTCGCCGAGCTGAAGACCGAGCTGGACAAGCGGGTGCAGGCGTACGCCAACGCGGACGAGCCCGACGCCGCCGAGGCGGTCAGCTACACCAGCTCCGCGAAGAAGGACGACCTGGTGACCCTGCTTCAGCTCGACGACGAGCCGACGCAGAACGACGACGAGGAGTAGCGGCATGGCCATGGGTGACGACCTGCTGGCAATCCTGCACGAGAACATCGAGTTCCGTGCGGAGGAGCTGACGGAGCGCCCCGTGGCCTGCCCGCACGACGGCACCCCGCTGGTCGAGAACGACGACGGGGTCCTGAACTGTCCGATGGGCGACTATCGGACAGCGGACTGACTCTCTGCCCGGACGTACGCCAGAGGTAGGCCGGTCGCACCCGGCGAGCCTGGCAACACTGGACCGGCAGCCGAGATCAAGGCGGGCCAGAGAGTCAACCCGTGACCTACACTGTGGACAGACGCGGACCCTGGTCCGGATAACTGAATATCCGCTCTACTCCCACCCTTCGGGGTTCTCGATCAAGAAAGCAAGGATCAGGAAATGGGCGTCCCCTACTGCACTCGCGAGAGTGTGAAGGCCGCCGTGGACGTGAAGAACACGGCCGCCGCCAACGCGCAGATCGACCGCTTGATCGAGTCCGCCGCGCGCAACATCGAACGACTGTGCCACCGCGTGTTCTGGCCGTGGACCGGCACCCGCTACTTCGACTGGCCCGACCAGTCCAGCCCCACCTCCTGGCGGCTCTGGCTGGCCCAGAACGAGCTGATCTCCCTCACGGCGGTCACAGCCGCAGGGGACGCCGTTCTGCTCGCTGACGTGCTCCTGGAGCCCAGCAACGACGGCCCTCCGTACAACCGAGTCGAGCTGGACCGCTCCGGGACCGGCTCCTGGACCTCCGGCGACACCCCGCAGCGCAACATCGGCCTCACCGGGGTCTACGCCGGCGCACCCGTCGAGGAACGCCCGGTCGCCGCGCTTGCCGAGGCGCTCGACGCCAGCGAGACCCTCGTGGACGTCACCGACGGCTCCCTACTCGGCGTCGGCTCCCTGCTCCGTGTCGACTCCGAGCGTCTCCTGGTCACCGACCGCCGCCCCCTCACGCTGGGTGTCACCCTCGCAGCTGAGCTGGACGACCAGCGCAACGCGGTGACCCTCACCCTCTCCGCGTCCACCGGGGCCATTCAGCCCGGCGAGGTGCTGCTGATCGACGGCGAGCGGATGCAGGTCGTCGACTCCACCGGCACCACCTGCACGGTGACCCGGGCCGCCGACGGCTCGACGCTCGCCACCCACCTGGTGGGGGCCATCGTCTACAGCTATCGCACCCTCGTGGTGGCCCGAGGCGCGGCCGGCACGACCGCCGCCGCCCACGACACCGCCGCCCCGATCGTCGAATGGGTGCCTCCTGGCCCCGTACAGGCCCTCGCGGTCGCCGAGGTGCTGAACAGCATCGCGCAGGAGAACAGCGCCTACGTGCGCGTCGTGGGCACCGGCGAGGGGCAGCGCAACGCATCCGGCGCGGGCCTGGCAGACGTTCGCAGCCAGGTCTACGACGGCTACGGCCGCAAGGCCCGGACGGGGGCGGTGTGATGGACGCCGACGTGAAGCTCACCGGCCCGCTGTTCGGTGGCTCGTGGAACCGGCTCGTGGACGACATGGTGGCCGACGTGGTGGAGGCCGACGGCCAGGCCACCCGCACGCTTGTGCTCGCCAACCTGGACCGCACCCTGAAGAACCCGACCGGGGCGTACACCGCCCGCGTCACCCTCGACATCCACGGCACCCGTGCCCGCACCCACGACCAGAACGCCATCTACGGCCCCTGGCTGGAGGGCACCGGCTCCCGCAACGCCACGACCAGGTTCAAGGGCTACGCGAACTGGCGCAGGACCGCGCAGGAGATCGAGCGCCAGGTGGTGCAGATCAGTGACCGTGTGGTGGCCCGGCACGTTGCCAGGCTGGGGGGCTGACCTGTGGCCGACGACAGGCTAGGACCCATCATCGAGGTGGCGTTCAACACGCTGGTCTCCGCCGCCTCGCGGTCCGGCTACTTCGACACCGCCGAGGCCGTGGAGCCCAAGAGCGCGCCCGGCGTCGGGCTGACGTTCGCCTGCTGGCTGACCGACATCCGCCCCATCCCGCTGCGGTCCGGCCTACCGGTCACCTCCGCCCGGGTGCTGATCACGGCCCGCATCTACTCGCCGATGCTGGCGGCCCCGCAGGAGCGCATCGACATCGAGCTGGCCAAGGCCGCCTCGTACCTGATGGCCCAGCTGACCGGTCACTTCCAGGTTGATGGGGCGTGGATCGACCTGTTGGGCGCGCACGGCGCGGGGCTCGCCGGCCAGACCGGCTACGTGGAACTGGACCGGGCCATGTTCCGCATGATCGACATCACCGTGCCGTTCGTCTGTGACGACGTGTTCGACCAGGAGGCGTGACCATGGCCAAGCAGACCGGCCTGCGCAGCAACATCTACGTGGACGGCTACAACATCTCCGGCGACTTCCAGGCCATCAGCCGGATGAACGGCGGCCCCGCCCCGATCGTCACCACAGGCATCGACAAGGAGGCCGTGGAGCGCCTGGGCGGGCAGCGTGACGGCAACCTCGACGCGGTCACCTTCTTCAACCCGGACACCGACCAGTCTCACCTGGTGCTGTCGCCGCTCCCGCTGGCTGACCGGGTGCTGTCCATGTTCCATCTCCAGTCCGGCGAGACGTTCAGCCTGGTGGCCAAGCAGGGCAACTACGACCCCACCCGGGCCGCCGACGGCTCGCTCACGGTCGCGGTCAACAGCATGGCCAACAGCTACGGCGCGGAGTGGGGGCACGCGCTCACCGACGGCCCGGTCACCCACACCGAGGCCGATGAAGAGGCCAGTCTGGACGGGCTCGCCGCGTCGGCGTTCGGGGCGCAGGCGTGGCTGCACGTCTTCGACTTCACCGGCACGGACTGCACGATCGCCATCCAGTCCAGCTCGGACAACGGTGTGGGTGACGCGTGGGCCGACATCGCCGCCCTGACGTTCACCGAAGTCACCGCCGCCCCATTCGCGGAGCGCATCCAGACCGCGCGTAACGCCGCCGTGGAGCGCTACCTGCGGGTAGCCACCACGGGCACGTTCGACTCCATCACGTTCGCCGTGAGCGTGACCCGCAACCAGACGGTGGTGAACTTCTGATGAACCGGCCGATGCAGCGTCAGCTCAACCGGAACACGCCCGAGCTTGGCCCGGAGCACATGCGCACCCACGCCATCCTCGCCCCCCTCGCGACACACTTCCGCAAGGCCACGTGCGAAGAGGTCGAGTGCGAGCACTACGCGCACGGCTGGGGCGTGCCAGCCAAGCACCTCACCGAGCAGGACTTGCACGACATCAAGGCGTCGGGCCGCGCCTACACGAAGGTGCAGATCAAGGAGGGCGAGGACCACCTATGGTTCGCCCCCGGCCAGCCCTGCTTCAGGGCCTCGATCCACGTCATCCGCATAGACCGGCCCGAGCTGTTCGTGGTCCGTGACGGCGACTGGCGCGGCAACCCCCGCAAGACCGAAACGCAGGTGTTCAGCTCGGCGGACTCGTGGGCGGACTCGCTGAACACCAACCTGGAACAGCTCCAGGGCTGAAAGGAGAACGATCATGCCCAAGCAGACAGGTCTGGGCTGGAACACCTTCACGGTGGAAGAGAGCGACGGCAGCTCGGCGCGGGACATCCGCAACGACATCACCAACTTCGCCCTCGCCACCCCCCGGGGCGTCCAGGACACGACCGGCATCGACAAGAGCGCGAAGGAGCGGCTGCTGCTGCACGCCGACCTCTCCTACACGCTGAACGGCGTCTACAACCCGACCGCGCAGAAGTCGCACGCGGTGTTCCGCACAGTGCCCAGCTCGGACACCCAGCGGACCACGGTGTGCGGCATCGGCTCGGAGTCGCTCACCAGTCAGGTGCTCTACACCGACTACGGCGTCACCCGAGCAGCTGACGGCACGCTCGTGTGGGCGGTCCCCGGCGTGCTCGCCGACGGCACGGTGCCCACCTGGGTCACCGCGTAACCAGAACAGGGGCGACGAGATGGCGTACGACCGGCACAGTCAGCAGGACGTGTTCCGGCTGACCGACAAGCAGGCCCCTGGGCTGATGGTGCGGGCTCGACGGCCCGGCCTGGACGCCCAGCTGCTGATCGAGGAGGCCCTGCCGGTCCTACGTCGTCACGTCGGCAAGAAGCTGGACGTGCGGGCGCTGCGGGCCGTGAAGAAGCTGGCGCGGGCGCTGGCGGACTCGGTGACCGACTGGACGCTGATGCTGGACGGCGACGTGGCCCCGATCTCAGCGCGGTCCCTGGGTCGACTCGACCCGCTGTTCGTGGCCCGGCTGTGCCAGTCGTGGCTGTCCGCTATCGAGCGCGCCGACAAGCAGCCGGCGACCGCACCGCCTGCAACCGTCCCCGTGCCGGCGGACCCCGAGCAGGAGGCCCGCGAGGAACTGGAAAGTCGCCTGACCGAACTGCCGGTGCGGGCCATGGACCCGCCAGACCTACCCGAGGAGGTGGCCGCCAGTGCCTAACGAAATCGGCGTCGACATCGACGTCACGGGGGCCGACGACCTCAAGCAGGTGGGTCTGCTCGGCAAGCGCGCCGGTGACGACGTAGCGCAGGGCCTGAAGAAGGGCTTCGCCGAGGCCGAGGCCGCAGCCACCAAGGCCACCGGCGGCATCCGCTCCAGCCTGGACCAGATCGGAGAAGGCGCGTCCGGGGCCCTGGATGGCCTCACCGGCGGGTTGGTGGGCGGCAAGGCCGGCATGCTCGGCGCGGGCGCGCTGCTCGGCACCGCGCTGCTGAGCGGCATGCAGCAGGCCATCGAAGAGACCCGGATCGGTGGCCTGATCGCCGCGCAGACCGGCCAGGCCACCGAAGCAGCCGGGCGGCTCGGCGCGCTGTCCGGCGACATCTACGCCGACAACTTCGGCGAGTCCATCGAGCAGGTGGGCGAGTCCATCACCGCCCTGTTCCAGAACGAGGTGGTGGACACCAGCGCGCCCGAAGCGGCCATCGAGAACTTCTCGAAGAAGGTGCTCACCGTCTCCCAGACCACCGGGGAAGGCGTCGCCGAGATCACCCGGTCCGCCCAGCAGCTAGTCACCACCGGCATGGCGGGCAGCTTCGCGCAGGCCATGGACATCATCCAGCAGGCCACCGAGCAGGGCCTGAACGTGTCCGGCGAGTTGCTCGACACCATCGACGAATACAGCATCCAGTTCCAGCGCCTGGGCCTCGACGGCGCGGAGGCGTTCGGCCTCATCGAGCAGGCCACCGACGCCGGAGCCCGCAACATCGACGTGGTGGCCGACGCCCTGAAGGAGTTCGCCATCCAGGCGCAGGACGCCACCGGCAACGCGTCGCGCGGCTTCCGCACCCTGGGGCTGGACGCGGCCGACTCGATGGCGGCCGTGGCCGCTGGGGGCGAGCCCGCCCAGGAGGTGCTCCGTCAGGTCCTGAACCGGCTCCAGGAGATGCCGCCCAGCGTGCAGCGCTCCACGGCGGCCGTGGACCTCTTCGGCACCAAGGCCGAAGACCTGGGGAACGCCCTCTACGCCATGGACGTGGACGAGGTCACCGAGTCGTTCGGCGAGTTCTCCGGGGCGGTTGACCAGGCCGGTAAGACCATCGAGTCCACCACGCCCGGCCTGGACAAGCTGGGGCGCTGGTTCGGCGACCGCCTGTCGGACGTGGGCGGCTTCGCCGTGGACATGGCCGACACCATGGCCGCCGGCTTCACCGAGATGGGGGAAGCGCTGTTCGGCTCCGGCGAGGCCGCCGACTCGGCGGGCGACTCCATGGAGGACTGGGGGTCGGAGACGTGGGGCGCGAACGAGGCCGCCGAAACCCTCGTGCAGACCATGGATGACCTGATCTCTCAGCAGTCCGAGCTGGCCAACTCGTTCATCGACTCCGCCGAAGCCCAGATCGACTACAACCAGGCGCTGTCCGACGCCGAGGAGCTGGTGGGCCGGGTCAACGACGGCCTGAACGACACCGCGTCCGGCTTCGACCTCACCACCGAGGCAGGCCAGAACGCCCAGCAGGCCATCGACGAGGTGGTCACGGCCGGCTGGGACATGGTCGAGGCCCTGAGCGCGGACGGCGCGTCAGCGGAGCAGCTGAACAGCGTCATCGCCGACTCCAACACCCGGCTGTACGAACTGCTGGTGTCGATGGGAGTCAACTCGGACGCGGCGCGCGTGCTCGCTGACCGCCTGTTCGGCATCCCCGACGTGGACCCCACGGTGACACTGGTGGACAACGCCAGCCCCAACATCGACGCGATCATGAGCAAGATGAAGGCGCTGGACGGGACGTGGGCCTACACCTACGTGCAGACCATCATCCAGCCGCCGGTGAACCGCTCCGGCACCCCGGCTGACCCCGCGAACCAGGGCACCATCCCGTTCAAGGCGCACGGCGGCATCACTGGGGCGCGCGAGCACTGGGGCGCGGCGACCGGTGGCCAGCGGCACGGCTCCACGTGGATGAACGAGGTCGGGCCGGAGCTGGTGGAGCTGCCCGACGGGTCCAACGTGATGACCGCCGGGGCTACCCGGGCGCTCGCCGAGGCGGGGGCGTTCGGCGGTGGTGGCCCGGTTCAGGTGAATCTGGTGGTCGAGTTCGGCGCGGGCGCGGACACGCTGATGGGCCAGTCCTTCCAGCAGGCGGTCCGGAAGGGCTACGCCCGATTCAAGACCCGTAGCGGCGAGCCCGTGGTGGTGGCCTGATGGCATATCCAGAGGACATTCGGCCTATCACGGTCGAGATCAACATAAATGGGGTATGGGAGAACATCTCTCCGTATTTCCTGGCGGATGAGGCGGGAGTAATCAACCGAGGCCAGGGCGGCGAGAGCAACTCCATGCCGCCCACCACAATGGGTCTCACCCTGAATAACGCGGATGGGCGATTCACCCGGGAAAACCCGCTGTCGCCCTACTATCCGTACCTGCGTCAGGCGACGCCGATCCGGTACACCATCGAGGACAACGGCACCGACTACTCCCGGTTCTTCGGCGAGATCATCGAATGGCCCGAGGCCACTCTGGACCTCCCGCAGAACAGCCGCGTGTCCGTCGAGGCGACCGGGCTGTTCCGCCGGCTGGAGCGCTCCCTACCGCTCCGCTCGCCGCTGGCCCGCACCACGATGGCATCTGGCAACATCGCGGGCGTCACATCCAGCCTGGTGGCCTACTGGCCCATGGAAGACGACTCGGCGAACGCCCAGACGCTGGCGTCGGGCATCGCGGGCAAGCCGGCCATGGACATCAAGCAGGCCATCACGGTGGCCAACTACTCCGGCTTCGACTGCTCGTACCCCATCCCCACACTGGGCACGGGCCAGGTATCCGGCCCTATCGCCCCGCACCTGCCGGTCACGCCGACCGCCCCCATGCAATACACGTTCGAATTCCTGTACCACGTGGGAACGGCGGTAGGCGCGGACGACACCACCATTGCGGCCCTATTCTTTCAGGGCGGAAACGTGTCCCGAGTGTCCATTCTGGCGCACACCAACGGTGATTTACGGGTGCGGGTCTACGACCATTTCGGAAACATCACGGTCACCTCGTCCTACGTCGGCACCTTCACCTCCAACGCCAAGGACGTGAAGGTCGTTCTGTCCCTGCTGAATAGCGGCTCGAACTTGATCTACGCCCTGTCCACGCTGGTCGAGGGCGACCGCGTCACCGTGCCCTCCGTCGGCGGAACCTTCGGCACCCCGGCGAACATCGGTCAGGCCACGTTCGCGGTGTTCGGCCTGTTCAACAACGCCAACGTCAGCATCGGGCACGCCACCGTCTACACCGGGCAGCCGCAGAACTACACCGACGTGACCTATGCGTTTCACGCGTTCACCGAGGAGCGGGCCGGCGTCCGGGCCCAGCGGTTGGCGAAGGAGAACAACGTCCCCATCTACTTGATCGGCGACCCCGCGCTGACGCCGCGCATGGGGCCGCAGCCGCTCGGCACGCTGAAGGAGGTACTGGAGCAGTGCCCGCAGGTGGACCACTCGCTGCTGTTCGAGTCCCGCGACGAGCTGGGCGTCACGTTTCTGATGCGCAACGCGCTCTACAACCAGTCCAGCGGCACCCGCATCGGGCCGGACATGCCGTGTGCGGCGACCGGCACCGCCACGACCGCGCTCCTGTCGCTGACCTACGCCGACTACTGGAGGGTGGGCGAGCAGTTCCAGCTGCGCCTGATCTCCGATGACTCCCTGGTGGAGTCCACCGTCTTCACGGTCACCGACGTAGCCGAGTCCCTCACCCAGGTCACGCTCACGTTCACTCCGGCCGCCGCCGCGACCACCGGCACCACGAAGGAACTGGCCCGCGTCCGGCCCGGCCTGCTGGCCCTGTCCTACGCCGACCACGAGCTACAGCCGCCGGCCAAGCCGGTGCACGACGACCGGCTCACCGTGAACAGCATCGAGGTGTCCCGCGACGGCGGCAGCTCGTTCTTGGCCCAGCAGGACACCGGCGCGCGGTCCGTGCTCGACCCGCCGAACGGGATCGGGGTCTATCCGGACACCGTACGGCTGAACCTCTACACCGACGGCGAGCTGGCCGAACACGCCTACTGGCTGCTCAACCAGGGGCTGAACGATGACGCCCGCTGGCCCTCCATGGAGCTGGGCCTGCACTCGTCCGCGCTCGTGGCCCGCCAGGCTGACCTGTTGGGCTTCGACATCGGCCACCGGGTCACCGTGGACAACATGGCCAACGCCCGCATCTACGACACCCAGCACCAGCTGGCGCGCGGCTACACCGAGACGTTCGACGGCAACCGGC
>Ga0307405_10001280_pt1 | contig 10493 bp, 1 predicted proteins | sample 322Cmetagenome_2_FD_203311 | JGI IMG/M metagenome (GOLD analysis project Ga0307405, IMG submission 203311) | Maize rhizosphere microbial communities from greenhouse at UC Davis, California, United States - 322HYB-C-1 | ecosystem: Host-associated > Plants > Roots > Rhizosphere > Soil | place... | reverse complement strand
CAAAAAGTTATTTTCACTTACTTATGTTGTAGACTTATTACTACATTTGTGTACCTATTATACTTTAATTGCACCTTCCACAATAGAATTTTGAATTTACCGCTTACTTCACTCTATGCAGCGCTGCTATTTATCTATATCGTAACATGCCATGCACAATCGCAGACGCTGAGCAGTAACCAGGGATACAGCATCAGGCATTTTAACGATGAAAATGGGTTACAGCAGAACAGTATAAAGGGTATTGTTGAGGATGAGCGGGGAAATGTTTGGCTTGCGATGGAAAGGGGGTTAGTACGGTACGACGGCCATAAGTTCGTCGAGTTCGCTGATTTTGGGTACTCTTATGCGAGCAGGAACATTAATGGGTTTCACCTGCATCCACAAAACCGGAAACCGGGCTTGCTGGCGATGGTCCAGAACGGGAGTTGGATAAGAGTTGCAGAAGGCACAGCTAAAATAGACAGCAGTCTTAGTGGCTATCCAAAATACAAGCCGGATAAACCACTAGGAGCGTTTGCAAATCAGGCGTTTGACATCCTTCCGTCCCCGGCTGAAACCGTCTTTAGAGAAAATATTTCCGATATTATCCCGAGATTCCCATTTCCTGACGGCGTGCATTTTGCTTACAATGAAGGAAATCTCGAATACTATATAAATAACAGGCTTATCAGACGCACCCGCTTTCCAGAAAAAGACTTCTTTCGTTTCTTTCGGCTGGACGGCGATCTTTACTATCTCGACGAGCGGCTTAAATTATTCCGTTTCGCGTCAAACAGAGGTACCTTATCCCCCGAACAGCTGAGTCTCGAAGGCGATATAATTGCCCATTTATCAGAAAAGCAGGCAGAAGAGTATCAGATATTCTGGGAGAATGTTTCAAATCAGGTATTTATCCAACTAGGCCGAAAATTATTTTTTCTGCAACGTCAGAAATCAGGAACACTCCATTCAAAACTGATTATTGAAGGCTTTGATTTCAGCTCAGCTGCGATCAACGCCATCTATTTTGACCAGAAAAACGGACACATATATCTGGGAAGCAAACTTAATGGGCTTTATATCCTTGATAAGAAACCGTTCCGCGCGCTAACTTTTCCAGGCGCAGCTGACAATATTTATTATGGACAGACACTCGATGATAATAATAGCATATTGACCACCGAAGGACACAAATTCAATTTGGATAAGTCGAGTGGTAGGGTTCACACGCAAAAGCGTGACCTTATCGGTAAGTTGACAAACTGGGATCAGTACAGCATCCTGAAAGATCAGAGCGGAAATGTCTGGTCAAAGCAAGGCGAGCTTTTATTTCTTTTTGACAAAAATGGTACACACCTGAAATCTAAATGGAAAATAGACAAAGGAATTACTCAGCTTTACGAGGGACTGAATGGCAGGATTTGGGTGGGTACAGGTAGCCAGGGCCTGTATTACATCGACCCTGGACAGCGAGACGCCAGACTCGTCCACTATCCCATAAGAGGGATGGTCAATATTTCCTGCATGCAGCATCGGACTCCCGGTGAGCTTTGGGTTGGCACCGGGGAAGGCCTTTACAAGCTTGATCTGAATTCAAGGAAACTATCTTACATTAAAGGCCTGGAGAAGATTTATATCCGCAGTCTGCACATTCCCGAAGGCCCTGGCGAAGTCTGGATTTCAACTTATACGAGTGGATTGTTTTTGCTTAAAAACGGCAAATTGACGCAATTTCCGCTTGATCAACACGGATACCTGGCTAATGCCCATTGTCTTCTGGAAGACAAAAAAGGCTTTCTGTGGGTCACTACCAACAGAGGTTTGTTTCAGATAAAAAAAAGCGATTTACTGGCGTATACCAAATCTCCCTTTGAACCATACTATCATTATTACCCTAAAAGTGCGGGATTCAATACCAATGAGTTCAACGGTGGATGTCAGCCGTGCGCTGTACGTATGAATAACGGTGTGGTCTCGTTGCCTTCCATCAACGGATTGGTCTGGTTTACACCCGAACAAATCGCGCCGGAGCAGCCAAAAGAGCCCATTTTTATCGATAATCTGCAGATCGATGGAAAAACATCGGCAACAAACCAAAAAGAGATGCGTATCCCGGCGAAAGCTTCGGAAATATCACTGACAGTCAGCACACCTTATTTTGGAGAAGCCGATAACCTCCACCTGTCGTACACAATCTTCAAAGGAGAACGGTCCCTTTCAGGGTGGAAGGTTTTGGACGAAAACATGCGCATTTCTATCCCTTTTCTGCAAGGGGGCACTTATACCCTATCTATTCGAAAGCTCAACGGCTTTGGTCCCCGCAACTACGCCTATCGCAACGTGGTTATCATCGTTGAGAAAGAATGGTTTGAAACCTGGTGGTTTTACCTTACTCTGATCTTACTTGTAAGCGTCACCATCTTCCTAGGCGTCCGGGTACGGCTTAAACGGGTTCAAAAGCGGAATCAAATGTTGGAAAGCCAGATTAGCGACCGAACTGAACAACTTCGGGGAACGATGAAAAATCTGGAAGAGTCGCAAAGTGAGGTTCTACGACAAATGCATTTACAGTCGCGCCTGATGGCTTCGATCGGCCATGACGTGCGTACCCCTCTCCGCGCGGCGATCATCGTCGCCCGAGAAATGCGCAATCTGATCCAGCGTCAGCAGTTAAAAGAAGCATTGGAATATGGCTCTAACATCGAAGACGCGATGGTACGTGTTAAAGATTCGCTCGAAAGTTTGTTGGCCTATGTCAAAATCCAGGTCTTTAAACGCGAGGTGCACATAGACAAAGTAAATCTTCACTCGCTCATACAGAAAAACTTCCGCCTATATGGCGAAACAGCTCTGAGCGAACCGAATAGATTCGTCAACCAGGTTCCCGAGCATCTTATTGTGCAGACAAGTCATCAGTTGCTGGATGTCATTATTCACAATTTGGTAGACAACGCCAATAAATTCACAAACAACGGAACGATCGAGGCATCGGTCGCAGTGGAAAAAGGACGCTTGTCACTAATAATTGAGGACACAGGCAGCGGTCTTCCCAGACCTTTACTGGACTGGATGAACGGGCCGTCCCTGACCGCACCAGCACAATATAACGGTGTCGGGCTAATGATCATTAAGGAGCTGTCACCCTATGTTGCAGAACGCATCGAAATGCAAAACCTTAACCCCGGAACTGCCGCGGTACTATTCTTCCCGGACTTCTGGCTATCAGAGGAACGCCATGATGTTAAAATCTCCGCTGACGCTTAACCTTGTCGGACAGCTCAAACAGGCTGGTTACCCCCATTTTCTGGAATATTCTGCCTTTAAAGGTACTGACCGTGTTGGGACGAAGATTTAATGCAGCCGCTATCTCTTTGACCCATTTTCCCTCAAGGAGCATTGCCAGGATTTCGTTTTCACGCTCAGAAAGACGGCGGACGCCCGCAGGGCGGTTAACCATCTGCTTTTGCCCGGCCAACGCCACCAGTAGCTGCGCCTGAACATCATCACTAACATATTTTTTACCCGCTAAAACAGAAGCTATCGCGCTCATGGCTTCCTGTTCTTCTGCGGATTTATGCAGGTAGCCATTCGCGCCGGCAACGATGTATTCCAGTGCATGGAATTCTTCTTCTGCGGCAGAACACATCAATATAGCCATATCCGGTCTGACTGTACGGATTTCATTGATCATCGCAATGCCAGTCCCGCCAGGGATATCAATGTCAAGGATGGTCAGAACGACCTCCGGGTCTGTGATGAAGCTTAAAGTTGCATTGAAACGGTCTGCTTCGAGTACTATCACATCCGGATAAGCTTCCCGAATTGTAATCTTAAAGCTTTTGCGCACCAGGAAGTGATCATCAACGATTAAAAATTTCATTGCAGAACGGATAAGGTAACATTGTCAAACAATTGAGCGAAACTACACAATGGATATCTATCTAATACACCCAAAAGTAAATTGGCCATTAGATTGATCCATACAAATATATACAACTATTTCTACAAATAATATCAGGGGCTGATACCGTTAACTGGCTTTGGCCAATCAAGGGAAGCTCTTTTCAATTTATCTGTCGTAAAGCATTGTACTACAAACAACTTCTACAAATTATTCGAGTTATTCGATCGACGTTTTTTTCGATATCGACAAAATAAACCGAATGAGCCTTTATAGCTTTGACCCTATCAAAGTAAATGTACAGTTCATGCAGAAATAGCTATTTATCTATTTAATGCATCCACCGACTAACCCGGACTGCGTATAGGCGTTAGCGTCGGCCGAGTGTACCGATCAGGAACACAGAGTAATGTAATCGGTTCACCGAACCCATGCGTAACCGCTTTTTAGCGGACGGATCTCCTATGCCTTTTTATTTCAATCTATAACCATTTATCGAACTGCTTCCTATGAGAAAAGCGAAGTGAAACAACCGTAATCAGTCTAATTTTTCCAACTAACCTGTACCGTTTATGCAAAAACAAGTACATCATTCTTCTCTCGCCAGGCATGGCTGTCCGCCCGGGACCGCTTTGCCGCAACTAGCACAAATTGATCGTGCCCGGCGCTATTTTTTCAAATACCTTACTTTTCTCGTTTTAATTTTCACCTCATTAACACTTAACGCTCAGGATCTTGGCCTGGAATGGGCCAAAGCGTTTGTGGGGACTGCAAGTTCCTCCTACAACACAACAAGTGTCAAGAAAGACGCCAGCGGTAATATATACGTGGGCGGAAAGTTTGAGGGCACAATGGACTTTGATCCGGGGCCCGGAGTGTTCAATATGAGCGGCCCGGCCGGGGCTGGAACAGGCTTTTTTGTCAAATTGGACCCGTTTGGTAATTTCTTGTGGGGGCGCTCAATTATCACAAGTACAGTTATTAACACTTTGGGATCTACATATTTAGAGGTAGATCCGGCGGGAAATGTTTACGCAACGGGTGTTTTTGGGGGCATCACCGACATGGATCCCGGAGCGGGAACCTTCAATATAACCGCACAGGGCGCTAGCGACGTTTACTTTTTAAAACTGGACACGAATGGAAATTTTGTTTTCGCGCACCGGATGGGCAGCCCAACCAGTGGTGATTACGTCAATGACATGGTAATCGACCCCGCGGGAAATATTTATGTTGGTGGGGTTGTTACCGGGCCCGGCGCGGCAGCCACATATGGCCCTTTCAGTTTTACGCCTGCTAGTACACAGGACGGGTTCGTTGCCAAAATTAGTCCCTCAGGTACGTTTTTAAATGCGCAACGGATCGGTGGGCTCGGTTTCGATCATGTTACCTCTCTTGAAACTGATGCTGCCGGCAACCTCTTCGTTGGTGTGAGAGTCGGCGCTGCGACGACTGGAATAGCTAACCTGCCAGGGGCCGGGCCGACAGTGCTCAAACTTGATGGTGCAGGTAACCTGCAATGGTATTACCAGCAAACCGACGGGCTAGGCGTGACAAGTATAGCGATTGGCCCTGGCGGGGAAGTTTACGCTAACCCTGGTAGTGGACTCGCCGTTGCCGCTAACCTCGTGAAGTTGAACGCTGACGGGACTCTTGCATGGACAAAACGGGTAGGTAATACCAATACGGTCGCCACTGGTGATGATGGTTCTTTGTATGTAACAGGTAACTACACCGCTGCCACTGCGGCGATGGGCAGTACCACGCTGCCTGCGCCTGGTGGTGTACCCGGTTTTCCTGCTTCCCCTGGTTTTATCGCCCGCATGGACGCTTCCGGTAACATACTAATGGCCAGACCTTTCACAGGGGAGGGTACGACATATGGATCCGATATGCTGGTGTCAAATGGCGATATTTTCATCGCAGGGTACTTTTCGCAGACTACGGACTTCGATCCAAGCACGTGCGTCTACAACTTGACGTCAACAGGCACGTTCAGTTACAACGGCTTTGTCATAAAATTAACCGACGATCTGTTGCCTGACGGCGTTACTGTTTCCCCTACCACCTTGGCGCCATTGGCCCAGCAAACTTGTATCCTGGGTATTCCTTCTGTGATCGAAGGTAATGTGGCGGTCGTGACAGGCCCTCCGGGTTTTAACACCACCCTTGCCTACCAGTGGCAAAAAGCAGCCAGTGCAAGTGGCCCATGGGAAAACATTGAAGGGGAAATTTTTAAAGACCTTCAACCGCTGGCTGCCAGTACCAGCCAGTATTACCGGCGGTTAGTAACGGCCAAAACCACTTCCTGCGGCGTATTCGCACCCGTCGATACTTCGGCTGTGGCAGCGGTGACCGTCAGCGGCAGTGTGGCGCCGATCGCCAGTGCCGACGGGCCCCAATGGTTTGTCTGCGGACCGGGCTCCAACACAGTAGCACTTACCGGATTTGCCACCGGCGGCTCCGGCAGCGGCTACAACTATACCTGGTTTGAAGGCAGCACCAGCGCTGGTACACCTCTGTCCACTGCGGCAGCATGGACGAGCCCTGCCATTACCCAGGCCACTACCTATACATTGAAAGTGACCGACGGCGCAGGCTGCGTGGACATCGACCAGGTGACGATCGTTCCTGCCATCGCCAATGCAGGGCCCGATCAGTCTATCTGCCAGGGTGCGGGTGGCGTGCAGATCGGGGCAGCGCCTGTTTCGAGCCCGGCTGTCACCTACGCCTGGACGAGCATCTCGGGTGACCCTGTTTCATCATTGAGCTGCACTACCTGCGCGCAGCCTATTGCTAACCCTGCGACTGCTTCTGTCTACCGGCTGACGGTAACTGTTCAGCAAAAAGACGGCTCGGTGTGCTCGTCGTTTGACGATATCACCGTTACACCGGTAACCGCGCCAAACAACACGCTTACCTTCGCAGGCAGCGACCAGACCGTCTGCAAGAACTCCTCGGTAACCCTGGGCGGAACTGCCGACGGCACATTTGCCTATACCTGGACGCCGGGACAGTATTTGTCTGCTTCCCAGGTGGCCAACCCGATTTTCAATTCAGGGACTGCGGCTGTAACCAACGGATCGATCAATTACACAGTGACCGCGATCAAAAATGGTTGCGCGTTCACCGATGAAGTGAAGGTTTATTCTCTCAACTCACGTATCAGCGGTCAGGATGAAGTGATCTGCGGCCCGGTGTGGAGCAATCACCTGGACGAAGACAATGCACCCGGAACCACCTATTCATGGAGTGTCGTATCCGGCGACGGGGTAGTTCTTCAAACTTCGGCTGCGGGCAAAAACGCCTACCTGAAAAGCAACAGTGGTGTGACCCGTTTCCGCCGCACAACCACTCTCAACGGTGTGACCTGTACCGCCGATGCGTTGGTACAGCCATGTGACGGCCCTGGTAATTGCACGTTCGATATCCTTACGCTTTCAGAGCAGGGATGTCCCAAAGTATTCGGTGCTGCCGGCTTGCAATTAGGCACTTCGATGGGCAATGCTACGGATTATAACTTCTCATGGAGCCCTGCCAACCTGGTAGACAATGCCCATGCTGCCAGCGTGCATATCACCTCGACCGCCCAGGCGACCATTTCAGTGACCATCACCAACAAGTTTGATGCTTCGATCACCTGTACCAAGTCGATCGTGATCAACCCACCAACATGGTCTGTCCCTGTTTTCAATGCACAAGATAAAAATGCCTGCGCAGGTGTTTCGGTGGCCATTGGCGATGTGGCCAATGCAGGCTTCACTTATGCATGGACGCCGGCCAATGTGCTCGATAATCCGGCCGTCTCCAACCCGACTGCGACCGTGGCGGCAACTACCCAGTTTAGCGTCATTGTCAAGGAGACCGCTTCTGGCTGTGTGAACCGGCAGACAGTGACTGTTACCGTGGCCGCACCAGTAGCCGCTGCCGGCAACGACCGCAGTGTTTGTAATGGAAGTACAGTAACCCTGGGTTCCCCTGCCCCATCGGGTACCAACTGGACCTACTCATGGGAGCCTTCCAATGCCGCATGGACCAATGGCACCGGGCCAACCGATGCCCAGCCACAGGTACAGTTCGCTTCCGCCACACCGCAAAGCTTTATCCTGACCGTAACAGACCCATTGTCGGGATGTTTTGATAAGGATACTGTTGTATTGAGCAATACGGTAACCGCTGGCGAATATGCGGGTGCTGCCATTGCTACCTGCGAAAGTGCGCCCGTTCAGATCGGACGCTCTGCCGAGCCATTTGCCCAGTATCAGTGGTTTATGGCTGATGGTGTTACCGCTGCCACCGGCCTGAGCTGCGTGACCTGTGCGAACCCGACCGTAACCAGCCCATCTGCTACGACCACTTATGTAGTGAAAGTAAGCTATCCTGGCTGCATTACACCACTATCTGACCAGGTGACTGTGACTGTGAACCCGGTTACTGGTCTTGAACTGGCAGACAAGTATGTTTGTCCTGTCGGGCCTATCGCCATCGGTTATGGTGCAGCGGGCAACCCTGCCGCTCCTGCCGGCGCTACCTACCTATGGGCACCTGCTACCGGTTTGAGCTGCACGACTTGCGCCAACCCTACTGCTACCGTGAACACAGAGGCAACTTACTCGGTTACCATCACTTTGGCGAGCGGTTGCAGCTTTACTGACGAAGTGAAAGTGACACCGACTGCGAATGCAGGCGCGGATGCCAACCTTTGCCCGGGCGAATCGACCATTATCGGAACGCCGGCCATCGCAGGCGCTACCTATTCATGGTCGGGCGTGGGCATTGTCGGCGCGAGCAATGTTGCCCAGCCGACGGTGAAGCCTACGACCACGGCTGTCTACACCGTCAGTGTAACCGTCGATGGCTGTACAACCACCGATGCAGTGACTGTTAATGTCAATACGCCTGCCGACTTCTCGATCGCGGGTAACACGGCTATTTGCCAGGGTGGCGTTGCGACACTTTCGCTGGTGGGAAGCCCTGCGGCCAACACCGCTTGGCAATGGAGCCCGACTGCGGGCGTTTCTAATCCGACGGGCACTTCGACAACCGTGGCTGCAACTGCTACAACCACCTACCGTTTGACGCAAACTAACCTGGTGACCGGATGCAGCAATTATAAGGAGGTTATCGTGGTGGTAAGCCCTAACACGATCGCTGCCACAACAGGCAACCTCGCCCTTTGCGAAGGCACTTCGGCTGCATTGCCGCTGAATGTGACTTCTTCGGGAAGCTACTCGTATGCGTGGAGCCCCTCGGTTGGTCTTTCCAATGCATTTGTTGCAAGCCCTACTGTAACCACCGGTTCGCCAAGGACCTACACCGTGACTGTAACCGACAATGCAAACCAATGCCAATTGGTAAAACAGGTAAATGTGGCTATCAACGCGCCAGAAGCATGTTTTGCGCCGGTAACTTTGACAGGTAATGTATTCCACGATGCCAATGCATTGAAAGATGTGACGGTCAATACTACTTCTGCCAATCCGATCCCTACCGGCCTTTTTGTGACGCTCGTTGATGAGGACAGCGCAGCGGTGAAGACGGTACCGGTCAATGCCGATGGCAGCTACGATTTCGGTGTAACCGCTCCTGGTGATTACAGCATCGTATTGCACCAGACTTCAACGGGTTCTACCGTGCCAAGCCTTCCTGCTGGTTGGGTGAACACAGGCGAGAATTTGGGCGCTGGCGTGGGTAGCGACGACGCTGTCGGCGGTATCCTGACCGGCGTGACCGTGGCAGGTGAAAATGTGACCAATGCCAACTTTGGTGTGCAGCAGCCACCGGTAACTACCGGCGGAACCGAGCCTACCCAGCCAAATCCTGGCGGCGCTACTACCGTCGACCTGACCTCGCATTTTGGTTTAGGTGATGTTGATGGTAATGTGAGCTCTATCACTTTCACCGAATTCCCTGAAAATGTCACAACGATCACCGTCAATGGAACAACATATGTAGCTCCCGGCACTACACCAGGCTCAGGCCAGCAGGTGTGGCCATCAGGCAACCTGACCGTTCCGGCAACAGGCCTGTCAGTGTTGGTTGACCCTGTCGATGGCGGTGTTGAAGTAGAAATCCCATTCTTTGTGACCGACAACGGCGGACTGGAAAGTAATGTCAGCACCGTAACCGCTGATTTTACCGTCCCTGGTGTAAGCCTGTCGGGTAATGTCTTCCATGACGCAGATGCTTTGACTGATAATACGGTCAATACTACTTCGGCCATTGCCATTCCGGGCGGACTGTTTGTGACACTAGTCGATAACACCGGCGCTGCTGTGGCAACTATCCCTGTGAATGCAGATGGTTCTTACGACTTTGGCGATGTGCAGCCAGGCACTTACAGCGTGGTCTTGCACCAGACAGCAACCGGTTCGACGGTACCAAGCCTGCCAACCGGTTGGAATAGCACTGGTGAGCACCTGGGCGCCAATGCAGGTAGTGATGGAGCGGTGAATGGCATTTTGCCCGCCATCGTGGTAACTACTACCGATGTGGTCAATGCCAACTTCGGTGTGCAGCAGCCACCGGTAGCAGATCCGAAGCAGTACCTGATCGATCAGCCTCCTGTCGACCAGATCATCACCCTGAACGGGACGCATACCAGCACAGG
>Ga0307405_10001279_pt1 | contig 10494 bp, 10 predicted proteins | sample 322Cmetagenome_2_FD_203311 | JGI IMG/M metagenome (GOLD analysis project Ga0307405, IMG submission 203311) | Maize rhizosphere microbial communities from greenhouse at UC Davis, California, United States - 322HYB-C-1 | ecosystem: Host-associated > Plants > Roots > Rhizosphere > Soil | place... | reverse complement strand
TAAAATAAGGGCTTTTGCGCGAACTTCAACCCACAAAACGCAGAAGTTACTCATTGATTGTGCGGGTAAAAGCCACCGGGCGGCAGGGCTCGGGCGTATCCGACGCTTTCTGCTACCATGGCGCCTTTGTCACTTGCGGTAATCAACCATGGCCTTTCGCCCTCTTCCAGCCAAGGCGCCCGCCGTTCTGCTGCGCGAAGCCAAGCCGCTGAAAGCCATCTTCGGCCACGCCAGACGCCTGGGGCATCTGCAACGCCTGCTCGACAGCCAGCTCCAGCCCGCCGCGCGCGAGCATTGTCACGTAGCGTCCTGGCGGGAAGGCAGTTTGTTGCTGATTGTCACCGATGGTCACTGGGCCACGCGTTTGCGCTACCAGCAAAAGCGCCTGCTGCGCCAATTGCAGGCATTCGAGGAGTTCGCCAACCTCACGCGAATCCTGTTCAAGGTCCAGCCGCCCACGGTGCAAGTCGGCGCCAAGGGTCATACGCTGGATCTGTCCACCGACGCTGCCGCCACCATCCAGGCCACGGCCGATGGCATCAGCGACCCCAACCTGCGGGCAGCCCTGGAGCGATTGGCGGCGCATGCGCGGCCCAAGGATTGAGATTTTTTTCGGCTGTTGAATAGCCTTCGCGAGCAGGCTCGCTCCCACAATTGATCTGCATGAGGCCCAAGACTTGCGCGCGCAGGAGATCTCCTGTGGGAGCGAGCCTGCTCGCGAAGGCGGCGACTCGGTCTTCGATCTAACGCCGCTTGCTGCCCCCCAGCAACGATCCCATCAACCCACGCACCAACTGCCGGCCCAACTGATTGGCCGCCTGGCGCATCGCCGATTTCAGCGCCTGGCCGGCCGCGGTGCCGAGGAATTCCCCGGCCTTTTCGGTGAAGCTCGGCTCCTCGGCCGCCGGTTTGCCTGGCACGGCTTCGGCCTGCGGCTCCAGCCCCTTGCGCCCCATCAGCACTTCATAGGCCGACTCGCGGTCGATGGGTTTGTCATAACGGCCCTGCAACGGTGAGCTGGCGATCAGCCCGGCACGCTCAGCCGCGGTCAACGGCCCGATGCGCGACTGCGGCGGCGCCACCAGCACACGCTGGACCATCTCCGGCGTGCCTTTTTCCTGCAAGGTGCCCACCAGCGCTTCACCGATGCCCAGCTCGGTGAGCACCGCCAGGGCATCGAATTGTGGATTCGGTCGAAAACCGTCAGCCACCGCCCGCAGGGATTTCTGTTCCTTGGCGGTGAACGCACGCAGACCATGCTGGATGCGCAACCCCAACTGCGCGAGCACGTCGTCCGGCAGATCGCCCGGCGACTGAGTGACGAAATACACCCCGACGCCCTTGGAGCGGATCAGCCGCACCACTTGTTCCAGGCGCTCTTGCAATGCCTTGGGCGTGCCGGCGAACAACAAATGTGCCTCATCGAAAAACAACGCCAGCAAGGGTTTGTCCGCATCGCCGCGCTCGGGCAGTTGCTCGAACAGCTCGGCCAGCAGCCACAGCAGGAACGTCGCGTAGACTTTCGGCGCTTCATGGACCAGGCGACTGGCGTCCAGCAGATGAATGCGGCCACGGCCGTCACTGGCCGGTTGCAGGATGTCTTCAAGCTGCAACGCCGGTTCGCCGAACAAGGCGTCCGCGCCCTGCTGTTCCAGGGTGGACAGTCGGCGCATCAAGGCCTGGCTGGAACCGGTGGTCATCAGGGCCGCGTCGTCCCCGAGTAATTCAGGGTTGTCCTTGAGATGATTGAGCAGCGCCTTCAGGTCCTTGAGGTCGAGCAGCAACAGGCCCTCGCGGTCGGCGACCTTGAACGCCGCGTACAACGCCGCTTGCTGGCTGTCCGTCAGTTCCAGCAGGCTGCCGAGCAACAACGGGCCCATTTCACTCAACGTCGTGCGCAGCGGATGACCGGACTGGCCGTGGATATCCCACAAGGTCACCGGATAGGCCTGGGGCTCATGGCCGAGCCAGGGCATGCCGGCGATGCGCTCGGCGATCTTGCCTTGGGGATTGCCGGCGGCGCCGAGGCCGCACAGGTCACCCTTGATGTCCGCCGCGAACACCGCCACGCCGGCATCGCTGAACATCTCGGCCAGGCGCTGCAAGGTGACGGTCTTGCCGGTGCCGGTGGCGCCCGCCACCAGTCCATGACGATTGGCCAGGCGCATGGCCTGGGCGACAGGTTGGCCGGCCAGGTCGGCCCCGATAACGAGTTGCGATGAATCAGGCATTTGGTCACCTGTGGGTTTGCGGTATGACGCCATTTTGCGCGCTTATATAAAAGCATGCCCAGTGCAATAAGGCCCGAGCGGCAGAATAATAGCCTGCAACCAGCACTGGCCCCTTCGCGAGCAGGCTCGCTCCCACAATTTGGGCCTATGTTGAGCACAGAACCCTGTGGGAGCGAGCCTGCTCGCGAAGAGTGCCCGACAACGCATTCCTTTACTGCACCCAACCCCAACCGAACATCTATTCTTACCCAAGGTCAACAAGGGGAGAACACAGACCGGAGGGATGTTCATCGTGCATATAGCGGACATAACCATGTTCTACGCCCCCGCCAGCGGAGGTGTACGCACTTATCTGGATGCCAAGCACCGGCGCCTGGGCAATCGGCCGGGTATTCGCCATAGCCTTCTGATCCCCGGCGCGCATTTGAGCGAGCAGGATGGGATCTACAAGGTCCCGGCCCCTCCGCTGCCCTTTGGCAAGGGCTACCGCTTCCCGCTGCGTCTGGCCCCTTGGCGTAATGTCCTGCGCGACCTGCAGCCCGACCTGATCGAGGTCGGCGACCCTTACCTCACCGCCTGGGCCGCCCTGGATGCCCGGCGACAGCTGGACGTGCCCGTGATCGGCTTTTATCACTCCGACCTGCCGTTGCTGGTAAGCAACCGCATGGGCAACTGGTTCACGCCCAATATCGAAGCCTATGTCAGCAAACTGTACGGCAACTTCGACCGGGTACTCGCGCCGAGCCAGGTCATGGCCGACAAACTCACCGGGCTTGGGGTCAAAAATGTCTACGTGCAGCCGTTGGGGGTAGACCTGCAGACCTTCAATCCCGCCGCTCGCGACCCGGAACTGCGGGCCGAACTGGGCATCGCCGAGGATGCGCGCCTGCTGATTTTCGCCGGTCGCGGCTCCAAGGAAAAAAACCTGCCGGTGCTGCTCAAATGCATGAAACGCCTGGGCGAACGCTATCACCTGCTGCTGGTGGGCTCTTCCATGCCAGCCGTGGTGCCGGACAACGTCACGGTGATCGATGAATTCTGCCCGGCTCCGCAAGTCGCCCGGCTGATGGCCAGCGCCGACGCCCTGCTACACGCAGGCGACCAGGAAACCTTCGGCCTGGTAATCCTCGAAGCGATGGCCAGCGGCATCCCGGTGGTAGCGGTCGCGGCAGGCGCCTTCAATGAAATCGTCCACGAGGACTGTGGCCTGCTGTGCGCGCCCGACAATCCACAGGCGATGGCCAATGCCGTTCGGCAACTGTTCGCCGAAGGCTGCCAGCAACGCGGCGCAAAAGCACGCCGGCATGTAGAACGTCATTACGCCTGGGATTCGGTGGTCAACAGTCTGTTGGGCCACTATTACAGCGTGCTCGGCGCAGAGATGCCACTGCTGGCCAATGGTTGAGTCGAGGCCCATGTTGATGAACGCTCAATCCAGCCTGCTGCTGGTGCTGCACGATGTCGCACCGCAAACCTGGCCCGACTACCAGCCCTTCGTCGAAGCTGTCGACGCGCTCGGCCAGGTGCCGATGACCTGGCTGGTGGTGCCGGACTTCCATCACGCCAACGCGCTCGACGAACATCCCGGCTTCCGGCGCATGCTCGACAGCCGGGTCGAACGCGGCGATGAACTGGTGCTGCACGGCTATTACCACTGCGATGACGGTCCGCCGGCGCTCCATCCCAAGGACTGGTTCATGCGCCGGGTCTACACCCATGAAGGGGAGTTCTACGGTCTGTCCGAGGAAGCGGCCCTCGCTCGCCTTCGCGCCGGCATCGAAATCTTTCAGCGCTACCAGTGGCCGCTGGAAGGCTTCGTCGCGCCGGCCTGGCTGATGAGCGAAGGCACACGCCAGGCCTTGCGCCAGTTGCCGTTGAGTTATACCAGCGACACCCAGCACCTTTATCGCTTGCCGGAGTTCACCCCGATCGACGCCCCGGGGCTGGTCTGGAGCGCTCGCAGTGCCTGGCGCCGAGGCCTGTCGAAAGTCATCAGCGACCGGCGTGAACAGCGCTGGCGTCAGGCACCAGTCATTCGCCTGGGCCTGCACCCGGTAGACATGCGCCACGGATTTTCCCGCGACTACTGGCTGCGAACCCTGGAGCGCCTGCTTGAAGAGGGGCGCGTGCCCATGACCAAGGTCGACTGGCTGGCGTCACTGCGCCAGCCAGTCAGCAGTGCCGCCGCATGAAACGGCTGGTCTGGTTAGGCGCCGCCCTGTTGATTGCGGTATTGGTCCCGATGCTCGTGGGCGGCGGGGAGATGTGGTCGCGGCTGCAGCGCTTTCCGCTGTCCTTGCTGCTGGTCATGCTTGGCATGATCGTTCTCTGCTGGGGCCTCAACTCGGTGCGCCTGCGCTTGCTGCTGGGTGAACACCGTGGGCGCATAGGCGGGTTGAAAAGCATTGGCGTGGTGATGTCCACCGAGTTCGCGATGTGCGCGACGCCCGGCGGCAGTGGCGGGCCGTTGACGCTGATGGCGCTGCTCGCGCGCAACGGCGTGCGCCCCGCCCATGGCAGCGCGGTGTTCGCCATGGATCAGCTGAGCGACCTGCTGTTTTTTCTTTGCGCCTTGCTGGGCATCCTTTTTTACGCACTCTTCCAGAATCTCAGCCAGCGCATGGAATGGATGCTGGGCCTGAGCGCGGTTTCATTGTTCGGCGGGCTCTTTTGCTGCGCGCTGGTGGCCCGCTACCATCGCAGGCTGATTCTCCTGGGTGCGCGGCTGTTGCGGCATTTGCGAGTGAAGCCGGTGACCCGCCGACGCTGGGGGCGCAAGATCCTGAATTTCCTCGCGGCGTTTACCGACACACTGAAGTTGCCACGGCAGACATTGTTCCAGGTGTTCGCCCTGACCTGCCTGCACTGGGTCCTGCGCTACAGCGTGCTGTACCTGGCCTTGAAAGGACTCGGCGCGGATCTGCAATGGGCCTGGAGTTTCCTGATCCAGATGCTCTCCCTCAGCGCCGGGCAGTTCAGCCTGCTGCCGGGTGGCGCCGGAGCGGCGGAATTGACCTCGGCGGCGTTGCTGGCGCCGATGGTGGGTAAATCCACCGCGGCGGCAGCGATCCTGATCTGGCGGGCGGTGACGTATTATTTTTATCTGCTGGCCGGAGGACCGGTGTTCTTCATGATGGTCGGGCGACCTTTGATCAAGAAGCTGATGAAGCTGCGGCAAGCTTGACAGGTCAGTCCTTGGACTCGGGGGCGTCCTGTGGCTGCTCGTGCAGTTCTTCCCACAGCTGGGCGGCGTCGGGAAATTCGGTACCGTCTTCCGGGCTCAGCGCTTCGGGATCGTAGCGACTCAGGCAGCCCTCGCCCACGGTCGCCGGCGCTCTGGCGGTAGCTTTGTCCAAGGGATCGGTCATGGAATTCATGCCTCGAGGTTCGTGGCAAGGGAGAAAGCTCCCTTGCCACATAGAGCAAGAAGACTACAGATCAGAAGACCACGGTCTTGTTCCCGTGCACCAGCACGCGGTCTTCCAAGTGATAGCGCAAGCCGCGCGCCAGGACCATTTTTTCCACGTCGCGGCCGAAGCGCACCATGTCTTCAATGCTGTCGCTGTGGCTGACACGTACCACGTCCTGCTCGATGATCGGGCCGGCGTCCAGCTCCTCGGTCACGTAGTGGCACGTGGCGCCGATCAGCTTCACACCGCGCATCGAGGCCTGGTGGTACGGCTTGGCACCGACGAACGACGGCAGGAAACTGTGATGGATGTTGATGACTTTATGCGCGTATTCGCTGCACAGTGACGGCGGCAGGATTTGCATGTAGCGGGCCAGCACCACCACCTCGGCGTCGTGCTGCTTGACCAGCCGCGAGACCTCGGCAAACGCCGGCTGCTTGTCCTGCGGGTTGACCGGTACGTGGTAGTACGGGATGCCGTGCCATTCCACCATGCTGCGCAAGTCGTCATGGTTGGAAATGACACAGGCGATATCGCAATCAAGCTCATCGCTGTGCCAGCGGTGCAACAGATCGGCCAGGCAGTGGGACTCACGACTGGCCATCAGCACTACGCGCTTTTTCTGCGCGGTATCGGTGATACGCCAGTCCATCGAAAACTCTTCGGCAATCGGGGCGAATGCCTCGCGGAAGGCTTCGATGCCGAAGGGCAGCGAGTCGGCGCGTATCTCGTGACGCATGAAAAACCAGCCACTCTGATTGTCCGAATGGTGGCTTGCTTCAGTGATCCAGCCGTTATGAGACGCCAGAAAGTTACTGACTTTAGCAACGATACCGACGCGGTCCGGGCAAGCGATCACCAGCCGAAAAGTGCGCATTAGGGGAACTCCAGAACTTCGCAAAGGCGGCCATTCTAGCCATTGCGCGGCAAAACTGCAGTATCGATCACACATCGCGCCCGGCGGTGGCCGACCAGGAATGCCGATGGCGCTGTGGCACGCTATATGTGTGAACGGATGTGAAGACTGCATCACATTATTTATTTACGTAGCCTTTCTCTGGTGGCGCACTATTAATTAAATAAACACGGGTTAAATGTTTACTTGATGAAACTGTATGATTACTATTGCCTCACTGTCTCCTTGTCACCAGCGTCCTACATAAGGTAGTCCCCATGTCCCTGATCACCGAATACAACGCCACAAAACAAGCCATTGAAGAACTGCAACAACGTCTGGCCGACCTTTCCAAAGACGACAAACTGCAAAAAGAACTGGAATTCGAAGGCAAACTGCGCACGCTGATGGGCGAATACTCCAAATCCCTGCGCGATATCATTGCCCTGTTGGATCCAGAATCCAAGTCGAGCAAAGCCCCGCGTGGCGCCGTGAAAACTACTGGCACCAAGCGCGCTCGCAAAGTTAAGCAATACAAGAACCCGCACAACGGTGAAGTCATCGAAACCAAAGGTGGCAACCACAAGACTCTGAAAGAGTGGAAAGCCAAGTGGGGCGGCGACGTGGTTGAAGGCTGGGCAACCCTGCTGGGCTAAGCCCCGGCGGTTCGAAGCGTTCTCGACGCACAAAAAAACGCCAGCGATTGCTGGCGTTTTTTTGCCTGTCATCTTCTGATTCATTTTCCTTACATGGCAGCATGGCGACTCAAAGGCTTAAACGTTTGCGCAATTGCTGGCTATAGCCCTGCCATTGAGTCAGCACCTCTTGCTGCATTGGGCTGGAAAGCGCCATCCATTGCGTCATCGCCTCATCAAAACTTTCCAGGGTATTAGGCGCGCCCCACTCCGGTGATTTCAGTCGTTGCTGGCAAAATAGTTTCCAGCGCGCCTGTTCTTCGGGGCTCAAGGTGTCGGGGAAGTTACGCGCACGGTATCGAAATAATAATTCCGGCAGGCGCTCATCATCGAAGTGCCAACGTTCCCCCGCCAACTGGTCGGGATCCGCCTGGCGTACTTGTTCGCACAAACGACGATCGCGATCGCCCATGAATCCGGCGTACAACTGTTGCTCGGGGTCCTCGCTCGCGGTGAAATCCTCGCGGCCATAAATCGCCTGGAGTTTATCCTGCCAGACTTGTTGTGCGTCACTTAGCCGCAGCGCCCGCTGCCGATAGCCCTCCATGTCCAGTTGCAGGCGTTGCTGGTCCTCGTCGCGCAGCACCGACAGTGGCGCGACCACCGGGCACTTGTTGATATGAATAAGCTTGAGGGGCACCGGCAACTCTCCCCCAAGCAGTTCTTCACGGCGGGTATACAAGCGTTGGCGCAGGATCTCAGCGTCATGATCCAACAGCCCTTGAGGATCCAGATGAAGGTCGCAGACGATCAGGGCGTTGCGATTCTTCGGATGCCAGGCCAGCGGCAGGACCACGCCAATGTAGTTTCGCGCCGCCGAGAAGCGCCCGGAGATATGCACCATGGGCTGCAGCAGGCGGACCTGGTCCAGCACTTTCTGCTTAGTGCGCAACTGGAACAGCCAGTCGTAAAGCCGGGGTTGTTTCTGGCGGATCAACCGGGCCAGGGCAATCGTCGCACGCACATCCGACAAGGCATCATGGGCCTGGCCATGGTCGATGCCGTTGGCGGCGGTCAGGCGTTCGAGCTTGAGGGTGACGCGCCCCTCCTCCTGCGGCCAGACAATCCCATCGGGGCGCAACGCATAGGCGGCCCGCACCAGGTCAATCAGGTCCCAGCGACTGTTGCCCCCCTGCCATTCCCGTGCGTACGGATCGAAGAAATTCCGGTAAAGACTGTAGCGGGTCATCTCGTCATCAAAGCGCAGCGTGTTGTAGCCGGCGCCACAGGTCCCGGGCGCGGCCAGTTGTGCGTGGACGCGGGTCATGAAATCGGCCTCGCTCAAGCCCTTTTCCGCCAGGCACGCCGGTGTGATGCCGGTGATCGCGCACGCCGCCGGATGAGGCAGGATGTCATCGCTGGGCCGGCAGTACAGGTTCACCGGTTCATCGATTTCATTGAGTTCGAAATCGGTACGTATCCCGGCCACCTGCAAGGGGCGGTCGCAACGCGGATTGATGCCGGTGGTTTCGTAGTCGTACCAGAAAATGGAGGTCACGGGTGGTTCCTGTGCTGAGGACTGGCGAAGTCTAGGCGCTGCAACCGGCCGGCGGCCAGCGCTGCTGTAACTTTTGAATACCTGGGAGGCGCAAGCCTGCGCCCTCCCGCAAGATCCCTGTTGTTTACATGAAGCGTGAAATGACCCACAGAGTTGTATCGTGCGCCTGCACGAAGACTGCTAGCATCTGGGCCGAGATCGAACGTTCGAACCGCCCCCTCACAGGTTGCCCATGCTCGAGACACCAGCATTGCAAAGGAACGCGCCGCTGCCCGCGCCACTGGACACGCGTTACCAGGTCGAGACGCCCGAGGGCATCGACCTGCCGCTGCGCCCGGCGGGGTTGATGCCTCGCGCCCTGGCCTTTGCCATCGACCTCGGCATACGGGGGCTGGCCCTGGGCCTGCTGTTCCTGATCCTGGCGTTTTTTGGCGAACTGGGCGTCGGCCTGGGCTCGATCCTGCTGTTTGTCATCAGTTGGTGGTACATGGTGCTGTTCGAGGTGCTGAACCAGGGGCGTTCCCCCGGCAAGCAGATCATGGGTTTGCGCGTGGTGCAGGATGACGGCCGGCCTGTCGACTGGTCGGCCTCGCTGATCCGCAACCTGCTGCGCTTCGTCGACATGCTGCCCTTCGGCTATGCGTTCGGGGCGATTACCTGCCTGCAGCATCCAACGTTCAAGCGCCTGGGCGACCTGGCGGCCGGGACCCTGGTGGTTTATCGCGAACAAGCGATCAAACGCCCCGTACTGCCATCGGCCCGACCGATACGGCCACCTTTTGTCCTCGACCTCAACGAGCAGCGTGCCGTGCTGGGCTTCGCCGAGCGCCAGGCAGAACTGTCCGGTGCCAGGGTCACCGAACTGGCGACGATCCTGGCCGCGCCGCTGAAGGTGCACCCTTCCGGCGCCGTGGCCGAACTCAATGGCATCGCCCGCGGCCTGCTGGGGCCGACATGAAACAAAGCCTTTTCGAAAAACGTCATCAAGAGGAATGGGACCGTCTGTCCCAACAGCTCGACCAATTGGAGCGCAGCCGCAACGTCGCGCAGAGCAGAGATTTCCCCAATGCCTATCGACGCCTCTGCCACCACCTGACGCTGGCCCAGGCCAGGGGCTACAGCAGCCTTTTAATAGACGCGTTGCAGCAATTGGCCCTGCGTGGTCACCAGCAACTCTACCGGGACCGCGGCCGGCTCTCGGCCAGCCTGTCGACCTTCATCCTGGCCGGTTTCCCCCGACTGGTCAGGGAACAATGGCGGTTCGTGCTGGCTGCGGCGCTGATGTTCCTCGGCAGCCTGGTCGGCATCGGGCTGCTGGTCTACCTGTTCCCCGAACTGGTCTACAGCGTGTTGAGCGTCGAAGAGGCCAGCCAGATACGCGGCATGTACGACCCCGCCGCCGGCCACCTAGGGCGCTCGATCGAGCGGGCCGCCAGCGAAGACTGGGTCATGTTCGGCTATTACATCATGCACAACATCGGCATTGCTTTTCAGACGTTCGCCAGCGGCTTGCTGTTTGGCCTGGGCAGCGCATTCTTCCTGTTCTTCAACGGCCTGACCATTGGCGCGGTGGCCGGACACCTGACCCAGATCGGTTCGGGATCGACGTTCTGGTCATTCGTGATCGGCCACGGCGCCTTCGAACTCACCGCCATCGTCCTGGCCGGCGCGGCGGGCCTGTTGCTCGGTTGGGCACTGATCGCGCCGGGGCGTCTCACCCGAGGCGAAGCGTTACGGCTCGCCGCCGGCAAGAGCGTGCTGATCA
>Ga0307405_10001278_pt1 | contig 10494 bp, 7 predicted proteins | sample 322Cmetagenome_2_FD_203311 | JGI IMG/M metagenome (GOLD analysis project Ga0307405, IMG submission 203311) | Maize rhizosphere microbial communities from greenhouse at UC Davis, California, United States - 322HYB-C-1 | ecosystem: Host-associated > Plants > Roots > Rhizosphere > Soil | place... | reverse complement strand
CTGGGAGTCAACTGCACGTGGTAATGAGCCAGGCGTTTTGCGGAGTCGCGTTGAGTTACCCGGTGGATCTGTCCATGAACGCCACAGTCCTTTGCGTTAAACCCAAGAAACGCCTGCTTGTGCAAGAGTTTCTCGAGGTCCAGATTCTTTCGTTCGCTGACCAGTTCTATATCGAACAGATAAGGGGTACTGATTGCTTCGCGACCTTCGAATTTCAGTACCTGAAGATCAAGCCCGAAGTCCTCGATATCAAGATGAAACGTTGGAAACGCGTGATGAGTGGGCATGCTCCGTTCCTTCGCAATGGGCTGGCTTCCCTTCATTGAAGCAAGCCAGAGGACCACCGCACTCCATCACGATGAAAAAAGACGGGTATGTAAGAATCTTCTAAATTAAGCGTAGGTAGAAATCATTCGTCTCAATTCTGCTTCGAATGGGTATGTTAAAAGTTGGAAGAAAATAGTAGGGCTTTTGGAGCGAAAGTTTGACGGGTAGAGAATTTTTGATTGAAATCGTATTTAGAGAAGTTTCCTACATTTTTATTTTTAAAACCTTGGCATGCTTCGCGTCGAACGGATAGCGGTGCATGAGCCAAATCCGCTTGCGTAAGCTATCGCTGATGAAAAAATTTCTGACGGTTATGTCGAAACTAGTATTGATGGCTTGCCGCTGATTAATAAAGCTGAGCAAATTTTGAAGGCATACATGTCTTACTCTGAAAAACTCTCTGCCCATTATCTGGTCCTCGCCAGTTCTCCCGTTTCCAGCGAAAACTTCGCGGGGGTAGATGTGCGTTTTTCAGATGAATATGAAGTTTTGGAACGCGAGCTCGGCAAAGCCCTGTCGATGCATGAGAACGGCCAGATCGACTGGCTGAAGATCCTTGAAAAAAGTGAAGCCCTGCTGCGTACCCAGTCAAAAGATTTGCGAGTGGCCGCCTGGCTGACCTGGGCGTTGTATCAGCGTGAGTCCTTCCAAGGGTTGCTAGCCGGCCTCGGGCTTTTGCGACACCTGTGCAAGAACCATTGGCTTGAGCTCCACCCGGTCAAGATCCGAACCCGTGCCGCCAGTTTTCATTGGTTGGTGCCTCGCCTGGAGCAGGCGTTAAGTGAAGATGTCGCGATAGGCAAGCAACTGCCGTTGTTCCGTCATCTGGCAGAACAACTTGAAGACCTTGATGCCGTCTTCACCACTCATCTCGGCAATGACGCGCCTTTGGTATTGCCGCTGTGCCGACGTCTCAAGGGCATGATCCAGCGTGTGACCAGTGGCCAGCCGCAGCCTGGATCTGTCGGGACGATGGTGGCTCAAGTAAAGCAAGCCGCTACCCAACTGCTCGCTTCCGGTGCTCCGATCGAGAACGAAAGGGATGCCCACAAGGTGTTGCGAGCTCAGCAGGAAAGCGCTCGTACGTTATGCGCCTGGTGGCTCAAGCAAAAAGTGACGGATGCGCGCGCGCTGCGCCTCAACCGCACCTTGCTCTGGTTAGGCATCGACGCGGTGCCGGAGCGCAATGCCGAACAGGTTACCCAGCTACGCAGGCTTCCGGTGGATAAGCTCAAGGCTTATCAGGACAGACGCGAGCGGGGCGAGTATGCGGACCTGCTGGTAGAAATCGAGACCAGCCTGACAAAGGCGCCGTTCTGGTTCGACGGTCAGCGGCTCGCATGGGAATGTCTTCAAGGGTTGAATGCCGAATCGGCCATGCGCGAGGTAGAGGTCCATTTCGCACTATTCATCCATCGCCTTCCGGGCGTCGTCGAGCTGCGCTGGCACGACGGCGAGCCGTTCGCCGACCCGGCCACCCGGGCCTGGATCGCCGCGCAGGTCATGCCTCGCCTGGAACGCCCCAACACTGCGCCACGAGTCGAGACCATCGATAACCAGGCGCCTTGGGAGCTGGCCCTGGAAGAAGCCGGATCAATACTGACCGTGGACGGCCTCAAGCCTGCCGTTCAGTTTCTCAGGCAAGGGATGCAAACCGCTGAGGGTGCGCGGGCGCTTTTCCTTTGGCGGTTCTCATTGGCTCGCTTGTGCTTCTCGGCCAAGAAATACGAGCTTGCCAAGGTCCAGCTCGAAGCGCTGAACCAGGCGTTGCAAGACGCGGGCTTGAATGCCTGGGAGCCCGATCTCGAGCTACAGGTCCTGCATCTGCTGCATCACTGCTGTGAGTTATTGCCCCAGAACCACCTCGTTCGCGAGCGCAAGGATGAAACCTACCGCAGGTTGTGTCATCTCGACCTGGAACGGGTCATCGAATAGGCCTGCAGGCCTCTAATCGCAAGGAGAAAAGTCATGGCCAAAGAAGGCTCTGTCGCCCCCAAGGAACGCATCAACGTCACCTTCAAGCCTGCTATCGGAGGGGGCCAGGAAGAGATCGAACTGCCCCTCAAACTGTTGGCAATCGGTGACTACATCCATCGCAAGGACGAACGCAAGATCGAGGACCGCAAACCGATCAGCATCGACAGGATGACCTTCGACGAAGTATTGGCCAAGCAAGAGCTGAGCCTGCTCCTGAGCGTACCGAACCGCCTCCAGCAAGAGAGCGATACCGACGAGCTCGCCGTACAACTGCGCTTGCGTTCAATGAAGGATTTCAACCCGGCGAACCTGGTCGACCAAGTGCCTGAACTCAAAAAGTTGATGGAGCTGCGAGATGCGCTGGTGGCACTCAAAGGGCCGTTGGGCAACGCACCGGCGTTTCGCAAGGCCATCGAAGGCGTGCTTGCCGACGATACATCCCGCAGTCGCGTGCTGGATGAACTGGGCCTGGCTGCCTCAGCCCCGGACGTTTGATTCTCTCTCAGCCAAGGAAGTCGCCATATGAATAATCACGCAGCGCAGCACCGAGATATCGGCGAGTACAGCATTCTCGAAAGCATCATTGCCCAAACGCGCCTGACGCCTGAAGACGACGCCTATGACATTGCCAAGCGAGGCGTGTCGGCATTCATCGAAGAGCTTCTCAAGCCGCAGAACAGCGGCGAGCCAGTCAAGAAGGCCATGGTTGACCGCATGATCGCCGAGATCGACTCCAAGCTCAGCCGCCAGGTGGACGAGATCCTCCATCACGCCGACTTCCAGGCATTGGAGTCGGCGTGGCGTGGCCTGCAGCTATTGGTTGATCGCACGGATTTTCGCGAGAACATCAAGATTGAGATGCTCAATATTTCCAAAGACGATTTGCTGGATGATTTCGAAGACTCGCCGGAAGTCATGCAGTCGGGTTTGTACAAACACATCTACACCGCCGAATACGGTCAGTTCGGCGGCCAGCCGGTCGGGGCGATTATCGCGAACTATTTCCTGTCTCCCGGATCCCCCGATGTGAAGCTGATGCAGTACGTAGCCAGCGTGGCGTGCATGTCCCATGCGCCCTTCATCGCTGCGGCCGGTCCAGGATTTTTTGGTCTGGAAAGCTTCACTGGCCTGCCAGACCTCAAGGATCTCAAAGGGCATTTTGAAGGTCCGCAATTCGCCAAATGGCAAAGTTTTCGTCAATCGGAAGACGCACGTTATATAGGCCTTACCGTGCCGCGGTTCCTTTTGCGTACACCCTATGATCCGCAGGAAAACCCGGTCAAATCGTTCGTCTACAAGGAAACCGTTGCCAATGACCATGAGCATTATTTGTGGGGCAACACGGCGTACGCATTCGGCACTCGGCTCACCGACAGCTTTGCCAGGTTTCGCTGGTGCCCGAACATCGTCGGCCCCCAGAGCGGCGGCGCGGTTGAAGATCTGCCATTGCACCACTTTGAAAGCATGGGCGAGATCGAAACCAAGATCCCGACCGAAGTGCTGGTCTCCGACCGTCGCGAATACGAGCTGGCCGAAGAAGGCTTCATCTCACTGACCATGCGTAAAGGTAGTGATAACGCTGCGTTCTTCTCCGCCAGTTCCGTGCAGAAGCCGAAATTCTTTGGCATCAGTGCCGAAGGCAAGGCGAGCGAGTTGAACTACAAGCTCGGTACGCAACTGCCTTACATGATGATCGTCAACCGCCTGGCTCATTACTTGAAGGTGCTGCAGCGTGAGCAGCTCGGCTCGTGGAAAGAACGCACCGACCTTGAGCTGGAGCTGAACAAGTGGATCCGCCAATACGTCGCCGACCAGGAGAACCCGAGCTCCGAAGTCCGTGGCCGGCGGCCGCTGCGTGCGGCCCAGGTCATTGTTACAGACGTGGAGGGTGAGCCGGGCTGGTATCGCGTCAGCCTGAATGTCCGCCCACACTTCAAGTACATGGGCGCCGATTTCACCCTGTCGCTGGTCGGCAAGCTGGACAAAGAGTAAACGGAGCCCGCGCCATGACTGGATACGGCAGCCTTTTCGAACGCTTGAATGGCGATACCGAAGCACGCTCGGGATTGAGTCGCGATGCCTGCGCCGGAGCGTCCGTGGCTGCCCATCTGGCAAAAATGCTTTGCACCCGAGCGGGCAGCGCACAAACCGCAGCCGATTACGGATTGCCCGACCTCAACGATATGCGGCTGAGTTTGCACGACGCCCGTGGTCAGGCCTGTCGTGCGATCCAGGCCTCTATCGAGGCTTACGAGCCGCGTCTGAGGAATGTCTGTGTCGTTTCAGCGCCCAATGATGCCGACCAGCTCCGCCTGTCTTTTCGCATTGACGCCTTTCTGGAAGTGGAAGGCTTCAGGGGAGCGGTGAATTTCTCCGCATGCCTGGACGGCAATGGCCAGATCAAGGTCATTCAAGGATAGATATGTCATTCAATGAGTACTACCAGAGCGAGTTGAGCGCGCTTCGCCAGTTGGGCCAGCGTTTTGCCGAGCGCAATCCTGCGCTGGCACCGTTCCTCGGCCAGGCTGGGCGCGACCCTGATGTTGAACGGTTGCTGGAGGGCGTCGCGTTCCTGACAGGGCGTTTGCGCCAGAAGCTCGATGACGAACTGCCGGAGTTGAGTCATTCGTTGATGCAACTGCTTTGGCCCAACTACATGAGGCCGCTACCGTCCTTCGGTATCTTGCAGTTTGATCCGCTACAGCGGGCTGGCCCCGCATTGCAGGTCGAGCGCGATACGCCGGTGGAGAGCAAGCCGATCAAAGAGGTGATCTGTCGTTTTCGAACCTGTTACCCGACCGAGGTATTGTCGCTGGATCTGATTGGGCTCGGTTACTCGGTAAAGGGAAACGGCTCGTTATTGAGCCTGCGTCTGCAGATGACTTGCGATGGCCACCTGGGAGAGTTGCAGCTAAACCGTCTGCGCCTGCATCTGACCGGCGAACGTTACATCAGCCAGATGCTCTACCTCAATCTGATGCGCAACCTGGAACATGTCCAGCTGATCCCGTTGGGCGGTGATGGCGGTCCCGTAACCGCTGCGAATGGTGATCCCCTGACGTTCAGGATCTCCGCCAGCCAAGTCCGGCCGGTGGGGTTCGCCGACGAGCACGCGCTGATCCCTTATCCGTTGAACACCTTTCGCGGCTATCGCTACCTGCAAGAATATTTCGCCTTCCAGGAAAAATTCCTGTTCATCGACGTCAATGGCCTCGACGTACTCAACACGTTGCCGCAAGACATCCTGAAACAGATGCGAGGGCTGGACCTGCGTTTCGACATCGGCAAGAGCGGTAATCAGCGGTTACGTCCGACGCTGGATAACGTGAAGCTTTATTGCACGCCCATCGTCAATCTGTTCAAACATGACGCGCAGCCGATTCGCCTGGATGGCAAGCAGGATGAATACCTGCTCTTGCCGGCCCGATACGACCCTGAACACTGCGGCGTGTTTTCCGTCGAAAGTGTTACTGGCTGGAACCCCGGTGGGCTGGGTTACCAAGCCTACGTTCCTTTCGAATCCTTCGAACACGATTCCAGTTTCGACGTACCTGGCAATCGCGGTTATTACAGCGTTCGCCAACGGCCTTCGTTGCTTCACGGTGGCTTTGACACTTGCCTGGGATTCGGCATCCGGCCCAACCCGACCCACGAGACGCTGTCGATCGAATTGATGTGCACCAATCGGAACCTGCCGCGCCAGCTCAATCCGGGTGATATCAATCAACCGGGCGACAAGAGCCCGGAGTCGCTTGGTTTCCGCAACATCGGTCCGGTTACGCCGAGTTACGCGCCTCCGTTGGATCGTGACTTCCTCTGGAAGCTCATCAGCAACATGTCGCTCAACTACCTGTCGCTGGTGGACGTCAATGCGCTGAAGGTAATACTCGAAACCTACGACTTTCCGCGTTACCACGACGAACAGACCGAAAAGGTCAGCAAGCTTTTGCTGAGCGGCCTGAAGGCGATTGAACACCACCATGTTGATCGACTGCATCACGGCTTGCCCGTTCGCGGCATATGTACAGAGCTGACGATCGATCCTCAGGGCTATATCGGCGAAGGTGATTTGTACGTCTTCGCGTCCGTCCTCAACGAGTTTTTCGCGCTCTACGCCAGCCTCAACTCGTATCACCAGTTGCGGGTAAACAGTACGCAGGGAGAGGTGTACCAATGGACACCCCGTATGGGCCAGCAGCCGCTTCTATGAGCGCGCTAACGAGAGGTATACGCGAGTATTCGTTGTTCCAGGCGATCTTACTGGTGATCGAGCGGCTGCGCGGCGCCCATCCCGGGCTGGATGACGAAGCACTGTATGACCAGTTGGAGTTCCAGGCCAATCCGAGCCTGGGGTTTCCGGCCAGTGATATCGAGCGCGTGGAATTTTTCCAGGAGCATGGGCAGGTGCGGGCTCGCCTGAGTATCAACCTGATCGGCCTGGTGGGAACAGGATCACCGGTACCGGCGTTTTATGGCGAGCAGGCGTTGGGAGACGGCGATGGCAATCCGACTCGCCAGTTCCTCGACGTGTTCCACCATCGCCTCCAGCGGTTGATGCTACCGATATGGCGCAAATATCGTTACTACCAGAGTTTCCAGACTGGCGCTCGGGACCCGTTTTCGGAGCAACTGTTCGCGCTGATCGGTCTGGGAGGCGAAGAAATTCGCAAGGCTACTCAACTGAACTGGAAACGCCTGTTGCCCTACCTGGGCCTGTTGAGTCTCCGAGCCCATTCGGCAGCCTTGATCGAAGCGGTGCTGCGTTATTACTTCAAGCACGCCGAGCTAAGCCTGGAACAGTGCGTAGAGCGCCGGGTCGAGATTCTCGCCGAGCAGCGCAATCGACTTGGAGGCGCCAATAGCCTGTTGAGCGAAGACCTTGTGCTGGGCGAACGGGTTCGTGATCGCAGCGGCAAGTTCCGGATCCATATTCGCGAACTGGACTGGCAACGTCTGCACGAATTTCTGCCAATCGGTGTTGGCTACCAACCTCTTTGCACACTGGTGCGCTTCACCCTGCGTGATCCCCTCGAATATGACATTCGCCTGGTCTTGCGCCAGCAGGAGATACATGAGCTGCGTATCGGAGAGCAGAACACTTGCCGCCTGGGATGGACCAGTTGGCTGGGGCTTGAACACGCCGACGGCGTGGTGTCCCTCGGCAGCAGCATTCATCAGGAACGAGTGAAATGATCAATGTGGATCTTCAGCAACTTATCCAAGCGCTGGACGCAGATACCCGGGGCGATCTGGAGCGCTCGGCGCAGCGATGTGCGGATCGTGGCGCAGACAGGATCCTGGTGGATGATCTGTTGCTGGGCCTGCTGGAACGTAGCCAGAGCTTGCTTGTACGTGCCTTGCGGGATGTCGGAATAAGTCCAGGCCAGTTGAGCGCGGTTCTTCAACCTCGGGCTGAACACGGCGCTTCACGTAATCCGGTATTTGCCCCTGAGCTGGTGCAATGGCTGCAGGATGCATTGTTGGTGGCGAATCTCGAGCTAGGTCAAGGCAGCGTCACGGAGGCCGCGTTGATCCTGGCCATGTTACGCAACCCCATTCGTCATGCCGGCACTCGGTACCAGCCGTTGCTCGCCCGGTTGAGCATCGAGCGGCTGATGGATTTCACCCTGTCCCTACAGGCCCAGACGAAAGACAGCCCACCGTCCATGCCTGGCGATTCGTTACTCGAGCGCTTCACTCATAACCTGACCCGGCAGGCTCGTGACGGCAAGCTTGATCCGGTGCTATGCCGGGACGGCGAAATCCGGCAGATGATCGATATCCTTTCGCGCCGCCGCAAGAACAATCCGATCGTTGTCGGTGAAGCCGGGGTCGGCAAGACTGCCATCGTCGAGGGGCTGGCGTTGCGCATCGCCGCAGGGGAAGTGCCGTCAGCGCTTGAAGGGGTGCAGATCCTTTCGCTGGACATGGGGCTACTGCAGGCCGGAGCCAGCATCAAAGGGGAATTCGAACGTCGCCTCAAAGGGGTGATCGACGGCGTAAAGTCTTCATCCACTCCCATTATTCTGTTCATTGACGAGGCCCATGCATTGGTCGGCGCAGGTGGGAGCGCTGGCGGTTCAGACGCGGCCAACCTGCTCAAGCCGGCGCTGGCCCGAGGTGAGTTACGCACAATCGCGGCCACGACATGGGCCGAGTACAAGAAATACTTCGAAAACGACGCGGCCCTCGCACGTCGTTTCCAGCCGGTGCAACTACACGAGCCGACTGTCAGTGAAGCAGTGACAATCCTGCGTGGGTTGGCCCGGATTTATGAGCAGAGTCATGGCATCTATCTGCGTGATGATGCAGTGGTCGCCGCGGCGCGGCTGTCAGCTCGCTATCTGGCCGGTCGTCAATTGCCGGACAAGGCCGTCGATGTGCTGGATACCGCCTGTGCTCGGGTGCGTATCAGCCTGGCTGCAGCGCCGCGAAGCCTTGAGCGCCTGCGTGGAGAACTCGCCGAAGGCGAGCGACAACGCCAGGCCTTGTGTCGTGATGCACAGGCCGGCTTGCCGATCGATCACCAGGCATTGGCGGCGCTTGAGGTGGACCTGGAAGCTATTGAAGCAAAGCGCCAGGTTCTGGAGTCTCGTTGGGTCGAGCAACGAGTGCTTGCCGAACGCCTGTTAACACTACGCCAGCAATTGGTCGGGGCGCGGGAAGATGGGGCGCAGGTCATGGAAGTCGAGACGCTGGAAGCGGCGTTAGACGAAACCCACCATGCGCTGCTAATCGCCCAGGCCGATGAGCGCCTGGTCAGCTTTGAAGTGTGTCCACGCCTGGTAGCTGAAGTGATCAACGCATGGACTGGCGTGCCGTTGTCGCAGCTGGCATGCGAGCACAGCAGCAGGATCACCCGTTTCGCGGATGACTTGCGCGCGCGCATCAAGGGGCAGGAACCAGCCGTGCAGGCCCTTGATCGCGCGATGCGGGCGGCCGCTGCTGGCTTGAACAAGGTCGATGCTCCTGCGGGTGTGTTTTTGCTGGTGGGCCCGAGCGGTGTCGGCAAGACCGAAACGGCGTTGGCCCTGGCGGATTTGCTATACGGCGGAAACCGTTTTATCACGACGCTCAATATGGGCGAGTTCCAGGAGAAACATACCGTTTCCCGACTGATCGGCGCGCCACCGGGTTATGTCGGGTTCGGCGAGGGCGGCATGCTCACCGAAGCCGTCAGGCATAAGCCCTATTCTGTTGTGTTGCTCGATGAGGTTGAGAAAGCTGATCCGGATGTGCTGAATCTGTTCTATCAGATTTTCGACAAGGGCCTGGCCAATGACGGCGAAGGACGGGAGATCGATTTTCGCAACACGCTGATTCTGATGACATCGAACCTGGGCAGTGAATGCATCAGTCAATTGTGCCAAAACAACGCGCGGCCAAGCGCCGAACACCTCGAAGAAGCTATCCGTCCATTGCTCAGTCAGCATTTCAAACCTGCACTATTGGCGCGGATGTGCGTGGTGCCGTACTTCCCGGTAAGTGGTGCGGTGTTGCGTGAGCTTGTGGAGATAAAAATGGCTCGCTTGGGCGAGCGGCTGAAACGTCGTCAGTTGGGATTCACTTATTGCGCGCAGCTTGTGGACCAGTTGGTCGAGCGTTGTGACCGCAGCGACAGCGGCGCGCGGCTTATCGATCACTTGCTTGATCTTCATCTGATGCCGCGATTGGCCGACCGCTTGCTCACGGCGATGGCAAACAATGAACAGCTGCGGCATGTACACGCCACGCTTGATGATCAAGCCAGCGTAGTGTGCGAGTTCACTTGATGAGCGCAATGTTCACGCAGGTACCGCAGCCGCTGGCTTATGCAGAAGCCCTTTTGGCCGAGTTTTCAACCCTGTCGCGATCTGGCGACGACGTGTCACTGCTTGGGGATTTCATCAGGGGTATCGCACGGCTCAGTACATGTGAGGTGGCGCAACTGTACCTTCTGGATACCATGCACGCCCGGTTGGAAATGTACGCCGAATATCTCGAAGAGCAGGTGCAATTTCCTGATCGGGCAAGCGTGTCCTGCGACTATAACGATGAACAACTGTTGCAGTACGTCCTGCGCCAGAACCGTGTGGTATGTCTGGGCGCGTTGAGTGACAGCTTGCACGATACGCGGTTCCTGCCGGTTCGTGCCGCGCCTTGGCAATCACTGCTCTGCGTGCCGCTTGTCGACATGCGAGGCGCCACCGC
>Ga0307405_10001277_pt1 | contig 10494 bp, 11 predicted proteins | sample 322Cmetagenome_2_FD_203311 | JGI IMG/M metagenome (GOLD analysis project Ga0307405, IMG submission 203311) | Maize rhizosphere microbial communities from greenhouse at UC Davis, California, United States - 322HYB-C-1 | ecosystem: Host-associated > Plants > Roots > Rhizosphere > Soil | place... | reverse complement strand
TGCCCCAGGCGCGGCATGTGGAAGGCAATATCTTTGGCAGTATCGGCAGCGGGTTGGCGATCGAGGCGATGAAGCGGTACGGAGTCCAGGACTGAACGCCCCTGATCTGGCCGAGCCTGTTCGGGTGGGGCCCGCAGACCAGGGAGCGCAACTGGCCAATTATTTCATTGGTTTCAATTCGCGAAGATTGAAAGTCAAAGATTGAGTGAGCTCTCGATCTTGTTCTTGAACCAGTCAAAGGAATATTGCCCGACGACCGTTTCCGTCTGGATGAGTAGGGTCGTCGGGGCAGACTGGACGTCGTAGTTTTTTTCAAGCAGTCCCGTTGCTTCAAATTTCTTCTGCGCCACTTTGACTTTACCGCCAAGGTCCTGGGCCAACTGATCAAGGACATCCTTCATCCTGCCGCTAGCTTTGTTGTCGCTTATTAACGCCAAGACCACCGGAATCTTCGATTGATGCACTTCGACAGTAAATGTCTCGTCATCGATAGTGATTACACTCATGGATATGCTCCTGGTAGCTGGGTTTGCGAGGGATGCAAACCCTTACTCGAAGCTAACGACTCCCGAAATCACCGTCTACTGTCAAAAATAACAGGTAAGACGACGGTGCTATACCATCCCCACCTGCTTCAACTCACTCTTGAGATACGCATAATAAATCGGCCCCGCCACCACCCCCGGCAGGCCGAACGCGGCTTCGAACACCAGCATCGCCATCAGCAGTTCCCAGGACTTGGCGCTGATCTGCCCGCCGACGATACGGGCGTTGAGGAAGTATTCGAGCTTGTGGATCACGATCAGGTAACCCAGCGCCGCCACCGCCACCCAGATCGACAGCGACAGGGCAACGACGGTGATCAGCGTGTTGGACATCAGGTTGCCGATCACCGGCAACAGCCCCAGCAGGAACGTCATCACAATCAGCGTCTTGGTCAACGGCAGCTGGATGCCGAACAGCGGCAGCACCACCGCCAGGAAAATCCCGGTGAAGAAGGTGTTGAGCAGGGAGATCTTGATCTGCGCAAAAACGATATTGCGAAACGCCTTGACCAGCAGGTTCAGGCGATCGAACAGCGCGGCAGCCAAGGGCTTGCGCTTGGTCAGGTCGGGGATGCGCTGCAAGGCGATGATGGCGCCCAACACCATGCCAATCAGCAGCGTCACGAACATGTGGGCCGCGTCCTTGCCCACGAGCTGCAAGTCGCTCAAGTGCTTGCTCACCCAATCACCGATCGCCACCCGGAACTCCGCCGCGCTGGCGGGCAGATAAGCATCGATAAAGGGCGGCAACTGACCACGGGCGCGATCGACCACCGCCATGAATTTGTCCAGGGAAGCGCCTGGATTTTCCGCTTCGTGCAGCAGGAAACTGAAAGCCCCGGCGAAGATCAGCGACAGCACGCTCACGACCAGTGTGCCCAGCAACGCCACCGCCAGCCAGCGGGCGCGGCGGCCTTCGATCAGGCGTTGCAACTGCGGGGTGAGCATGTTGACCAGCTCGAACACCAGCAATCCGGCCAACAGGCTCGGCAACAGGCGCAGCGGCAGCACCAGCAACAACCCACCAAAAATGATCACCCAACTGATCACCAACAACACATGACGCTGAGAAAACGTTGGCATACAGCCCCAGGACAAAACGGCGTGAAAGGATCGGCAGTCTGCCAGCGATCCGCTGGCAGCACTAGGGATTGTATCGGCCGATTTGTGCCAGGGTTCAGAAGATTGCGGCGCTTATTTCTTCTTCAGGCACTCACTCATGAACGCCTTGCGAGCGTCACCCTTCAGCGCCTGCTCGGTGGCGGTGGCGTTGCAGGATTTCATGCGCTCCTGTGGGGTAGCCTTGAGGCAGTTGCTCATGAAGGCCTTGCGCTCGTCACCCTTGAGGGCCTTGGCGCTGGCGTCGGCGTTGCAGATGGTCATCTTGTTCTGCTGCGCCGTCTCGGCGTAGCCCTGGGCGCACAGCAACAGACCGAGCATCAACAAAGGCACACGAAGCATCTTCATGGTGTTTCTCCTGGTTGCCGCACGAGGGTACGGCGATGGGGTGCAGTGTAGACAAGGCCTGTTACACCTTCATCTTTTGACCTTTAGTGCCTGAGCGGCCGCCATCGTCGGATCGCCGCCCGGAGCAAGCTGGCTACACCCCGGCCGCCTTCAACCGCTCGGCATGCTCGACAAACAGCCGGATCGGCTCTGCTCCCTTGCCCACCAGCCCTAACGACTGATTGACGATGTCGAAGTGGTCCAGCGGATAATCATCCCGGATCACGGTCCCCAGGTGCGAACTGTAGCGCCCGACCATGCCGTCGCATTGTCCCGCTTCCCTGACAAAGGTGCGGGCAAACAAACGGCAAGTGCGGTTGGTGCCGTCGAACAGGTTGCGCCCTTTATCGGTCTTGCCCGGCTGCAACGTTCCCGACCAGGAGTAATAACGCACGCCATTGACCTCTTCCGGGCCGTGCCCACCCCAGGCTTGCGGCAAGCCCTGTGGGTAACGCTCGTTGAACAGCGCCACGCCCGCGGTCGTCAGTGAGGCATGGGAGGCCTGCAGGTCAGCCGGCAGCCGAGGTCCGCGATAGCCGGTGTCCAAGCGGCTCATGATGGCGTTGATCAGCCGCAGCAAGGCACTGAGCACCCGGCCCTTGGCGCTGTCGGCCGGATAATGGGTTTGCAGGTAGTCGGCCAGTTCGGAGCCGTGGTTGGTGCCGGCCACCGAAGTGACCGACGCCACCAGGTCCGGGCGCTTGGCCGCGGCGTAGCGGGCACTGAGGGCGCCCTGGCTGTGGCCGATCAAGTTGACTTTCTGTGCACCGGTTTGCTTCAGGATTTCCTCGATCCGCGCCAGCAACTGCTCGCCGCGAACCTCGGATGAGTGCAAGGGCGAGACCTTCACCGGGATCGCCACGGCCCCGCCCCGGCGCAGAGCCTCCACGATGCCATACCAGTACGGATACAACACCAGGCGAATGAAACCGAGCATGCCCGGGACCAGCACCAGCGGGTAACGAGTGGCACAGCGTTGCGACATGGCGACATCCTTGCGATCAAGAGGTGGTCAGCATCAGTACCGATGATGACCAGTCTATGACACCCGCGTCACTTCAGCCCGGTCACAGCAGGGCCCAGTCCATCAGAACGTCCGCGCCAGTGCCAGCAAGCGCTGCTCGGCCTCGGCATAGGAACGCGCGAAGCTGTGCTCGGCCGATTCCTCGCCTTCGGCGGCTATCACCGTCACGTCGTTGATGCCGATAAAACCCAGGACCGCCCGCAGCCACGTGTCGGCATGATTCATTGCCTCCAGCTGGCCGCCGGGGCCAAAGCCGAAATCGCCGCGACTGGTCACGATTAGCGCCTTCTTGCCCGACACCAGCGGCTCGTACTGCGAAACTCCGTTGTCGAGACTGTGGTTGAACGTCATGCCGATGCGTACGATCTGGTCGACCCAGGCCTTCACACCGCTGGGCACCCCGAAATTGTGCATGGGTGCGGAGATCACCAGGCGGTCATGGGCTTGCAGTTCGGCCACCAGCGCATCGCTCAACGCCAGGTCGGCCTGCATGGTCAACGGTCGCGCCTGGGGCTCGGGATAAAACGCCGCAGCGATAAAGGCTTCGTTGACTGCCGGGAGGACGGTGCGCCCCACCTCGCGGCGAGTCGACCGGGACTGGGGGTTGGCGCCCTGCCAGGCCTGCATGAACGTCTCCGTCAGACGTCGGGAGTGGGAACGCTCGCCACGGGGGCTGCCTTGTACGACAAGAATACTGTTCATCTCTAACTCCTTCGTTGCGACTACAATCGGAACTGCTTTGTGGCCTTTAGCTTGAGTCCCGGTAGCGCTTACTCTCAAATGAGCGTTAGTTCATCGAGATGAACTCATTTCATCCGTGCGGAGATTTGCAATGTTTGCCAGCCTGCCCCTGAACGCCTTGCGCGCCTTCGAGTCCGCTGCCCGCTTGCTCAGCTTCAAGGCGGCGGCTGAAGAGCTTTCGGTCACGCCAACGGCGATTTCCCACCAGATCCGCTCACTGGAAACCTGGCTGGGGGCGCAGTTGTTCGAACGCCTGCCGCGTCGGGTGCGTCTCACCGACGCCGGGCAACGCCTGTTCCACAGCCTGCACGGGGCATTGCTGGAAGTTGCGCAAAGCGTCGACAGCCTCCGTCCGCTGCGCAGCACCACTCATTTGACGATTTCCACCACCGCGGCGTTTGCCGCCCTGTGGCTGGTGCCGCGCCTGGGACGGTTTTACGCGCGCCATCCAAACATCAAGGTGCGGCTGGACACTCATTGCGAGGTCATCGACCTGCATCAGGACGCCAGCGTCGACCTGGTGGTGCGCTACAGCCTGGACGGTTACTCGAACCTTTACGGCCTGTGCCTGTTTGAAGAGAGCTTCGGCGTGTATGGCTCACCGGAACAAGTCGCGCTGGCCACCCGGCAGCCGCCGACGCTGATCAGTGTGCGTTGGCACAATTCCAAGCTGTACGCCCATGGCTGGGATGCCTGGTGCACCCAGGCAGCGGAAAACTGGATGAGCCAGCAGCCTTGCATGCGTGAATACGACGAAGAGCACTACGCCTTGCAAGCCGCCATTGCCGGCCAAGGCCTGGTATTGGCGAGCAACATCCTCGCTTCGCAAAGCGTCGCCAGCGGCCTGCTCGTGGGTTATCGCCCGCACGTCCAGGTCAATGGCGCAGGCTACAGCGCGCTGTGCGTGCCGGGACGTGAGCGGCACCCGCCCGTGCGGGCATTTTTCCAATGGGTAGAGGAAGAAGCACGCCTGTCCGGGCACGCGCTGAAGAATCCGGTAAAACTTTTCCAGGACAGCGTCGCTCAGAACTAGAGCGATCGCGCCAGCAGAGCGTGACGCCAAACCGGATCAGCCTCCAGGAGAACGAGATGAGCGACATGCACTTATCCGACGTCACGACCTTGCGCGAACGTGCGCGCCAGAACGTCCAGAACGGCGCGGTCACCGAAGGCTACAGCGCCGACCGCCAGGAAATCATCCGCCTGCTCAACGAAGCACTGGCCACCGAGCTGGTCTGTACGCTGCGCTACAAGCGGCACTACTTCATGGCCACCGGCCTGAAGGCAAGCGTCGCGGCGAGCGAGTTCCTCGAACACGCCAACCAGGAATCCGAGCACGCCGACCGGCTCGCCGAACGCATCGTACAGCTGGGCGGCGAACCGGAGTTCAACCCCGACCTGTTGACCCGGCATTCCCATGCCCAGTACGTGGCGGGCAATACGCTCAAGGAAATGGTGTTCGAAGATCTGGTAGCCGAACGCATAGCCATCGACAGCTACCGGGAAATCGTGCAGTACATCGGCGAAAAAGACCCGACCACGCGGCGCATCTTCGAGGACATCCTGGCCCAGGAAGAAGAGCACGCCGATGACATGGCCGATATCCTGGCCGATCTCTGATTCGCCCCAAGGCGTCATCGCCGACCGACCGCAAGTCTGGCTATCGGGTGGGCTTGACGGTCACCGGCGCCTTGCCCGCCTTCATCTGCTCCAGCAACGGCGCGCACTGGTTCGGCTCGCCGCCGCTGGGTGCCACCAGGGCCAACAGCCCCGCCGCCGGCGCGGCGATGACACCCAGGGCAACCATGCCGGCACCGCGCAGCATCAGCGGTACGGCCTTGACCCCTGCAGCAGGCTTTCCAAAGGAACCTCGCACGTATAGCGGCGAGCGCAGGGAAATCAACCGCCAGCCCTTGGACTCGGGCGTGACGGTCAGGTCCAGTTGTTCGGTGGCCATGTTCGCCGTGCCGTCGATATAGATAATCGCGTTCTCGGTATCGAATACGAACAGGCGCGTGGTTGCCAGGCCCGTCTTGATATCGAAATCAGCCGCTGCGCAGTTGATCTTCACTTCCTTGTCGCCAAAGATTTTCCCCACCACGTAGTTGCCCACGTTTAGCCCCGCCAGCTCCATCAGCTCGCGGCTGATGGCGCCGTCGTTGATGAGCATCTTCAGGGTGCCGTTGGACGTACCCAGCAACGCCGCCACCGAGTTGCCGCGCCCGGAAATATCCGCGTCGCCGTTGAGTTCACCGAAACTGGTCTTCATCGGCTCGAACCCCGGGAACAGCTGCTTGAGCTTGAAGCCTCGCGCGGTCAATTTAGCCTGGCCTTCGAGAGGCTGGGTGCGGCCGTTGAGGCGGATCTGCGCATCGAGCCGGCCGCCGGCCACGCCAAAGCGCAGGGGTTCCAGGCTCAGTTGGCCATCGTTGAGCACCAAATGCGTGTAGAGGTCGGTAAACGGCAACTGCTCGCTGTGGACGATACGCTTGCCGGTGAACTCCACGTCGGCATCCATCACGCTCCAGCGTTCGGTGCGGAATTCTTCCACCGGCAGTACCTTGTCGGACGGCTGTTTGCTGGCGCCCCCACGGGCTTTTTGTTCTGCGTTGGAGTCTGCGCCGATCAGCGGCGCCAAATCGCTGAACAACAACTGATCGGAGACCAGCGCGCCGCTGAGTTTGGGCCGGGGCTGGCTGGCGACATAGGCCAGGTTGCCGTGAATGTCGCTGTCGCCGATCTTGCCGTTGAACGCCTCATAGCGAAACTGGGCGCCGTCCGGCTCACGGAGCTTGGCGATCAATCGACCATCCGTGGAATAAGGGGGCGAATCCGGCAGGGTCACACCCGTCAGCGGATAAAGATTGGCCAGGCTGTTGCCGGCCAGTTTCAAACGCAGATCCAGGGCGCCGAGGTTTTTCGGGTCGGTCAGGGTACCGGCCAGTTCGACGCGGGTATCGGCGATCTTCGCCTGGGCCTGTAGCGGGAAAGGTTGCGCCGCATCCTGCAACGCCAGCAGGCCACCGACCTTGCCGGATCCGCTGAGACTCTGCCCGTGATATTGCCCGTCGACCTTGAAGGCAAAGGCATAGTCCTGGGGTGACGAACCCTGCTCGCGGGTTCTTTTCGCGGTTTTTTCGCCGACGATATCGCTGAAGGGAATCGGCTTGCCCAACGGGTCGACCAACACGTCGAGCCGGGTCTTGAGCGTCTGGTCATCCAGCGTGACGTGCCCCTTGTCAAAACCAATGGCGCCGATGTCCACGACCCAGCTGGACGGTTCGGCGTCCGGGTCCTTCGGATCGAACTGGAAGATCCAGTTGGCGCGACCATCGGCCAGGCGCTGCAGGCTGGCGTCGGGCCCTGTCAGGTCGATACGCGGGATGGCCACCCGCCGGGCCAGCAATGCCAAGGGTGAAACGCGCAACTCAACGCGCTTGAGCGTGACCATCTGTGGGGTCTTCGACCATTCCGGGTTTCCCAGGGTCAGGTCCTCGGCCACCACGTGCGGCCATGGCAACCATGCCCGCCAGCCACCTTCGTCGAGCTCGCGGCGCCAAATCACCGCCAGGTTGCCATTGATTGCGAACGAGCGATGCAACTCCTCGGAAACCTTGGCGTTGAGCGCCGGCTTGATGCGGTTCCAATCGAAAAACGCAATGACCAGCACCAGCACGGCCAGCAGGACAATGAGGCAGGCAAAGCCCCAGGCGAAGATTTTTGAGGTGCGCGTCATGCACAAGGCTCCTGAGGCAAATGGGCGTCCGGACTACGACGCCTGGGCAATCGAACCTGTAGCCGGCTCGTTGTCGATGATCGTTGGACAGGCAAAACGGCCGACAGGTTTACCACCAAGGGTGACGAACGGCACTAAAAAACACACGGGAACCTGACCGACTCGACAGCTACCTGTTACCGCCGCCGCACATTTGCGGGGCGCGAGTGAGTACAAACTACCCACTCCGGGGCGAAAACGCTCCGCTGAAAGCCGCGTTCTAGAGCCTTTCCGCCGAACAATCAATTCCGTTGATTATTACCATTGTGTTTATGAACTTTTATATCGACTTATCGAGAGTAGCATTGCCCTCGTACCCACTTTTTAGCCCTCCCAAGGAGCAACGATCATGAAACGCCAACTACTGATGAGCCTTTCCCTTTCACTGCTGGCCTCGACCGCTTTTGCCCTGCCAGCTTCCGAACAAGCCACACCGCAGGTCAAGGACAGTCAGCCTGTCTACAGCCAAACCGTAGCCGAAGGTGGTCGTGACCGCCTGGAGCAAAAAGGTCTGGTCGAAGACGGTTCCGACCGCACCCCACAGGGCCAGACCTTTGCTGCTGACGGCTCCGACCGCACTCCGGGCCAGACCCTGGCTGCTGACGGCTCCGACCGCACTCCGGGCCAGACCCTGGCTGCTGACGGCTCCGACCGCACTCCGGGTCAAACCCTGGCTGCTGACGGCTCCGATCGCACTCCGGGCCAAACCCTGGCTGCTGACGGCTCCGATCGCACCCCACAAGGTCAAACCCTGGCCGCTGACGGCTCCGATCGCACTCCACAAGGTCAAACCTTGGCCGCTGACGGCTCCGATCGCACTCCACAAGGTCAAACCCTGGCCGAAGGCGGTGGTGATCGTGTAATCGAACGCAACAGCACAGTGAGCTGAGCCCATGGTGGTCAATAAAAAAGCCCGATTCCTCGAATCGGGCTTTTGATTTTTCCAGCGCCTCGTTTCCCCTCGATGACCTCCTACCGTTCGACGACGGCAAAGCCGATTTGCTAGAGTGCGTCGCTCCCAAGACTCGGAAGTCAGTCCTGCGATGCTGCCCCGCGCCGAACAGAAACAACAGACCCGAAATGCCCTGATGGACGCAGCCCGCCATTTGATGGAATGCGGCAGGGGGTTCGGCAGCCTGAGCCTTCGCGAAGTTGCCAAGACGGCAGGCATAGTTCCCACCGGGTTCTACCGGCATTTCCAGGACATGGACCAACTAGGCCTGGCGCTCGTCAGCGAAGTCGGCCAGACCTTTCGCGAAACGATTCGACTGGTGCGTCACAATGAGTTTGTCATGGGCGGCATTATCGATGCGTCGGTGCGGATCTTTCTCGACGTGGTCCACGCCAATCGATCGCAGTTCCTGTTCCTGGCCCGCGAGCAATACGGCGGTTCGCAACCGGTCCGTCAAGCCATCGCAAGGCTGCGCGAAGACATCAGCTCGGACCTGGCGGCCGACCTGGCGCTGATGCCGAAACTCCAGCACCTGGACCTTGCCGGGCTCAACGTGATGGCCGACCTCATCGTCAAGAGCGTGTTCGCCACCCTGCCGGACATCATCGATCCACCCGCCGAAGCCCTGCCCGAACACCTCACGCCCCAGGCAAAGATCACCCAGCAGTTGCGATTCATCTTTATTGGACTCAAGCATTGGCGCGGATTGGGCAGCACCGAATAACCGAATGGGGATATTCTGCTCGCCGCAAAATGGTGCCAGATATCCCGCAGCGCACCAATATGGAACGCAATTCACTCCCATCACAAAAGCCATCCCCCGCCATTTCCTACATCCCCTTCCTTTGGCAAGCCCCTTGCTCTAAACACAGCATTGTTCATTGCTGGAAGCACTCCGATGCTGGTGATTCACCGCAGAATCGACACTCAGCCTGGCTGGGACGCCGAGTTGCACTTGACCTTCGATGCACGCAGCAAAAGCCGCCTGCGCTGTTTCAGTGCCGAAGGTGAAGACGTTGGGCTGTTCCTCGAGCGAGGCCAGCCGCCTTTGTACGACGGCGAATGCCTACAGGCCGAGGACGGCCGCATCGTGCGGGTTTGCGCGCGTCCTGAGCAATTGCTGCATGTCACCTGTGCCAATGCGTTCGAACTGACCCGCGCGGCCTACCACTTGGGTAATCGACACGTGGCCCTGCAAGTGGGCAATGGCTGGCTGCGCTTGCTGGACGACTACGTGCTCAAGGCAATGCTCGAACAACTGGGCGCCACGGCCGAAGCCATCGAAGCCCCCTTCCAGCCGGAACATGGCGCCTATGGTGGCGGCCATCATCATTCCCGGCATGGCGATGAAGATTTCAATTACGCGCCGCGCCTGCATCAGTTTGGCGTGCGTACATGAACCCGGCCTGGGCGCTGCTGCGTCTGGCCAGTCCACAACTGCCGATTGGCGGCTACAGCTATTCCCAGGGGTTGGAAATGGCAGTGGATAACGGTCGGGTCAAAACGGCGGATGAGGCACGTCGCTGGATCGGCGATCAACTGCTGCTGAACCTCGCACGGTTCGAAGCGCCTCTGCTGCTAACCCACTGCACAGCCGCTGCGGCTAACGATTGGGACGCGCTGCAACAACTTTGCGAACAACACCGTGCCAGCCGGGAAACCCGCGAGCTGCACCAGGAAAGCCGGCAGATGGGCTATTCGTTGCAACAGCTGCTCGCCGGGCTGCCGGAACTCGACAGCGCGGCCCGCGCCTTTCTTCAACAGCGCAGCGAACCCCACCTGGCGCTGGGCTGGGCCCTGGCGGCCCGCGCCTGGAACATCGGCCCGCAGGACGCCCTCGCCGCCTGGTTGTGGAGCTGGCTGGAAAACCAACTGGCGGTGCTGATGAAAACCCTGCCCCTGGGCCAGCAAGCCGCCCAGCGCCTGACCAGCGAACTGCTGCCGCTGTTGC
>Ga0307405_10001275_pt1 | contig 10500 bp, 6 predicted proteins | sample 322Cmetagenome_2_FD_203311 | JGI IMG/M metagenome (GOLD analysis project Ga0307405, IMG submission 203311) | Maize rhizosphere microbial communities from greenhouse at UC Davis, California, United States - 322HYB-C-1 | ecosystem: Host-associated > Plants > Roots > Rhizosphere > Soil | place... | reverse complement strand
CCGCGGCACGCGCGCCGGCGACGCTCGTGGCGGATGGCGCGAGCGGTTGCTCGCCGGCGCAGCCGAGCAGCAAAAGGGCCGGCGCCGAGAGAGTGAAGGAGATCGATGTCAGGTGGCGCATGGGGGGGACCCTTCGAGCGTGGCGGGATCGGACCAGCGCGGCCGATCGACTGACCAGGCAGCAGCCTCGCTGAACGCCGGTATCTCTACATGTGCAGGACAGTCCGCAAAGCGGACACGTGGTCCGGCCCGGCCCGGACGGCCCCCGCCTACGGCGCGATGCGGAGGACCTCGCCGGTCCCGACCGAGATGCCCCGGTGCGAGATGTAGATCGCGCCGTCGGGGCCGATGGCGAGCCCGGTCGCGCGGGTGAGTCCGGCGATCACCGTCGTGCGGCTGCCGTCGGGAGCGACGCGGACGAGGGAGCCGGTGGCGGCGTTCCCCCCGGTGTCCTGGTGCTGGAGGACGTACAGGTTTCCCTCTGAGTCGAAGGCAAGGGAGACGATGAACGTGAATCCCGTGAGGAACACTTCCGGCGCGCTTCCGGGCACGACGCGGTAGATCCTGGCCGCGCCCACGACGAGAGGGAATCCCGCGAGCTGGCCGACGTAATACGCGCCGTCCGGGCCGACGGCGATCGTCGTCGGGACCGTCTCCGAGGGCAACGCGCTCGGAAAGTTCGCGGGCACCGCGGGGCACGCCGGCCCCTGCGGCGTCGTGTAGCGGGAGGGGAACACCGCGAAGGTGGTGAGGTCGCCGTTCGCCTTCACTCGCACGAGCGCGTTCGCGCCCGCGTCGACGACGATGACACCGCCCGGCGCCGCGAGGAGCCCGAACGGGTTGCTGTCGATGCGCCCGCAGTCCGGGTTCGCGGCGATCTCGTACGTCCCGAGGTCGGCGACGAACTCCCACTCCCTGTCCGACTTCGGGTGGGCCTTCCCTTGCGAAAGCGCTCGCGAGGAGATTCGGACGAGCCGCGCGAAGCCGGCCAGCTCGGGGGCCTGACCGCGGATCCTCGGATCAGTCTCCAACCCGATCGTCACGTAAGCGCCGCCCATCCCGTGCAGCGCGACGGCGTTAGGCCCCTCCGCGCGTCCCATGGCGTTGGCGTACGAGGGAAGCCCGCTCACCACGGTGTCCTGTACACCCCGCCACAGTCGGCCCACCGCGCCGGTCGGCCCGTAGCAGACGAGCTGGGCGTTCATGAAGCAGGGCCCACTCCCGCCTCGTCCCGCCTCGGCGACGAACAGGGCACCATTGGGCCCGAACGCGAGACCGCGCGGGTTGTTGAGCCCGCGCATGACGATCTGTGCGTCCGACACACTCAGCGCCGCCCGGGGGTGGTTGGGCGCGCGCGCCGGCCCGGACACGTCGACGGCGGACTCTCCGCACGCCGCGAGAACGAGCGCCGCAGCGGCGGCGAATGCAACGGTCGGCTTCATCAGTGGTCTCCGCGTGGCGGCCGGTCGGCCGGATGCCGAGCGACACCTCGCGGATCTCGTGGATCACCGCGCCGACGTTGCCCGTATCCCTACCTGTGCAGGACGCCGCGGAAAGCGGACACGCGCACACCGCTGGGCTGGCCGTCGACGAGCGCCATGTCCGCTTCCGCGCCGTCCTCGCGCATTGACGGATGGCGACTGCCCGTTGGCCAGGTAGCCGTCGCTCGGACCCCGACGCCACTGCGCTCAGGAGGCACCCATGCGGACAGCTCGTGTCAGCCGTCGCCAATCAGGCGCCCGCCAGGGGCGGGCCCTGACGGGGCCCGCCGTCGCCGTCCTCGCGTCCGCCGTCGCCACGCTTTCCGCGTGCGGTGGGGGCGGGGAAGCTCCGCCCCCGACGACGGCCCCTCCACCGCCGGTCGCATCCGTCACGGTCTCGCCAGCCGGGCCGTCGGTCGTGGTCGGGCAGTCGCAGCAGCTGACGGCGACGCTCCGCGATCAATCCGGCAATGCGCTCGCCGGGCGCTCCGTGGTGTGGGAGTCCGGCGGTGAGCTCGTCGCCACCGTCTCCACGACCGGTATGGTGACGGGTGTCGCCGCGGGTTCGGCGACCGTGACCGCCACGTCGGAGGGAAAGACGGGCAATGCCACGGTCTCGGTCATCCCCGCTCCCGTGATATCGACGGTGACGTTCGCGTCCGTCGCCGCCGGCGGTGCCCACACCTGTGCCCTCTCAGCGAGCGGAGCCGCGTACTGCTGGGGCCGGGGTGAGAGCGGACAGCTCGGCGTGCCGGTTCCAACTCGCACGTGCCCGACCGACGGGGGTCCATTCCCGTGCAGCCCCGTCCCCGTTCCGGTGCAGGGCGGACTCGCATTCACCCAGCTCGCCGGGGGCGGCGCACACACGTGCGGCCTAACGAGTGATGGCACGGCGTATTGCTGGGGGAGCGGCGAGAGCGGCCAGCTCGGTGCCGGGCCGAGCGCGAGCCGCGAGGCCCCGGTGGCCGTCGCGACGGGGCTCAGGTTCGCCAGCATCGACGCGGGGGCGCAGCACACGTGTGCGCTCACGAGCGAGGGCACGGCGTACTGCTGGGGGCGCAACGACCGCGGCCAGCTCGGCGACGGCACGACGACCGCCCGTTCCGGGCCCGTCGCCGTGACCGGCGGCCACACCTTCCGCTCGATCGCGGCCGGTGGGTTCTCCATCGGTCACACCTGCGCGCTCACCACCGGTGGCGATCCCTACTGCTGGGGGGACAACGAGCGTGGGCAGCTCGGGAACGGCCAGTCGGACGTGACGGCCCATCCCGAACCTGCGCGGGTGATCGGCGCGTTCACCTTCGCCGCGCTGACCGCCGGACTCGGCAGACACACCTGTGGGCTCACCGGTACGGGCGCGGCGTACTGCTGGGGCGACAACGGCTTCGGCGCGTTGGGGAACGGATCGCCGGCGGCGAGTCCGGTGCCGGTCGGTGTGCGTGGCGGGCTCGTGCTGACCCAGTTGATCGCAGGCGGCTTCATCGGCCATACCTGCGGGCTGACGGCCGCCGGCACGGCTCACTGCTGGGGAGACAACGAGGTCGGCCAGGTCGGCGACGGATCCACCGTCGACCGGCTGGAGCCGTCGGCTGTGGCAGGTGGGTTGTCGTTCTCGAGTCTCGATGCGGGCTTCCGCCACAGCTGCGGCCGCGCGACGAATGGTGCCGTCTACTGCTGGGGATCCGGCGGCGCCGGTCAGTTGGGCATCAACTCGACGAACCCGGCCCTGTCGCCGACGAAGGTGGTGGGACAGCCGTAAGCCGGACGACGGCGTCGACTCGGGATCAGCCGGCCAGCGCCGGGTTGTTCTGCCGCTCGACGTCGGGCAGCGCGAGGCACTTCCGCGAGCCGTACACGCCGCCGGCCGGGAAGCGCGTACCGGCGGGAGGCGTCAGCGTCACGTCGAAGCGGATGACGTCGCCCAAGTGCTGACCCTCGAGGAACAGCTCGCGCCGGCGCTGCTCGATGAGCGCCGCGCGAAGGGTCGCCTGGTCCGCGGCCGCAAGGGGCGGCTGGTTGCCGCGCGAGCGGAACCCGTTGACGATGGCCTCGGCGTTCTGGAGCGACGCCGCCGTGCCGGCCGCGATGTCCGCCTCGGCGACGATGAGCTGCGCCTCGGCGCCGCTCGCGATCCGGATCGGCGCGCTGGCGCTCGCGTACTTGTTCTGGAAGAAGATCGGCACCCCCGTCGGACTCGTCTGCCGCATGTCGGTCACCGGTACCCGCGGGTCGCCGAGCGAGCGGTACGGAGCGCCGACGGAGGTCAAGAGGTTGAAGCGCTCCTGCGCCCACACCCTGTTCTGGCGGCGCAGCGAGCTGGTGGACGCGGTCATCTCGTACGTGAAGGTCGGCGGCACCAACGCGGCGTCGCTCCTGGCGCCCGGGAGATCGCCGAGGTCGAGTCGCGCCCGCGCCCGGCCGACGAGCGCGAAATTGAGGACGTTGCTCGCTCCCGCCGCCTGCGCCGCGACAATCGCCGCGCTCAGACGCGCCTCGGCCACCCTGAACGCGCTGTCGCGCGAGATCTCGCCGCCGTACACGAGCGCCCCGTCCGCGTCGAGCGACGAGATCACGGTCGTGCAGAAGCCCTCGCCGAGGAGCAGGGTGCTGTAGCCGGCGTAGGCGTGCATCGTGGCGATGAGCGTGGCACGCTGCGGGACCCCGGCGTCGGCCCACGACTCGAGGAGCTGGCCGACGCGCTCCGCCGAGACGCGCGCGGTCTGCAGGGGCGTGTAGACGCCGATCGACTCGCAGCGACTCACCGCGTAGACGCGGTCCTTGGACGTGTGCACGCGCTGGTCGTACGGGATGCGGTCGATGATCTGTCTTATCTCGTCCAGCTCCTCGCCGATCAGGCCGCCCATCACGACGTACGCGCCGAACGCGCACTCGAAGTCGGCGACGGCGCCGTTGGCGAGGAGCTGCGCGTTGGCCGGGGAGCTCTCGGCCGGCGACGCGGGGACGCGGTCCTGCGGGTCGACGGAGAGGAGCTGGTCCGCCGCACCGCAGCCGAGCGATGCGAGCGCCGTCAGTCCGGCGAGGAGTAGGCGCATCAGTACCCGAGGTTGACGGCGACGACCCATCGCGAGAGCTGCGGAAGCATGTTGCTCTCCCAGTTTCCGTAATTGCCGCCGCGCGTGCCGCCGAGGTGCATCGCCTCGGGCTCGAGGCCGCCGTAGCGCGTCCACGTGCGCAGCTCGCGCCCGGCGAGCGAGACGGTGGCCCGACTCGCACCGATCGCCGCGGCCCAACGGTCCGGGAATGTGTACGTCGCCGACAGCTCCCGCAGCTTGGCGAAGCTCGCGTCCTCGATCGCGTAGTCCACGAGGTTGCCGTCGGCGGTGACGGCCGCGATCCGGCGCGGGTCGAACTCGGTCGGGAAGAAGTTCTCGCGGCAGCGGTCGGACGCGCTGCAACTGGAGAAGGTGCTGAAGTCGAGCTTGCGGTGTCCCCTCTTGAAGTCCACCAGCGCGTAGAGGCGCAAGCGGCGCCCCAGCAACGTCACCGTGCTCGCGACCGCGCCCTCCACCTTGGGGAGGGTGCGTCCCAGGTACACGGCGGGCGCGTCGTCCGCCGTGCCGTAGCTGCCATCCCTACCCGCGCAGGGCGTGCTGCCGCCCTGGCCGTCGTCGCACATCACGTTGGAGATGGCGCCTGTCGCGTCCATGTCAGCGCTCACCACGCGCTTCTCGAACCACGAGCCCACCGGGTGGCCGACGCGGTGCTCCAGGTACTCGCCGGCGGCGAGGAACTCGAGGGCCGAGTCGCCGAGGGTCACCACCCTGTTGTCGTTGGTGGCGAGGGTGAACGAGACCTCCCACGCCCACCGCTCGCCGCGCAGCGGAACGGCGCGCGTGAGAAGCTCGATGCCGCTGTTGCGGATATCGCCCGCGTTGAAGAGCTGGACGCCGGGGAAGCCGCCGGAGGGCGCGACCTCCCGCGGGACGATGGCGTCCACGGTGCGCTTGTCGTAGTACGTGAGCTCGAGCGCAAGGCGGTCGCCAAGAAGACCGGCGTCGAAGCCCAGCTCGATCTCCTTCCCGCGCTCGGGGCCCAGGTCGGGGTTGCCGACGCTCAGCGGCGTCACCGCCGGCACGTCGCCCGGCCCCGTGACCGGCCGGTACGCGCGCAGCGCGTCGAAGGTGGACGGCTGCTTGCCGGCCTCCCCGTACGCGGCGCGCAGCCGGAGCGTATTCACCCAGCGCGCGCGGAAGAATGGCTCCTCGCTCGCGACCCAGCTCAGGCTCGCCTTGGGGTAGTAGACGCGGTCGAAGTTCTCGCCGAAGGCGCTGTTGTCGTCCGCTCGCAGCGCGGCGGTGAGGAAGACGCGGTCGCGCCAGGCGATCTGCTCCTGCGCGTAGACGCCGAGCGTCACGTCCTCGACGAAGTCCTCCTCCGTGACGCGTGTGCCGGTCGTCGAGCTGATCGAGCTGAGCCCCTCGGTGGGGAAGTCCGCGCCCGACGAGAACACGCGGCTCGTCGCGTTGCGATAGTACTGCCCGCCGAGCGAGGTGGTGGAGCGCAGGGCCGCCGTCACGCCGACCGAGGCCGTGGCCGCGTAGTCCATGGTTCGATACCCCGTGTTTCCGACCGCGACCTCCTTGTAGCCGAGCCTCCGGTCCTGGAAGGGCGACCTGACGAGCAGCGCTTCGACGCGAGGCAGGAAGATGGTGTTGGTCGCACCGGTGCGGTCGTAGCCGGCGCGCAGGCGGTGGCTCAGCCAGCGGAGCGGCCGGTGCTCGACGCGGAGGCTCGTCGTGAGGCGATCGAGATCCTGCTCGAACTTGGCGCCACGACTCACCAGCAGGTCGTACTCTTCCGGGAGGCCGCGGACGAAGCCGCGGCGCGTCGTGTCGCCGCCACCGCCGGGCAGATTGCGCGGACTGGCGTTCGAGGTAGCCCCGACGAGGCCTCCGAGGCCCCCCTCGGGGCTGAGGCGCGTCGGCCCTCCGGCGTAGCCGAGGCTCGCATCGAGCGTGAGCCTGTCGCCGGGGATCAGCGTCACGTTCAGTCGGGCGCTGTGCTTGCGTACCTCGTTCCACCGCTCCACGCCCTCGCTCCCCTCGTATCCGCCGGCCAGGTAGTAGCGGAGCTGCGCCGTCCCGCCGCCGACGCCCAGGTGATACTGCCGACTGCGGCCGCGGTGGAAGATCGGGGTGCCGCGGGCATTCTCGCGCTCGACGACGTCGATCGAGACGACGTTCCCCGCGGGGTCGAGATCGTAGTTCGTGGGGAAGCGTCCCTCGGGGTCGCGCAGGTAGTTCGTTCCGATCCTCGTGCCGACGGTCCAGCGTGGCGGCCCGACGGCTCCCTGCTTCGTGATGACGTTGATCACGCCGGTCGAGGCCTCGGTCCCATACAGGGTGGCGGCGGCCGGTCCCTTGATGATCTCGATGCGCTCGATGTCGTCCGGGTCGAGATCGTTGATGCGCGAGATCGGGCCCGGGCTGAAGAACTGGCTGACCGGGCCCGTGACCGGCGCGTTGTTCGCGCGCACACCGTCCACGTAGAGGAGCGGCTCGTTGCTGAGCGAGAGGCTGGTGCCGCCGCGGATGCTGATGCGGGCCCCGGCGCCGACGAGCCCCGAGCCGGGCTGCACGACGACGCCGGGCGCGCGCCCGTTCAGCAGCTGCTGGACCGAGCTCACGGCGCCGCGCTCCATCACCTCGGGGGCGCTGATCGCGATCACCGCGTTGCCGAGCGCGCGCCGCTCGGTCCCCTCGGTCGTGCCCGTGACGACGATCTCTTTCAGCTCGACCGCGGCCTCCGAGAGCACGAGGCGGAGATGCGTGTCGCCGACGCGCACCGTCTGCCGGAGTGGCCGGAAGCCGATCCGGCGCACGGTGAGCACCGTCTCCGTTCCGGCGCGCCCGGCGAGCCCGGCGAGGCGGAAGCGTCCGCCCGCGTCCGTCACCGCGCGAAGCGTGCTGTCCTCGGCCACGACCTGCGCTCCGGCGACGGGGCGCAGCGAGCGGTCGGCAAGCACGACACCGCCGACGGTGCCGTCTTGCGCGCGCGCAGGACGCCCGACAGCGATGAGCGCGACCGCCGCGCCGACCCAAGCCGCCCTACTCCTACGAGAGAGCACTCGCTGCCTGCGGCCTCGCGTTAGGGGTAGCGCAGTATGCAGCGACCCTCGCGAAAGGGCCAGACAGCGCGACTGCTGTCCACACATACCCGCGGCATGACGTGGCTCGCTCCCGGGATCACATGCGCGCGCGCGAGACGAATCCGGACACCGATCGCCGCCCGTGTCCGCTTTCCCCGCCATCCTGCACATGGCAGGGGTAGGAGTGGACGGCAGCGGACGCGACCCGAACCCGACCCGGAGCCCGATCATGACGACGATGACCGCACTCGCGACCGCGGCAGCGGCAGCGCTCACGCTGGCGGCGTGCGCGGATCCGGGTGGACCGCAGCAGGAGCCGCTCACGGTCCGCGCTCGTGTCGGCGCCGGCTCGGCCCTCGGCTCCAAGATCGCGTTCTCGAGCGACCGCGACGCGCCGAACGCGAGCACGGAGATCTACGTCATGAACGCCGACGGCTCCGATCAGCGGCGGCTGACGGAGACCGCCGGCAACAGCAACGGCCCCGCGTGGTCGCCGAACGGGAGGCGGATCGCCTTCCACAGCAACCGCGGAGGAGGCGTCGGCGAGAGTGACATCTACGTCATGAATGCCGACGGGAGCGACGTGACGCGGCTGACGAATCTGACCGCGCTCGGGCTGGGCGGGGCGCACTTCGCCAACTGGTCGCCCAACGGCCGGCAGGTCGTGTTCAACAGCTTCTGGGGCGGACAGCCACGACGGGACGTCTACGTCGTCAACGTCGACGGAACGGGGCTCACCAACCTGACGAATCACCCGGCGGACGACGTCCGCGCCGACTGGTCGCCGGACGGTCGGACGATCGCCTTCCAGAGCAACCGGAGCGGGAACCAGGAGATCTACCTCATGAATGCGGACGGCACGGGGCTGGTGAGGTTGACGTTCAGTCCGGGTGCGGACGCCAATCCGGAGTGGTCGCCGAACGGCCGGCGAATCGCCTTCCAGAGCAGCCGCGATGGCAACTCCGAGATCTACGTCATGAACGCCGACGGCACTGAGCCCGTTCGGCTGACCTTCTCCCCCGATCAGGACGCGAAGCCGTCCTGGTCGCCCGATGGCAAGCGGATCGCGTTCCACCGGGACGTGCTCGGCTTCCTCGAGGTCCACGCCGAGGTCTTCACGATGAACGTGGACGGCAGCGACGTGGTCATGATCACCCAGCCGTCGCCGCGGGCGTTCAGCGGCTTCCCGAGCTGGGCTCAGGGCCACGCCGTGAAGCCGTAGGCGTGCCGTGCGGTCGTCGCACCACACCGGGATGATGAGCGCCGCGGAATCGGTCTGCTTGACGGTCGCTCCCACGGCGCCCCATGTTGGGGCCGACGCCGGGCGGCCGAGCCCCTGCCTGCCCGCTTCGTGGAGCGACGCCGCGCCCCGGGCGCGCACGCCACGAGAGCTCGCCCGCGTCGACGCCCGCCTCGGAGGCGCGGATGGAGCAGGATCGGGTCACGGGCCTGCTCGAGGCGTTCGAGGGGGGCGACCGCGACGCGCTCGACCAGCTGCTGCCGCTCGTCTACGACGAGCTGCGGCGGATCGCGCACCGCGAGCTCCGGCGCGAGCGGCCCGATCACACCCTGAGCACGACCGAGGTCGTCCACGAGGCGTACCTCAAGCTGCTGGACCAGGGGCACGTGACGTCGGGCGAGCAGGTGCGCTTTCTCGCCGTCGCCGCCACGGCCGTGCGGCGCGCGTTGATCGAGCATGCCCGCCGCCGCGACGCAGTGAAGCGCGGCGGCGGGCAGCGGCCCCTCACCCTCGATGACGAGATCGCCGGCGCGGTGAGCGACGGCGCCGGCGATCTCCTCTCGCTGGACGAGGCGCTGACCCGGCTGGCCGACCTCGACGAGCGCCTCGCGCGCGTCGTGGAGTGCCGCTACTTCGGCGGCCTCACCGAGGACGAGACGGCGGCGGCGCTCGGCGTCACGGCGCGGACCGTTCGGCGCGATTGGGTCAAGGCCAGGGCGTGGCTGTACCGAGAGCTCCACGGCCTCGCGCCCTGACGCGGGCCCATTCCCGGAGCGAGACCAGCATGCGCATCTCGACCGTCGAACGCTGGCGCCAGATCGACGAGGTGCTCGACGCCGCGCTCGATCTGCCGCCCGAGCAGCGCGCCGGCTTTCTCGACCGCCGCTGCCCGCGGGATGCCGACCTGCGCGAGCATGTCGAGCAGCTCCTTCGCGCCTGCGAGTCGTCCGAGCACTTCCTCGAGCAGCCGCTCACCGGGGGCGTCGCACCCTTCCTCGCGACCTCGCTCGCCGAGACCGACCTGCCCGTGCCCGGGGAGCGGATCGGCGCCTACCGGATCATCGGGGAGACGGGGCGCGGGGGGATGGGCGTCGTCTACCTCGCCGAGCGGGACGACGGCGCGTTCCGCAAGCGCGTGGCGCTCAAGGTCGTTCGTCATGCGCCCGGGACCGAGGACCACCGGTCCCGCCGCTTCCACGAGGAGCGCCAGATCCTGGCCTCGCTCGAGCACCCCGGCATCGCCCGGCTGCTCGACGGCGGCGCCCTCGCCGACGGCCGTCCCTACTTCGTCATGGAGTACGTGGAGGGGACGCCGATCGACCGCTTCTGCGACGAACGTGGGTCGGACGTCGCAGCGCGCCTCGAGCTGTTCTGCAAGGTCTGCGACGCGGTGCAGCACGCTCACCGGAACCAGATCATTCACCGCGACCTCAAGCCGTCGAACATCCTGGTCACCGCCGACGGCCTGGTGAAGCTGCTCGACTTCGGGATCGCGACGCTGCTCGTCCCGGACGGCCCACGCGGGGCGTCCCAGCGGCCGGCCGGCCTCACCCAGCCGGGCGCGCGCGTCCTGACGCCCGACTACGCGAGCCCGGAGCAGCTGCGCGGCGGCGCGGCGTCCGCGGCGAGCGACGTGTACTCGTTAGGCATCATCCTCTACGAGCTCCTCG
>Ga0307405_10001273_pt1 | contig 10504 bp, 10 predicted proteins | sample 322Cmetagenome_2_FD_203311 | JGI IMG/M metagenome (GOLD analysis project Ga0307405, IMG submission 203311) | Maize rhizosphere microbial communities from greenhouse at UC Davis, California, United States - 322HYB-C-1 | ecosystem: Host-associated > Plants > Roots > Rhizosphere > Soil | place... | reverse complement strand
GGGCGTACCGGCCGTCGTTGTGGTACCGATTGGCTTCATATCCGACCACATGGAGGTTGTCTTTGACCTGGATACCGAGGCGGCGGCGACTGCCGCAGAGTGCGGCATAGCCTTCGCCCGGGCGGCTACCGCCGGCGATCATCCAGCATTCGTGGGTGGGTTGGTTGACCTGATGCTGGAACGTGCGGCCGCAGCGCGTGGGGAGAAGCCGGAGAAGTCAGTGGTGGGAGCCGCGACCGTCGGCTGGTATGAATGCCGGCTGGGCTGCTGTCCGAACCTCCGACAGCCCGGTCGTCCAGCCCTCTGCGAGGCCGCCGAGTAAGCGATCTTTTTGGGGTTCCTTTTCGGGTTATCTCGGCGTCGCGGACGGGCCGCAGCAGACCGGTCAAAATCCGCTCTGAAGCGGGAATTTTAGACACGTGACTGCGTTATAGCGGGCGCGAGCACACATAGCACGCATATCGGTTGATTGGTGTGATATGACTGCGCACGAATCAGATCATGATCTGGGCTTTCGAGCCCGGGAAGGCAAAGATGGCGACCGATTACGACGCCCCTCGCAAGACCGAAGAAGAACTGAACGAAGACAGCATCGAAGAGCTGAAGACTCGCCGTAACGATAAGAACTCCGGAAAGGTAGACGAAGACGAGGCCGAGGCGGCGGAAGCATTCGAGCTTCCTGGCGCAGACCTTTCCCATGAAGAACTGACCGTCCGGGTACTGCCACGTCAGTCCGACGAATTCACCTGTGCCAGCTGTTTTCTGGTACGGCACCGCAGCCAGATCGCTGAGATAGGTCCGCATGGAGAGGCTTACTGCTTCGACTGCGCCGGATGACCTCGGTATCAAGAGGCTCTGAAGCCGCGAGCGTGGTATGGCGCGAGCAGCCCTCAAACCGAACGACGGCACGACACTAGCTGACAGCTGCATGATCACTTAGGCTTGAGCCACCGAACGCGTATCTAGTAGGGACCCGTCTTCTGGGCGGTCGGCTGCTGTGTAGCGGGGTCGCGACCTCGGCAGGTGCACTCGATGTACCGGGCTGATTGGGGGCAGTCAGTTCGGACAGAACACCACCTCGCGGCCCCGAACGGGTCGCGAGGTGGTAGTTCGGACGGACGTGGGCCCGAACTTAGATCTTTACTTTGATCTTGCCACCCTCTGGGGATTCATTACCGATTTCCTTCTCCCAGTGCCGGGCCGCCATCCGCTGAGTGAGCAGCTGGGTGACAGCCACGCCTACTGCGCTCGCCATGGCCCAGCTCACCGCCGTAATCACCGGGGTATCAGGATCCGTCGGTGACGGTGGCTCGTTACCGGTCACAAGCTTCCAGCCTGCCTTCAGCAACCGCTGGGCCGCGATAGTGGTCACCGCTCCGATCACTCCGACATAGAGCTTCCAGAGCAGTTTCTGCGTGGGTCCCATCGGCTCAGCCCTTTCATCTCCGGCGGTCCGCAATACGCAATGCCGCTCCGTGATCGCATCTTAGTGCCGGGATGCAGACCACCGGCGCGGCGGGCAGGATCCATCTTCGCCACGTAAGTTACCTCCATGCTGTTCCGCGAGCGGCTCACTGTGCCCGTCGTCTGGTGGGTGCTTGCTTGTCTGTTTTCCCTCTCAGTGTTGCTCGCCGTCGGCGCCTACCTCGGCCCGACATGGGGAGTTGGAACCTCAGTTGCCACCATGCTGGTTGCTGCTGCGATCTTCGTTTCGGCGTCGATTCCAATCACCGTCGATGCTCATGAGCTTCGGGTTGGCCGGGCCAGCATTGACCACACCTACATCGCAGACTGTCGAGCGCTCGATGTGGAAGAGACACGCCGACGCGCTGGCGTGGAGGCCGATGCCAGGGCTCACCTGGTGCTTCGTCCCTATGTCAAAACTGCGGTCGAGATCACCCTCAATGACCAGGACGATCCCGTCCCGTACTGGTTGGTTTCGAGCCGACGGCCGCAACAGCTGACAACGGCACAGCGGGAGGCAGCCTCGTCTACGCTGACCGAGTGAGCGAGCCCGTGACCGCTATCCAAGTGCTGCTTCAGCAGCTCGATCCCGGCCTAGAGCTACCGTCGTACGCGCACCCAGGCGATGCGGGAGCCGATCTACGCAGCAGGGAAAGCTTCGAGCTCCAGCCCGGGGAACGGCGGCTTGTGGGTACTGGCGTCGCCATCTCCCTACCTACTGGGTACGCCGCTTTCGTGCACCCGCGATCGGGACTGGCCGCCCGGCACGGCATCAGCATCGTGAACACCCCAGGCACTATCGATGCCGGCTATCGGGGCGAGATCAAAGTGTGCCTAATCAATACCGACCGGACGCATCCGGTGCGCATTGCTCGCGGCGACAGAATCGCTCAGCTGATCATCCAACCAGTGAGCGTTGCCGCATTCGTGACAGTCAGCGAGCTGCCTGGCTCGGCACGCGGAATTGGCGGTTACGGATCAACCGGCGGAGTATTAGGCAGTGCAGTTGAGCAAGGGGCGATTGAGCAAGGGGCAATTCACCGCGAGGCAAGTGAGCGAGGAAACGAGAGCGTGAGGGTGCCGAGGGAACGCGCATGATCTTCAAGAGAGGCAGGAAGCGGGGGAGCGAGTCGGCAGCTGAGGAATCCACCGACGACGACCTCGACGAGCTTGCTGAAGTTGCCGACGATGAAGGCGACACCCCGACCGATGTTGAGGGCGAAGATCTGGAGGCCCTTGAAGACATTGACTGGCGAGGCTCCGGACCCTATGACATCGCTGAAGTTGAGAGCATTGAGAGCACAGAGGAAAGTCCCAAGATCGACCTTGGCAGCGTGATCTTGACTGCGGTGCCGGGATCAGAACTGCGGCTACAGGTGGCGGAGGAGACCGGCGAGATCGTATCCGCGATGCTGGTGATTGAAACTGTGGTTAATGAGGGCTTCGCCGAGCTCAGCCCCGTAGAGCCGCCCGTAGAGCCGCCGGCCAGTGCGAACCTAGAGCCCCAGGCCTATTCCTCGGCCCTCGAGCTGGCCGCGTACGCGGCTCCCCGCAGTGGCGGCCTCTGGGCAGAACTGCGCGATGAGATCTCGCGGAGCGCCACTGAGGCCGGCGGTACGGCCTCACTCAGCGAGGGGCCGTTTGGAGTGGAGCTGATCCGGCTGATCCCAGTCACGACGCCGGACGGTGAAGAGGGATACCAGCCCTCGCGGATGTGGGTCGCGGAGGGTCCACGCTGGCTGCTTCGGGGCATCGTCTACGGTCAGGCCGCGATCGAAGAAGACGCCGACTCTCCCGTCGTCGCCGATGTGCTGTCAGCATTCCGTCAGGTCATCGTGCGACGGGGGGACGAGCCAATGGCGCCTGGTGATCTGCTGCCCTTGTCTATGCCGACCAACCTCAGCCAGGAGCCGGACGCCGACACGTAGGTGGGACGAACGCCGGAGGCGTTGACCACAGTGAGATGCTTGAAGTGCGGAGGTGACATGGCATGGCTAAAGAAAACCTGCTGCAACGAGCACTGCGTCGGTTAGCATCATCAACTGCTGAACTCGAGTCCGAAGAATTGCAACGCAAAGTCCGCGAAGAGGGCGCAATGCCGATCCAAGAGTGTGAGGACCGGCAGCGCGTCCAACTCACTGGGACGGTATCCACGGTGACCATCACCCCTCGAGCCGGGCACCCGGCGTTAGAGGTGGAGCTGCGTGACGGATCTGGAACGGTGAGCCTCGTCTGGCTGGGTCGACGGCAAATTCCCGGCATTGATCCGGGTCGGACCCTGAAGGTATGGGGCCGGATCAGCTGCCACGACGGTAAGCGGCTGATCTACAACCCACGCTACGAGCTGATGCAGACACCGGCGGCCTCGTGATCGAGGTCGCTATGGTGCCCGGCGCATGAGCGAGCGGCCAGCGGAACCGAAGACAGAATCGCCGGACGACGCACCATCGGCAGCCGCGGCGACCCCGCAGTTCCGTTACGTCGAAGAGTTCGTCCGCTATCAGCTGAGCCAATCCTTGGGCGGCGCGCGCGGCATGATCGAATCGGCGCTGCCTTTCATTGCCTTCACGATTGCTTGGGTGATCACCCGGCAGCTCTATCCGGCGGTCGCCGCGGCCGTTGTGACGGCGTTGCTGCTGGCGGTCATCCGCCTCATTCAGCGGCAGTCGATCAAGTACGTCGTGCAGGCAGTGATTCCCACTGCGATTGCTGTTCTGATTGCAACGCGCACCGGTCGCGCCCAGGACGTCTTCTTGCCCGGCATCCTCTACAACGGAGCCCTCGCCGTCCTGTCGATCGTGACGGTCGCGATCCGCAAGCCTCTGGTCGGTTTCATCATCGGCGCCGCCGTCGGCGACCCGACAGGCTGGACCAGAGATAGCGGACTGGTGAAGATGACATCAAAGCTGACTTTGGTGCTTGCAGTGCCTTACGTCGCCCGGTTCGTCATCCAGTTGCCGCTGTTCCTCGCCGGGCAAGTGGTCTTGCTCGGGATAGCGAAGGTCATTCTTGGCTGGCCACTACTGATTGCCGCCTTGACCGTCATCGGCCTGATGCTCTCCAAGGGGCAAACCCCGATGGAGAATTCAGCGCTAGCCAGTTCGCGCGATCAAACTGCTTGAACGCGAGGCGTCGGTCTCCTGGAGATGCTGATTGAGCCGTCGCGCGGTGACAGCATCTCGGCAAGCTCCTTCTCGAAGTCCTGGGCTGTCACAAACAGCAATTCGTCGCCGGACTCCAACGAACCGTCGCTGTCTGGTGGTCGAGCATGCCCATCTCGGATGATCGCTACTAAAACGACATCGCCTGGCCAGGTCAGGTCGCCGATGCGCGCACCGACGGTTGGGCTGTTGGATGGCAAGGTCATCTCCACCAGATTGGTGGCGCCCTCGTGAAAGGTCAGCAGCCTCACAAGATCACCGACTGTGACAGCCTCTTCGACCAGCGCGGACATCAGCCGCGGTGTCGAGACTGAAACATCGACGCCCCAGATCTCGTTGAACAGCCACTCATTCTTGGGGTGATTGACTCGAGCAACCGTACGCGGCACGCCGAACTCAGTCTTGGCCAACAGCGACATCACAAGGTTCACCTTGTCATCGCCAGTGGCGGCGATGGCCACATCACAGGTGTCGAGTCCGGCTTCCTCAAGCGAGGACAGCTCACAGGCATCGGCAAGCAGCCATTCGGCCTCGGTCAGCGTCTCGGCCTTGATCGCATGCGGATCCTTGTCGATCAACAGCACCTCATGCCCGTTCTCGATCAGCTCCGCTGCAATGGACCGCCCCACATTCCCGGCTCCGGCAATCGCTACGCGCATCGTCATACTCCTCTCGGCGGAGAGCCGAGTACCGCCTCGACAGCAGCCAGCTTGGCGTCTGCGACGGCGGCGTACACAAGATCACCGTCTTGGAAAATACTGCCGCGCTTGGGCACCATTCCGGAGCCCATGCGAAACACAAACGGGATCCGAGCGCTCGTGGCTTCCTCCATCTGCTCGATGGTGCGGCCGACCCAGGCCTGATCGACGTGTACTTCCATAAGCCGCACTGATCCCGACGGATCACGCCATTGCGGCTCAGAACCGCTCGGCAACAACCGCCGCAAGACCTGATCGGAGGTCCACCGTACGGTCGCTACGGTCGGGATGCCGAGCCGCTCGTACACCTCAGCGCGGCCGGGATCGTAGATCCGAGCCACTACGTTATGTACGCCGAAGGTCTCGCGTACCACACGCGCGGACAAGATGTTGGAGTTGTCGCCACTTGACACCGCGGCGAACCCCTCGGCGTCCTCGATGCCGGCTTCGAGCAGCACCTCGCGATCGAAGCCAACACCCCTTACGGTCTTGCCCGCGAAGTCCGGGCCGAGTCGGCGGAAGGCCTCGGAGTCGAGATCGATCACCGCGACAGTGTGGCCCCGCTTCTCCAGGCTCCTCGCCAGGGTGGATCCCACCCGGCCGCAGCCCATGATCACGATGTGCACGCCGCCGAGTCTAGTGAACGAGGCTGAGAACTTCCTCCGCAGCCGCGAGCCCCGGTATCAGGACTGCCACTGTTGTGATGGCGACACTAGGGTTTGCAATGTGGTGAATGTTGCGGACATCGGCAAGCGACTGCTGCTGGGCCGTAAGCTGCGCAGCACCCAGCTCCACGAGACACTCCTCCCCAAGCGCATCGCCCTCCCGGTCTTTGCCTCGGACGCTTTGTCCTCGGTTGCCTACGCGCCAGACGAGATCTTCCTGACCCTGTCGTTGGCAGGGCTGGTCGCGTATTCGTACTCGTGGAAGATCGCCATTCTGGTCGCCATTGTGATGCTGGTCGTTGTCGCGTCGTACCGCCAGAACGTGCATGCCTACCCATCGGGCGGCGGTGACTATGAAGTGGCCACTGTGAACCTCGGGCCCAATGCCGGCCTTACCGTGGCGTCGGCACTCCTGGTCGACTACGTCCTGACCGTTGCAGTGTCCATCTCATCTGGAGTGCAGAACGCCAAGTCGGCTTTTCCCATCCTGAACGGACATGAAGCGTGGGCGGCAGCTGGAATCGTGGTCGTGTTGATGGCGCTCAACCTGCGGGGTGCGCGAGAGTCTGGCACCCTGTTCGCAGTTCCCACCTATTGCTTCATGTTCGCCATCTTGACCATGGTGACCTACGGGCTGTTCCGAATCCTGGTGCTCGGCGACCAGATCCAGGTTGACAGCGCAAAGTACGGTATCGAGCCGGATCCGCAGTACGCAGCCTTTGCCGGCTTCGCGATGATCGCGTTGCTGGCGCGCACGTTCTCCTCTGGATGTGCCGCGCTGACCGGCGTAGAGGCAATCTCCAACGGAGTACCGGCGTTCCGTAAGCCCAAGAGCAAGAACGCGGCAACCACCTTGTTATTGCTCGGCGTCATCGCGGTGTCGATGTTGATCGGCGTCGTCGTCCTGTCCAATCTGACCGGCCTCAAGCTGATCGACCAAGGCCTGTCGCACTACACGCTCAATGGCGAGCGGGTCGACGTGATCGAGCAGACGGCCATCGGGCAATTGTCCGCAGCCGTTTTCGCCGACTTCCGACCTGCCTTCTACTTTGTTGTAGCCGCCACAATGCTGATCTTGTTCCTGGCCGCTAATACGGCATTCAACGGGTTTCCCGTGCTGGGTTCGATCCTGGCCAGGGACGGTTATCTACCGCGTCAGTTGCACACCCGAGGCGACCGACTGGCCTACAGCAACGGAATCTTGGTGCTGGCCTTCTTTGCCATCGTGCTGATCATCTCGTTCAACGCTGACGTCACCGCACTCATCCAGCTTTATGTGGTTGGTGTCTTCGTCTCATTCACTGTCAGCCAGCTGGGCATGCTGCGGCACTGGACGCGTCACCTCAAAATCGAGAAGGACCCCGCCGTCCGCGGCCGAATGATCCGTTCTCGGGTGATCAACGCCGTTGGACTGACGATGACCGCCACTGTGCTCGTGATCGTGCTGCTCTCAAAGTTCACGAAGGGCGCCTACATTGCGATCATCGCGATGGCAATCCTGTTCGCGGTCATGAAAATGATCAGGCGGCACTACGAAACAGTCGCGCAGGAAACCGCGCTGGTCGAAGGTGAGGATCGCACACTGCCGAGCCGGGTGCGCGCGGTCGTGCTGGTCAGCCGGCTGCACAAACCTACGCTGCGGGCGCTCGCCTTTGCCAAGGCTGCCCGGCCCAGCGCCCTGGAGGCGCTCACGGTGTCGATTGATCCAGACGAGACCGCGCGATTGGTAAAGGTCTGGGAGGAAGCCGACACCGGGGTCCCCCTCAAGGTTATTGCCTCGCCCTACCGCGAGGTCACGAATCCCATCATTGATTACGTCAAGAATCTGCGGCGAGAAAGCCCGCGGGACGTGGTGACGGTTTATATCCCCGAGTACGTGGTCGGCCACTGGTGGGAGCAAATCCTGCATAACCAAAGCGCGCTGCGGCTCAAGGGCCGACTGCTCTTTACGCCGGGTGTCATGGTGACTTCAGTGCCGTTCCACCTCGCCTCATCCACCAAGGCTGAACAAAGGATTGAGCGCGAGACGGCTCAGGAAAATGCTCGACGCCAGCTCTACACCGGCTAGCACCGGGAAGAGTGCGGAAGCGCGCGGCGAGCGTCGGAAATCGCGCGCCGCCGTGCTGAGCAGGAGGGAGCGGAGGCGTTCTTTCCTCCGCGAGCGACGACGAAGTCGGCGGATTCCAAGCGCGATGCGCGAGCCGCCCATAAAAAGGGGCGTGTTATCTTGACGTCAAGATAGTTTGTCACGATCGATGGAGGGCTTATGAGTGTAAACAGCTTCGATGCAAAGGCAACCCTCCAGGTGGGCGAGGAGTCGTACCAGATATTCCGGCTGGACGCCGTGGACGGATCAGATCCGCTGCCGTACAGCCTCAAGATCTTGCTGGAGAACTTGCTCCGCACTGAGGATGGCGCCAATATCACCGCCGATGACATCCAGGCGCTGGCCGGCTGGGATCCGAATGCCGAGCCCAGCAAGGAGATTCAGTTCACTCCGGCCCGAGTGATCATGCAGGACTTCACAGGTGTGCCATGTGTAGTCGATCTGGCCACCATGCGTGAGGCGATGGCGGATATGGGTGGTGACCCATCCAAGATCAACCCGCTAGCGCCGGCAGAGTTGGTCATCGATCACTCGGTGATCGCCGATGTATTCGGTACCGCCGATGCATTCACCAGAAACGTTGAGATCGAGTACAGCCGAAACCACGAGCGCTATCAGTTCCTGCGCTGGGGGCAGACCGCGTTCGATGATTTCAAGGTCGTGCCACCTGGCACGGGGATTGTGCATCAGGTCAATATCGAGCATCTGGCCCGGGTGATCTTCTCCCACGAGGTCCAGGTATCTGACGGCTCGGGACAGACAGAGCTCTACGCCTATCCCGACACCTGCGTCGGAACCGATTCCCACACCACGATGGTCAACGGCCTAGGGGTGGTCGGCTGGGGTGTCGGCGGGATCGAGGCAGAGGCGGCAATGCTGGGCCAACCCGTCTCGATGCTGATTCCTCGGGTGGTGGGGTTCAAACTCTCCGGCGCACTGCGAGAGGGTACGACCGCAACGGACCTGGTATTGACCATTACCGAGATGCTGCGGCAGCACAAGGTCGTCGGGAAGTTCGTGGAGTTCTATGGGCCCGGCGTCTCCCAGGTGCCGGTAGTGGATCGGGCAACGATTGGCAACATGAGCCCGGAGTACGGCTCCACGATCGCGATCTTTCCAATCGACGGCAAGACCACTGAATACCTGAAGCTGACCGGTCGCAGCGATCAGCAGGTCGCTCTTGTGGAGACATACGCCAAGGTGCAAGGTCTGTGGCACAGCGACGATCGGGAGCCGCGGTATTCGGAGTACCTGGAACTTGATCTTGGCACTGTCGTTCCCAGCATCGCCGGACCGCGACGGCCCCAGGACCGGGTGCAGGTCGCCCACGCCAAGCGGGGCTTCCGGGAGGCCATACGCGACTTCGTCTCTGAGGAGGAGTTGACCGGTTACGACGAGTCGGTGGATGAGTCATTCCCGGCCTCTGACGTGCCAAGTCGTGGGCTGTTCGGCGAGTCTTTGGCCCCGCATGAGTACGGCGAGGAGGTGGCCGATGACATCGACCGACCCAGCAAGCCGGTGCCTGTGACACTGAGCGACGCGACGTCGTTCGATCTCGATCATGGCGCAGTGGTGATTGCCGCGATCACATCCTGCACCAATACGTCCAACCCGAGCGTCATGATCGGCGCCGCGCTGCTGGCCAAGAAAGCGGTCGACCGCGGCTTGAACCGCAAGCCATGGGTCAAGACCACGCTCGCGCCCGGCTCCAAGGTCGTGAGCGACTACTACGACCGCTCAGGCTTGACGCCGTACCTCGACAAGCTTGGCTTCAATCTCGTCGGCTACGGCTGTACGACGTGCATCGGCAACTCCGGACCGCTGATTCCAGAAGTGAGTGCAGCCGTACAGGAAAATGATCTTGCGGTGGTATCGGTGCTCTCTGGCAACCGGAACTTCGAAGGCAGAATCAACCCCGACGTCAAGATGAACTACTTGGCCTCGCCGCCACTTGTGGTGGCGTACGCGCTGGCCGGCACGATGGACATCGACCTGATGAAGGAATCGCTCGGTACCGATGAGCAGGGGGAGGATGTGTACCTTGCTGACATCTGGCCGACCGAGGCGGAGATCGATGAGATCATCTCCTCCGCCATCGGCGCGGAGATGTTCACCGAGTCGTATGCGGATGTTTTTGCAGGCGACGAACAGTGGCAGTCCTTGCCGACGCCGGAAGGTGAGGTCTTCGCGTGGGATCCGGACTCCACCTACGTCCGCAAACCGCCTTACTTCGACGGCATGCCTGCCGAGCCCGCACCGGTCGGCGACATTAAGGGGGCCCGGGTCCTGCTCCGGCTCGGTGACTCGATCACCACTGACCACATCTCTCCGGCTGGTTCGATCAAGCCGGATTCGCCAGCCGGGAACTACCTGTCCGAGCACGGTGTGGAGCGAAGGGATTTCAACTCC
>Ga0307405_10001269_pt1 | contig 10511 bp, 9 predicted proteins | sample 322Cmetagenome_2_FD_203311 | JGI IMG/M metagenome (GOLD analysis project Ga0307405, IMG submission 203311) | Maize rhizosphere microbial communities from greenhouse at UC Davis, California, United States - 322HYB-C-1 | ecosystem: Host-associated > Plants > Roots > Rhizosphere > Soil | place... | reverse complement strand
TCCTGCGCAAGTCGCATCTGCGCATCAACGTCGTCGTTGGCGGCGTGTCGATCAACAAGCAGCAGCTGCAGCTTGAAAAGGGCACCGACATCCTGGTTGCCACCCCCGGCCGCCTGCTCGATCTCGTCGCCCGTCGCGCAATCGGCCTCACCGCCGTGCGCTACCTCGTGCTCGACGAAGCCGACCAGATGCTCGACCTCGGCTTCGTGCACGACCTGCGTAAGATCTCCAAGATGGTGCCGAAGCGTCGCCAGACGATGCTCTTCTCCGCCACCATGCCGAAGGCGATCGCCGATCTGGCCGCCGACTTCCTGACCGATCCGGTCAAAGTCGAAGTGACGCCTCCGGGCAAGGCTGCCGACAAGGTCGAGCAGTATGTCCACTTCGTCAACGGCAAGAACGACAAGACCGACCTTCTGAAGAAGTCGCTCTCCGAAAACCCCGATGGCCGCGCCATCGTCTTCCTGCGCACCAAGCACGGCGCCGAGAAGCTGATGAAGCATCTCGAGCATGTCGGCTACTCCGTCGCCTCGATCCACGGCAACAAGAGCCAGGGTCAGCGCGAGCGCGCGCTGAAGGCCTTCAAGGACGGCGAGATCAAGACACTGATCGCGACCGACGTCGCGGCTCGCGGCATCGACATCCCGGCTGTCAGCCACGTCTACAACTACGATCTGCCTGAAGTGCCCGACGCCTACGTTCACCGCATCGGCCGTACGGCTCGCGCCGGTCGCGATGGTATCGCGATCGCTTTCTGCGCTCCTGATGAAACCCGTCTGCTGCGCGATATCGAGCGCCTGATGAACATCTCGATCGCGGTTGCCTCTGGCGAAGCACCGGCCAACATGAACGCGGCACCGAAGCGCGGCAATGGCGGCAACCGTGGCCAGGGCCAGGGTCGTGGCGGTGAAGGTCGTGGTGGTGAAGGCCGCGGCAACGCCCGCGCCGGTCGCCCCGAGCGCCGTCCGCGCCCGGAAGCTGGCGAGGAAGTGCGCGCCAACGAGGAACGCCGTGAGCGTCGTCCCCGTCCGGAACGCCAGACGCAGCGCAACGAGGACTTCCGCGGCCAGCGTCGCGGCGAAGTCGCGCCCGTCACGGCAGGCCCGGACAACGATCTCGCCTCGACCTCGGATTTTCGTGGCGCAGGCCAGGCCCGCAAGCAGCAGCGCCCGCAGCACGGCAACCACGCCCATGGCGACGCCAACCGTCACCAGCCCGGCGGCGGCGCCCGCAATGCCCCCCGCAACGGCCAGGGTCGTCCGGCCCGCAAGCATGGCGAAGACCGTGGCGCACAGCAGAATGCCGGTGGCGAACGCGGCGAACGTCGCGAAGGCAACGGCGGCAACCGCCGCGGCGGCCCCTCGCGCGGCGGCAATGGCGGCCAGCGTCGCGAACGCGCGTAAGGTTTAAGCGCTTCGTTTAAATAGCGGCATGCGCGAAAAAGCCTTGCAGGCAACCGCAAACGCCTGAAGAACAAAGACCCCGAGACCGGAAACGGCCTCGGGGTCTTTGTTTGAGCGATACGCAAACCCGGCCGCCTATCGGCCCATCGGCGCAAGACTATCTTTGCGCATCCATATCCATCTGCTCGACTTCGACGGGGCTGACTTCGCCAAGCTTGATCCTGGCGGGCGCCTTCGCCGGCTGCCTCGCTGGTTTCGCAGCCTGCGCCCCGCGTGCCTGAACTGCCTGCGAAATTGCAGCCGCCAGCGCCTTTCCATCGACCTTGCCATCCGCCGCGCCGGCGCTCTTCGGAGCGGCGGGTGCCGTAGGCTTGCCCGCGACAGCCGCCGCCGGCATTGGTTGGCCGATACGCCCGGCCCAAACCTTGACCGGCCCGATGGCACCGGCAGCGACATCGAACGGGCACTCGTAGGTATGGCGCACCCACTGCCCGCGCGGCGTCAGAAAGCGAATGGAATCACCGCGATAAACGACGACGGGCGACGCGCCGCCGACAGGGTCCGCCTCCTGGAAAACGCCGGTAAAGGGTCGCGTGAGCCAGTCGAAATCGATCGGCGCCCTTGCCTCGATCGCGCGCGTGCAGGCCGGACCGGCGCGATCCATGTTGGCGATGACGCAGGCGGTATCGCAGCCCTGAGGCGAAGGCGCGGCAGACCCCGCGGCCTGTGCCGGCGCAGCACCGGGTGCAGCTTGAGCCTGTCCCCCATTCGACGGTGCAGAAGCCGCCTGCGCAAGAGCGCCGTCCGCGATCGCCAGAAGCACAACGCCAGCCAGAACAGTACGCACGACCATGCTTGAACGGACCGACATTGCCGATTCAACCATTAACCCCTCCCCACGCAAAAACGCACATGACCACACAAGTGTAAAAGTCATTAATACCATGAATATCTATAGCAACAGTTTTACGAAATGTCAGATCGATTCTTTATGATAACATTTTGCATTGCAGCAAACAAAAATAGAGTCTTATCTATACATGAAAACTTCATAACATTAACTATTGCTTAATAATTGCAACCGTGAAAAGAATATCCCGACTGTATCGTTTCGCGACTGAAGCGAGTTACGGCACCCCTTGGACGAAGGGGCTCAACAAGATCGATCAAACAGGAGGACTTGTAATGAGAGGGATTGTTTTCGCGTCAACTACGGCGCTGGGTGTGATCTTTGCTTCGGCAGCGTTTGCTGACAGTAATACTGTGTATTTGTATCAGTCTGGCGAAACGCAGAAGGCCGATATCAAACAGAGCAACAACAACAACTCTGTCGGAACGAGCACCAGCGCGTTCGTTCAGGAGAATGGAACAGGCTACGGTTACAACAACCTGAAGGTTGACCAGTGGGCCGGCGGCAATACCATTGGCCTTTACGGCCTCAGCAAACAATCAGGCACCGGCAACAATGTCAGCATCAGCCAGCTTGGTGGCGGCAATGTCGAACTGCTTCAGATAGGCTCGTACAACGGCACCGGCAGCCTGATCAACAGCTATGGCGCTGCGGGCGATATCCTGCAGAGCGGCAGCAACGCGAAGATGTCGGTCATCCAAAACGGCAGCTACAACGGCTTCAACATCTGGCAGGGCGGAAACTACAGCAACCTGAATCTGACCCAGGCAGGCGACAACCAGAAGGCAGTCGTTCGTCAAGCGTTCGGCGGCACGGACTATAGCGTCCTGAACAATAATAATCCTGCCACCTATGGCAAAGCCTACCCGAGCGACCACGCCTCCAGCGGTACCATCACCATCAATCAGGGCCTTGGCGGCGGCGGTTCGCAGGGCTTCGTTTACGCCGTTCAAGGCGGCGGCGACTGGAACAGCATGTCGCTCGGACAGGATGGCATGTCGCAGACTGCATCGGTCTGGCAAGACGGCGCGAGCAACAGTGTGACATCGTACCAGACCGGCTACAACAATTCGCTCGGCAAGGTCGGTCCCGGAACAAACGCGCCCTTCTACCAGATCGGCTCCAATCAGCAGCTGCTCAACACCCAGACTGGCACGAACAACACGGTGACCGGCATCCAGAAGGACTCGCTGAACTACATCAGCACCTATCAGTCCGGCAACGGCTCGACTGCAGACTTCGACCAGAGCAACAGCTACCAGCAGGCTTACAACTTTCAGTACGGCACGGATGTTCTGGTCGCCAAGCAGTCCGGCGGCACCGGCAACTACCTGATGAACGTCCAGGCAGATGTCGCCACCGCGACGATCACCCAGACCGGCACGGGTAACAGGAGCACCGGTTCACAGTCCGGCGGCTGGGGCTCGTATACCAATACGGCAGTCGTCGCCCAGAGCGGAAACTACAACGAGTCCGTCTACGCTCAGACAGGCGCCAACAACAACCTGAACCTGACGCAGAACGGAAATTACAACACTTCGAACCTTACCCAGACCGGCAACAACAACATCGCTATGGTCCAGCAGAACTAACGGCAAAAGACGGGGCGCCTCGGCGCCCCGTCACCTTCCGCAAATGATTTGAGGGGGATGTGCGGGATGGATGCCGCCGATACGGGGACACCGCCGGTGATCTCGTGCCACATCGAGGCTGACAAGTCTCGGGGCGCGATCAATGTGCATGGCGTGATCGTCAGCATTTCGCCGGCGACCGGCCGCTATATCTTCGAGATAAACAAGGAAGGCAGGAGCGGCAGCTCTTCCGTCCAGCAATCCGGAAACTTCACGCTGTCCGTCGGCGAAACGGTCGGCGCCGGCCAGAGCAAGGTCGACTTCAGCAAGGGCACCCGCGTGAGAGCCCGCCTGTCCGGCGAAGGCCTCGGACAGAAATTCAGCTGCGATTTCGACGAGATTTCCAAATGACCCGCGCAACGCTTCCAATCCACGCCGCGATGATCGCGGCCCTCGTCACGCTCGGCCTTTCCGCCGGCGGCGCCATGGCCCAACAGGCCGACGGATCGGTCTATACCGACCTCTCCGGCTATCTGGTCGGTGGCAGCAGCGATGCGGTTCCGCAAACCGTGCAGGCTCCGCAGAGCGAGCAGCCGCTCGGGACCGGCTACAACACGTCATCGGTCAACCAGACGGGCAGCAACAACGAGACCGCGCTGATCCAGCAGGGCTTTGCCAACACCGCGACCCAGACACAGATCGGCGACAACAACGTCTCCTCACTGACATTGACCGGCAATTCTAACAACGTCTCGACCCTGCAGGTCGGCAATTCCAACAGCTTCAGCCTCAATCTCACAGGCAGCAACAATACGGTCTCGCAGTCTCAGGTCGGCAGCAACCTGAGCTACGGCATCTCCAGCACGATGAGTGGAAAATCCATCACGATCAATCAGACAGGAGCCAAATAGCCATGAGGATGCGTGTATCTGTAATCGCTTTCGCAGCGTTCTCTTTAAGTGCAATGAGCAGCCACGCCGGCGCGCTCGTCTACCAGCCGGTCAACCCCGCCTTCGGCGGCAGCCCTCTCAACGGCAACTGGCAGATGTCGCAGGCCCAGGCGCAAAACCAGTATACGAAAAGCGGTGCCGGTCCCTCGTCGCTTTCGCCATCGCAGACCACCGGCCAGATCTTCGCCAGTCAGCTGACCAGCCAGCTCTACGGCTCGCTCGCCAACCAGATCACCCAAGCGATCTTTGGCGCCAATGCCCAGACCAGCGGCACCTATACGCTGGCCGGGACGACGATCTCCTTCGTGCGCGTCGGCGGCGAAATCCAGATCGCCATCAACGATGGCACCTCCGTCACCAATATCTCCGTTCCCGCAGCACCGTGAACCGCACCATGCATCATCTTGTAAAACAGGCAGTCTCCTGTATCCGCGTAACCGCCCTGCTCAGCACGATGCTTCTCGCCGGCTGCGTCCAGGGGGGGCCCAAGCGTGAACCGCTCGAAGAGCGCCCGATCGTGGCCCGCCCGTCGCCGACGGCGGTCAATCTCGAAAACTTGCCGCCCCCGTCGCGCAAGGTCAGCATCGCCGTCTACCAGTTCCCGGATCTCACCGGTAAGAACGAGCCGAACGAGAACGTCGCGGTCTTCTCGCGCGCCGTCACGCAAGGCGGCTCCGGTCTCATCATCGATGCGCTGAAGCGGGCTGGCAACGGCAACTGGTTCACGGTGGTCGAGCGCACCGGCCTCAACGATCTCCTGCAGGAGCGCCAGCTGATCCGCGCCACCCGTCAGGAATACACCCAGGATATCGCAAAGCCGCTGCCGCCGATCCTGTTTGCCGGCCTTCTCGTCCAGGGCGGCATCCTGACCTACGACGCCAACACCATCACGGGCGGCGTCGGCGCGAACTTCCTCGGTATCGGCGGCGACGTCCAGTATCGCCGCGATGTCGTGACCGTTGGCGTGCGCATCGTCTCGGTACAAACAGGCGAGGTTCTGTCGAGCGTTACGACGACGAAGACGATCTATTCGACCGGCATCAATGCCAGCGTCTACAAGTTCGTCTCCGTCGACAAGCTGCTGCAGGTCGAAGCCGGCGTGACACGCAACGAGCCGACGCAGTTCGCCGTGCGCCAGGCGATCGACCTCGCGGTCTATTCCGCCGTCATCGAAGGCGTGCGCAACCACATCTGGAGCTTCGCCGATCCAAGCGTGGGCGAACGGCTGGTGCAGCAATATATCCAGCGCGACAAGCCCAGCGAGGCGGAGGCCATGAAGGTGGCCGAAAGCAGCACGACGCCGAAGTCCTGATGCCGGACATCTGCTAGCTGGAGCGCTCTACTGCGCCTGCTCGCGCAGCGGCGCTGCCGCCTGCCGGTTGGTCAGATAGACGCCGGTGACGACCACGATGGTGCCGATAATGAGCGGCAGGGTCAGCGGTTCGCCGAAGGCGATGAAGGCCTCCAGCGCCACGGTCGGCGGCATCAGGTAGATCAGCGATGCCGCGCGCGACACCTGCCCGCGTCGGATCAGATAGAGAAGCAGCCCGACGCCACCCATCGACAGGCCGAAGACCGACCAGACGAGAGCCGCCACCGCCGTTGCCGACCCGTCGAAATGCATGCGCTCGAAGCTGAGCATCAGCGGCACGCTGACGATGAGCGCGCCGACATATTGCAGCGTCGCGATGGCAGGCAGATTTCCGGCCTGCAGATGTTTCTTCTGATAGAGCGTTCCATAGGTGACCGACGCCATCGCCAAGAGGTTGATGGCGAGCGGCACGAGGGCATGGGCGAGATTGGCGTTGGCGGGATCGAAGAGCTTCGGCGAGATGGCAATCGCGATGCCGACGAAGCCGAGCGCGAGCCCGGCCTTCTGCACCGCCTGCAGCCTTTCGCCGATCAGTACAGGTGCGGCCATCGCCGTCAGAAGCGGCTGCAGCGCCGCGATGATGCCGGAGATACCCGCCGGCACGCCATTGGCGATCGCCCACCACAGGCCGCCGAGATAAAAGCCGTGCAGGAAGAGTCCCGAATAGATCGCTTTCCACATGACCGCCCTATCCGGCCATTGCACCCTGATGACGAGACAGAGCGCCAGAAACGCGACCGCCGACAGCGCGAAGCGCGCGGAAAGAAAGGTGAAGGGCTCGGAATGGATGGCCGCGTATTTCGCCACGACCCAGCCGGTGGACCAGAGAAGAACGAAGATGGCGGGTGCGAGGCGATCGAGCGACATGGGCGGCCTTGGAAAACGGAAATGGGCCGAGATAGCCGCTGCGGGTGCCGGCAGTCAAAGGCGAAGCGTTGATGCTTATTGTAAGTTTCATTGAAGCCGTCGCAAAATCGCTCCAGCATCTCGATCGCCCGAAAATGAATCGCGCCACGCGTGGAAAATAATCACATGCTCATGTTTTAAGCGGCGAGATACAATTGCTCTTTGTCGCCCCGGCGCTACCTTCCCGGAAATGCTCAGTTTTTCGGCTCTTTCGGCCGATCGTTACGATTTTAGGAATCTTCCGTTTGAACTGAGCATGGTTCTTGCATTGCTTTCTCCGTTGTACTCAAATGAAGAAAAAAGGGGAGCCACACCTTTGGCATTTGATGAAATGATCACCGGGGACGAAAGCCCTCGACAGCCATATGAAAAATACTTTGAGTGGTACAATAATCAGGATCGCGCGCATCTGATCGCCAAATCCCGCGACGCGGAAAACATCTTCCGCAAGACCGGCATCACCTTCGCTGTCTATGGCCACGCCGACAGTTCCGAAAAGCTTATCCCCTTCGATATCATCCCCCGCGTCATCTCCGGCCGCGAATGGCGCAAGCTCGCGCAGGGCATCGAGCAGCGCGTCATCGCGCTCAACGCCTTTCTCGACGACATCTACCACAAGCAGGAGATCATCCGCGCCGGCCGCATTCCGCGCGAGCTGATCGAGAAGAACGATGCCTTCCTGCCCGAGATGATCGGCTTCCGCCCGCCCGGCGGCGTTTACACCCACATCGTCGGCACCGATATCGTGCGCACCGGCGAGGACCAGTTCTACGTTCTGGAAGACAATGCCCGTACGCCGTCCGGTGTCAGCTATATGCTGGAAAACCGTGAGACGATGATGCACATGTTCCCGGAGCTGTTCCACGAGAACAAGGTGCGCCCGGTCGAGGATTACCCCTATCTGCTGCGCCAGTCGCTCGCCTCGCTCGCCCCTCCCGGCTGCAAGGGCAAGCCGCGCGTCGCCGTGCTGACGCCAGGCATCTACAACTCCGCCTATTACGAGCACTCCTTCCTCGCCGACACCATGGGCGTCGAACTGGTCGAGGGCTCGGACCTTCGCGTCATCGACGGCAAGGTGAAGATGCGCACCACGCGCGGCTACGAGGCGATCGACGTGCTCTACCGCCGCGTCGACGACGACTTCCTCGACCCCCTCACCTTCCGCCCGGATTCCGCCCTCGGCATCCCCGGGATCATGGATGTTTACCGCTCCGGCAACATCACCATCGCCAACGCGCCGGGCACCGGCATCTGCGACGACAAGGCGATCTATTCCTATATGCCCGAGATCGTCGAGTTCTACACCGGCCGCAAGGCGCTTCTGGAAAACGTGCCGACCTGGCGCTGTTCGGAAGCCTCCAGCCTCAAATACGTGCTGGAGCACCTGGAAGAGCTCGTCGTCAAGGAAGTGCACGGCTCCGGCGGCTACGGCATGCTGGTCGGCCCGACCGCGTCCAAGAAGGAACGCGCCGATTTCGCCGAGAAGCTGCGCGCCAAGCCGAGCAACTACATCGCCCAGCCGACGCTCTCGCTGTCGACGGTGCCGATCCTCGTCAACAAGGGGATCGCGCCGCGCCACGTCGACCTGCGTCCCTACGTGCTGGTCTCCGACAAGGTGCAGATCATTCCCGGCGGGCTTACCCGCGTTGCGCTGAAGCAGGGCTCGCTGGTGGTCAATTCCAGCCAGGGCGGCGGCACCAAAGACACCTGGGTATTGGAGGATTGATCTGATGCTCGGAAGAACCGCAAACGGCCTCTACTGGATGTTCCGTTACTTCGAGCGCGCCGAGAATATCGCGCGCCTGATCGATGCCGGCATCCGCATGTCGCTGACCAGAAGCAGCGGCAGCGACGACAACTGGGACGGCGTGCTGCAGAGCGCCGGAGTCCGCGAAGCCTATGACGAGGGCCATTCGAAGCTGACCGGCCCCGATGCCATCGACTACCTGCTGCGCGACCGCACCAACCTGTCGAGCGTCATGTCCTGCGTCGATTTCGGCCGCAACAACGCCCGCATGGTGCGCACGGCGCTCACCCGTGAGACCTGGGAAGCGACCAACGAGTTCTGGATCGAGCTCAAGGATCTCCTGTCGAAGCGGCTGAAGCCCGCCGACCTGCCGCAGGCAATCGACGTCATCAAGCACCGCGCCGGCCTGATCCGCGGCGCGCTGCACGGCTCCATGCTGCGCAACGAGCTCTACAACTTCGCCCGCATCGGCACCTTCATCGAGCGCGCCGACAACACCAGCCGCATCCTCGACGTGAAATATTACGTGTTGCTGCCGGCCGTCTCGGCCGTCGGCACCTCGATCGATAACGTCCAGTGGGAATCGATCCTGCGCTCGGTCTCCGCCCACCGCTCCTACAGTTGGGCCTATGACGGCGAATACCGCGCGACCAACATCGCCGACTTCCTGATCCTCAACGGCCAGATGCCGCGGTCGCTCGCCTATTGCTACGAGAAGATCACCAGCGAACTCGGCCACCTCGCCACCGATTACGGCGAGCGGCTGAAGGCGCACGACACCGCCGACGCCATCCGCCAGTCGCTGAAGAAGCAGGCGATCAAGGACATCATGGATCAGGGCCTGCATGAATTCCTCGAAGACTTCGTCTCACGCAACAACCAGCTCGGACAGGAAATTTCCGATGGTTACCGGTTCTACGTCTAGGCGGGTCGCGACATGAAACTGAAGATTAGCCACGTCACCGAATACCGATACGACGAGCCATCCGCTTTCTCGCTGCAGCGCCTGCGGCTGACACCGCCGTCCGGTCCGGGCCAAAAGGTGCTGAGCTGGTCGCTGCATGTCGAGGGCGCCAAGCCTGAAGTCGAGTATGACGACCAGTTCGGCAACCACGTCAACTTGGTCTCGCTGGAAGGCGAGCAACAGGTGACGCGCATCGTCGCCGAGGGCGAGGTCGAAACCGAGGATCTGAACGGCGTCACCGGCCCACACGCGGGCTTCTGCCCGCTCTGGCTCTTCCTGCGCGACACGCCGCGCACCAAGCCCGGCAAGCTGGTGAAGGAACTGATCAAGGGTGTCAGCGGCGACAACGAGCTTGGCCGCATGCATGCGCTGATGGGCGCGATCCACGAAACGGTGAACTACCAGCCCGGCACCAGCGACGTCGAGACCACGGCCGAGCAGGCGCTGGAAAAGAAGACCGGCGTCTGCCAGGACCACGCCCACATCTTCGTCGCAGCCGCCCATGCGCTCGGCGTTCCCGCGCGCTACGTCTCCGGCTATCTGATGATGGAAGAAAAGATAGAGCAGGCGGCAACCCATGCCTGGGCCGAAGCGCATATTCCCGGCCTCGGCTGGGTCGGCTTCGATCCCGCCAACAAGATCTGCCCGGACGAGCGCTATGTGCGCATCGCCAGCGGCCTGTCCTACA
>Ga0307405_10001268_pt1 | contig 10512 bp, 7 predicted proteins | sample 322Cmetagenome_2_FD_203311 | JGI IMG/M metagenome (GOLD analysis project Ga0307405, IMG submission 203311) | Maize rhizosphere microbial communities from greenhouse at UC Davis, California, United States - 322HYB-C-1 | ecosystem: Host-associated > Plants > Roots > Rhizosphere > Soil | place... | reverse complement strand
GGTTCTACGCACTTCGGCATGACGCCGCGCGCGAGTGGTGAAATTGGCAGACACGCAGGATTTAGGTTCCTGTGCCTTCGGGCGTGGGGGTTCAAGTCCCCCCTTGCGCACATCACATCAGGAGATCCCCCGGCCGGGGTGCAGTTCCCGGCAGCGGGGATCTTCTGCTTTAACCGGGCCAACACCCCCTTCACCTGCGCGTTCGCTGCGGCCGGATTTCGTCCGCCGCCGAAAAACTTCCTGGATCCACCCATCCGGTCCTGTCCACCGGCCGAATAGCCAATGAGACACCAGCCTGGGGCAGGTGCTTACAAAGCCAGACCTGATAGACGCCGCGGACAGTCCGTCTGCGGCGAGCAGAAGCCATGATCCAAGGAGAACTGAAATGCAGACAATCACGCGCACAACCTTCAGCGTCGCAGGCGTTGCCGCTGCAGCATTGCTGGGCCTGACCGCCTGTGGCGGGACCGGCAGCACCTCGGGGTCTTCCGCCGCGGCTGAAAGCCCGTCCGCGGCTGCCTCCAGCATGGCCGCCTCCCCGTCGGCAAGCCCGTCCGCCGCTGCCATGGATCCCGCAGCAAACCTGGTGGGCCCGGGTTGCGCCGGCTACGCCGAGCAGGTTCCCACCGGCGCCGGCTCGGTTGAAGGCATGGCCCTCGATCCTGTGGCAGTTGCCGCCTCGAACAACCCCATCCTGACCACCCTGACCGCGGCCGTTTCCGGGAAGCTGAACCCCAAGGTTGACCTGGTGGACACGCTTAACGGCGGCGAATTCACGGTCTTCGCCCCGGTGGACGAGGCCTTCGCCAAGATCGACCCGGCCACCATCGAAACGCTGAAGACCGACGACGCACTCCTGAGCAAGATCCTCACCTACCACGTTGTCCCCGGCCAGATCACGCCCGACATGATCGCCGGCACCCACGCAACTGTCCAGGGCGGCTCCGTCACCGTGAGCGGCAGCGGCGACGCGCTCAAGGTTAATGACGCCAACGTGATCTGCGGCGGCGTCAAGACCAAGAACGCCACCGTCTACCTCATCGACTCTGTGCTGATGCCCAAGTAGGCAGCAGGCACTACCGCACTGCGAACCATCCGGACGCCGGGCCCCGCCAACCGCGGAGCCCGGCGCCGGCGCTTAAGCGGCAGCGGCATGTGGGGGACAACAGCCTTACCGGCACCGGCAGCACCGTCAATTAGACTGGCCTTTCCGGCCCGCAGGTAGCGGAACCGGCAATATCCAGAGGTGATCCACGAGTGCCCAGCAGTCCATCGCGGCGGACGGTCCTGACGGCCGGCGCCGCCCTCCTGGCACTGGGTGCAACCTCGTGCACGGCAGCTCCGGCCCCCTCGCCGTCGTCCGGTTCACCCAGCGCCACCACCCCGCCCAAACCCACGGCCACCTTCAACTTCGGCACCGCGGCACAGCCCCTGGGACTTGACCCGGCACTGTCCAGCGACGTCGAGTCACAGCGGATCACCCGGCAGATCCTTGAGGGGCTGGTGGGCGTGGACCAGACCACGGGCAAGCCCACACCGTTGCTGGCCACGGAATGGAGCGAGTCCAACGAGGGCCGCTCCTATGCCTTCACACTGCGCAAGGGAGTGGTCTTCCAGGACGGCACACCCTTCAACGCGGACGCCGTCTGCGTGAACTTCAACCGGTGGTTCGCCTTCTCCGCGGAGCTGCGCCGGCAGGCCCCGGGAAGCTCATTCAAGGGAGTCTTCAAGGCACACTCGGATGAGCCGGACCTGTCCATCTTCAAGAGCTGCACGGCCCTGTCCGAGCACACGGTACGGATCGACCTGACCCAGCGGTTCACCGCGTTCCTCCAGGCGCTCACCCTCCCCGCGTTCGCCATGGCGTCACCTGCCGCACTCGCCGCCGGCACCGCAGACGTCCTGGACCAGGACCGCGGTGGTCCCCCGCTGTCCGCCTTTGCCACCAGTCCCGTGGGTACAGGTCCTTTCAGCCTCGCCTCCTGGGACGCGGAAAGCGTCACCCTGGTGACCAACAAGGCGTACTGGGGCGAGCGGGGCCAGATTGCCACCATCAATTTCCTGGCCTACAACCATCCGCAGCTCCGGCTCCAGGCCCTGCTCGACGGCAAGATCGACGGCTACGATGCCGTGACCGTCGGCAACTTCGACCAACTGGTCAAGCGTGGAAAGCAGATCGTCCAGCGGGACCCGTTCTCGGTGATGTACGTGGGCATCAACCAGGAGGTGCCGGTCCTGCAGAATTTGAAGGTCCGGCAGGCCATCGAGATGGCGATCGACAAGGAAACCCTGATCCGGAAGTTCTTCATCGACAACACGGCAAAGGCCACCCAGTTTGTCCCGCCGAAGATCAGCGGCTTCAACAACGATGCCCCGGAACTGGGCCATGACCTGGCAAAAGCCAAGGAGTACCTCAAGGAAGCCGGCTACGCGGGCGAGGAACTGAAGTTCTACTACCCGCTGAACGTCACGCGGCCGTACCTGCCCACGCCTGAGAAGGTGTACGCCGAGCTCAGCCGGCAGCTCACCGCGGCGGGCTTCAATGTCCGGCCGGTCCCGGTGGAATGGTCCGAAGGCTACCTCCAGAAGGTCCAGTCACCCGGCGACCACGCGCTCCACCTCCTCGGCTGGAACGGATCCTACTCCGATGCCGACAACTTCGTGGGTCCCCTGTTCGGGGAGAAGAACGGCGAGTTCGGCTACCAGGATCCGCAGGTCTTCTCCAAGATCAACCGCGCCCGTGGCCTGCCGGAAGGACAGGAGCGGGATGAGCAATATCACACCATCAACGCCCAGATCGCTGCCACGGTACCGGCCGTTCCGATCGCCTTCCCTATCTCTGCACTGGCCCTCTCCGACCGGGTTGTGGGCTACCCTGCCTCGCCGGTCTTAAATGAAGTTTTCACGAAGGTGCAACTAAAGCCTTGACGGGCGGAGCCAATTTCAGTATGTCGGCTGCCCGGGGATATTCTGTGACAGCCAGAGCCGCTGCAATCGGAGACTGATCGTGACCTTCATTTCCAAGACCCCGCATGCCGACGTCGTCCTGATTGGCGGCGGCATCATGAGCGCCACGCTGGGGGCATTTCTCAAGCAGCTGGAGCCGAACTGGACCATCTCCCTGTTCGAGCGGCTGGACCAGCCCGGGCTTGAAAGCTCGGGCCCGTGGAACAACGCAGGAACCGGCCATGCCGCCCTCTGCGAACTCAACTACTCCCCTGCAGCCAAAGACGGCTCAGTAAACCCCGCCAAGGCACTGCTCATCAACGAGCAGTTCCAGCTCTCCCGGCAGTTCTGGTCCCACCTGGTGGACCGGAACCTCATCGGTTCGCCCAAGGGCTTCATCAACACCGTGCCGCACATGAGCTTCGTGATCGGCGAGGACCACACCCGCTTCCTGAAGACCCGGTATGAGGCGCTGAAGCCGCACACCCTGTTCCGGAGCATGGAGTACTCGGAGGACCAGGCGCAGATCTCCAAGTGGGCTCCGCTGATCGTCAAGGGACGCGACCCGAAGCAGCGTGTTGCCGCCACGCGTGCCGCCGAAGGCACCGACGTCGACTTCGGGGCACTGACCCGCGAGCTGACAACGTACCTGGGGAACAACGGCGTCGAAATCAACTACGGCCACGACGTCACGGGGATTTCCCGCGCGTCCGACGGCGGCTGGGACCTCTCGCTGAAGTACCCGAAGTCCGGCGAACACGGCAAGATCCATGCCAAGTTCGTCTTCGTCGGTGCCGGCGGCGGCGCCCTCCACCTGCTCCAGGCTTCCGGCATCCCGGAAAGCAAGGGCTACGGCGGGTTCCCCGTGTCCGGCCAGTTCTTCCGCTGCACCGACGAAACCATCGCGGCCCAGCACAGCGCCAAGGTGTACGGCCAGGCGTCGGTGGGCGCTCCGCCCATGTCCGTCCCGCACCTGGACACCCGCTACGTGGACGGCAAGCGTTCACTGCTGTTCGGCCCCTACGCCGGGTTCTCCACCAACTTCCTCAAGAACGGCTCCTACCTGGACCTGCCGCTGTCCATCCGCCCGTCCAACATCATTCCGATGCTTGCCGTGGCCAAGGACAACATGGACCTCACCGCCTACCTGATCAAGGAAGTGGCCAAGCGGCACGGGGACAAGGTGGAGGCGCTGCGTGAGTACTACCCCGAGGCCAAGGATGGCGACTGGGAACTGATTACCGCCGGCCAGCGTGTACAGATCATCAAGAAAGACCCCAACAAGGGCGGTGTCCTGCAATTCGGTACTGAAGTGATCGCCGGCCGTGATGGCTCCATCGGCGCGCTCCTCGGCGCGTCCCCCGGAGCTTCGACCGCCGTTCCGATCATGATCGAACTGCTGCAGAAGACGTTCCCGAAGAACTTCAAGGGCTGGCAGTCGAAGCTCAAGGATATGATGCCCGGCTACGGGGTGAAGCTGGATGAGAATCCGGACCTCGCCGTCGAGCTGGAGCAGGCGACCGCCAAGTCACTGCAGCTGGAGAGCGTTTCCGCCGGCCGCTGACCCGGCCGGGGCCACCGGCCGGCACCAGCGGGAACGCACCAGTTCCCCTACCCTCCAGGAGTGCATGCGATGTTCCGGCTGGCCCACCTCTCCCTGGCGAACCGGGCGCTGATCGCACTGATCACCGTCTTTGCGTCCGTCTTCGGCGTGATCACCATGACCTCGCTGAAGCAGGAGCTCATTCCTTCCATTGAGTTCCCGCAGATCACGGTGCTCACCGCCATGCCCGGAGCCTCTCCGGAGGTCGTGGACAAGCAGGTGAGCGGGCCGCTGGAGACGGCGCTCAACGGGGTGGAGGGGCTGGAGTCCACCTCCTCCACCTCGCGGAACGGGGTTTCGCAGATCACCATGGTCTTCACGTATGGCTCCAACCTGGACCGCGCCCGCGCCCAGATCGACCGCGCCATCTCCAACGCCAAGAGGACGCTGCCGGAGGACGTCCAGCCGCAGGCCATCGCCGGCAGCATCAGCGACTTCCCGATCGTCTTCCTGGCCGTGTCCTCGGACAAGCCGCTCAGCGAACTCAATGCCGACCTTCAGCGCCTGAGCGTGCCGAGGCTGCAGAAGATCGACGGCGTCCGGGGAGCCGACGTCACCGGCGGGGCCACCCAACACATCGAGATCCTTCCGCGCCCTGAGGCCATGGCGGCCGCGGGGGCCAGCATCACCTCCATCCGGGACGCGCTGGCAAACAACGGTGCACTGGTGCCGGCCGGAACCCTGGAGGAAGAGGGCAAGACGCTGTCCCTGCAGATCGGCAGCCCGGTGGACTCGCTCGACGCCATCAAGGCCCTCCCGCTGTCCGGGGCAAAGAATGCCGCCACCGTCGGCTCCGTGGCGGACGTGTCGCTGCAGGACGATGAACGCACGTCGATCACCCGCACCAACGGGGAGGAAACCCTCGCGGTGTCCGTCACCAAGAAGCCCGAGGGTGACACTGTGGCCATCTCCCACGCCGTGCGGGACATGCTGGGCGACCTGGAAACCGAACTGGGTTCCGGTGCGAAGTTCACGCCGGTCTTCGACCAGGCACCCTTCATCGAGAAGTCCATCAAGGACCTGACCACGGAGGGCCTGCTGGGACTGGGCTTCGCCGTGGCCGTCATCCTGGTCTTCCTGATGTCCACCCGTTCCACCCTGGTGACCGCCGTTTCCATCCCCCTGTCCCTGCTGATCACCTTCATCGGGCTCTCGGCCACCAACTACTCGCTGAACATCCTGACGCTCGGCGCGCTGACCATCGCCATCGGCCGGGTAGTGGATGACTCAATCGTCGTCATCGAAAACATCAAGCGGCACCTCACGTACGGGGAGGAGAAGGTCACCGCCATCCTCACCGCCATCCGGGAGGTTGCCGGTGCCATCACCGCTTCCACCCTGACCACGGTTGCCGTGTTCCTGCCCATTGCCTTCGTGGGTGAACTGGCCGGCGAGCTGTTCCGGCCCTTCGCCCTGACTGTCACCATGGCGTTGCTGGCCTCGCTGCTGGTCTCGCTGACCATCGTTCCGGTGCTGGCCTACTGGTTCCTCCGGAACAAGGGCGCGGTGCCCGGCGGACTGCAGGCGGATTCCGCCGCGGCGCGGGCTTTCGCCGCCGAGGCCCGGGCGAAGGCGCTGGAAGCCGAGCAGCGCAGCCGGCTGCAGCGGGGCTACCTGCCCATCCTGACCTCGACGCAGAAGCACCCCGTCATCACGCTGGTGGCGGCAGTACTGGTGCTGGGCGCGACCGCCGCCATGGCTCCCCTGCTGGCCACCAACCTCCTGGGCAATTCCGGCCAGAACAGCATGACCGTCCGCCAGGTGCTCCCTGCCGGAACCAGCCTGGCGGACACCAGCGCGGCTGCCGTCCGGCTGGAGGAGGTGCTCCGCGGCATCGACGGCATCAAGGACGTCCAGGTGACATCAGGCAACGCACAGGCCGGGTTCGCCGCCCTCGTCTCCACCGGCTCCTCGAATTCCACCTTCACAGTGGTCACCGACGAAAAGGCGGACCAGGTGGAGCTGCAGGACACCGTGCGTTCCGAACTGGCCAACGTGCCGGATTCCGGCAAGGTATCGGTGGGAACGCAGCAGGGCGGCTTCGGCACGTCCTCCACCGTGGACATCACCCTCAAGGCTGCCAGCACGGCCGACCTGCAGGAAGCCAGCGACACGATGGTTGCGGCCATGGCCGGTGTCCCGGGCAGCAGTGAGGTGGAAACCAACCTGGCAGCCACCCAGCCCGTCGTGCAGGTGAAGGTGGACCGGGCCAAGGCCGTGGCGGCGGGCCTCAACGAGGAACAGGTTGCCGGGGTCCTCGCATCCACCATCAGCCCCATCCCGGCAGGCGAAGTCCGGATCGACACCGACGACTTCCCGGTGCAGATCGGCAAGGGAACCCGGTTCACCAGCATCGACGCGGTGCGGAACATCCCGCTGCCCGCAGCCGCCGGCCCGGTGACGCTGGGCACCATCGCCTCCGTGGAACAGGTGGACGTTCCGGTCTCCATCACTGCCAGCAACGGGCAGCGGACCGCACGGGTCTCCGTCACGCCGTCGGGCTCCAACCTTGGTGCGGTCAGCGCCGAAGTCCAGAAGCGGCTGGCTGACGTGCAGCTCCCGCCGGGGGTGACCGCCGAAATCGGCGGCGCAACCACGCAGCAGGCGGAATCGTTCCGGCAGCTTGGCCTGGCCCTGCTGGCGGCCATCGCCATCGTGTACGTGATCATGGTGGCCACCTTCAAATCCCTGGTCCAGCCGCTGATCCTGCTGGTCTCCGTTCCGTTCGCGGCCACCGGGGCCGTGGCCCTGCTGCTGGTGACAGGCGTCCCGCTTGGCCTCCCGTCCCTGATCGGCATGCTCATGCTGGTGGGCATCGTGGTCACCAACGCCATCGTGCTGATCGACCTCATCAACCAGTACCGGCAGCCGCGTGACGGACGGCCGGGGATGAACGTTGCGGACGCCATCACGCACGGGGCCCGCCAGCGGCTCCGGCCCATCCTGATGACGGCACTGGCAACGGTCTTCGCCCTTACCCCCATGGCCATGGGGCTCACGGGCGGCGGGGGATTCATTTCGCAGCCGCTGGCCGTGGTGGTGATCGGCGGGCTCGTCTCCTCAACGGCCCTGACGCTCGTCCTGGTCCCGGTGCTGTACCGGCTGGTGGAGGGCCGGCGCGAGAAGAAGGCGCTGCTCCGGGAACTCCAGGAACGCCCCGAGTTCGCTGCCGCCACCGACGTGGATGAGGAATTCGACGACTGGACCACGGGCATGGTGCCCAAGGTCAGCGGCCGCCGTGCCGCCCAGGGAAGCCCGGAGTAAAACAGGGAATATTCGCCGCCCGGCTGCGTTGTACCCGGCGATAGATGCAAATGCATCTAAATTGGTTTACACTTGAACCAAGCTCGCAACTCCAGGAAAGGGCACATCATGCAGATCGGCGTCTTCAGCGTCAGCGATATCACCACGAATCCCACCACGGGCCGCACTCCCACCGAGAACGAGCGGATCAAGGCCTCGGTTGCCATCGCCAAAAAGGTCGAAGAGATCGGGATGGACGTCTACGCGCTGGGCGAGCACCATAACCGGCCGTTCTTCTCCTCCTCCCCCACCACCACGCTCGCCTACATCGCGGCACAGACCGAGCGGATCATCCTGTCAACGGCCACCACGCTGATCACCACGAACGACCCCGTGAAGATCGCCGAGGACTTCGCGATGCTCCAGCATCTTGCCGACGGGCGCGTGGACCTGGTCCTGGGCCGCGGCAACACCGCACCGGTGTACCCCTGGTTCGGCAAGAACATCCAGGACGGCGTGGAGCTGGCCATTGAGAACTACAGCCTGCTGCGCCGGCTGTGGGACGAGGACACCGTGAACTGGTCCGGAAAGTTCCGCACCCCGCTGCAGAACTTCACCTCCACGCCCCGCCCGCTCGACGGCGTCGCCCCCTTCGTCTGGCACGGCTCCATCCGCACGCCGCAGATCGCCGAAGTGGCCGCGTACTACGGTGACGGCTTCTTCGCCAACAACATCTTCTGGCCCAAGGAGCACTACCAGCAGCTGATCGGCCTCTACCGCGAGCGCTACGAGCACTACGGCCACGGCAAGGCGGACCAGGCGATCGTTGGCCTGGGCGGCCAGTTCTTCATGCGGAAGAACTCGCAGGACGCCGTCCGGGAATTCCGGCCCTACTTCGACAACGCCCCCGTCTACGGGCACGGGCCGTCGCTGGAGGATTTCACCGCGCAGACGCCCCTCACGGTGGGCAGCCCGCAGGAAGTCATTGAAAAGACCTTGACCTTCCGCGAGCACTTCGGCGACTACCAGCGGCAGCTGTTCCTCATTGACCACGCCGGCCTTCCGCTGAAGACGGTGCTGGAGCAGCTTGACCTGTTCGGCGAGGAAGTCCTTCCGGTGCTGCGCAAGGAGTACGCCGCGCGCAAGCCCGCCCACGTTCCGGAGCCGCCCACCCATGCAGGCCGCGTGGCCACGCTGCTGGCTGCCCAGGACGCTGCAAAGACCCCGGCGGAGGCGTAATGGCTGCCGGAGGACCGGAATCCCCCGTCCGCCTCGCGGCGGAGACCTGGGAGTCGCTGTTCCGGGCCCAGGTGGCTGTGATGCGGAAACTGCAGTCGGGCCCGGCTTTCCGGAAGCTGGCGGTGAACGAGTACGACGTCCTGTTCACGCTGTCCCGCTGCCCTTCCGGCTGGCTGCGGCTCAACGAGCTCAATGACAACGTCCTGCTGAGCCAGTCCAGCCTGAGCCGGCTGGTGGAGCGGCTGGAGAAGCGCGGGCTGGTGGCACGGATGCCGGCCCCGGAGGACGGCCGCGGCATCCTGATCCAGCTCACCGATGAAGGCCGGGAGCTCCAGAAGGAGATTGGCCGTGAGCACGTCCGCGACATTTCCGCGCTGGTGGGCCCGGCCCTGACGCCGGCGGAGCAGAAGGAGCTCCGCCGGCTGACGGACAAGCTCCGGGATTCCCTGGGGAAACGCTAGCCCAGCTGCACCAGCCGGCCGGCGTCCTCAACCGGCAGGTCCCCGTTGACGACGGCGGTGACCTTCAGCTGGTTGAGGACCAGGCTGCCGCCCACCGTGGAGAGGAAGGCGGTATCTGAGGAGTCCCGCCCGGCGGTGATGCGCAGCATCGACTCGCGCGGGGCGAGCCCCGTGGGGTCGATGACGTGCCAGGCGCCGTCCACGTAGGCCTCGGCCACGGCGTGGAAGTCCATGGGGTTGAGCCCGGGGGCGTAGACCGCCGCCAGGCGGGCCGGGATGTCCTTGGACCGCAGCAGGGCGATGGCGAGGTGCGCGAAGTCCCGGCACACGCCGCGCCTGCTGAGCAGTGTCTCCACGGCGCCGTCGGTGCCGCGGGATGAGCCGCTGAGGTAGCGGAGCTCGCCGTGGACCCAGTTGCGCACCGCGTGCAGCAGGCCGGTTCCGGAGACGCTGTCGAATTCGGCATAGGCGGTGGGCAGCAGCCGGTCCGACTCCGCGTACCGGCTGGGACGGACGTAGCGGATGCGGTCGGTGAGGCCGGTGTCCTCCGGTTCCCCCCGCCCGGCCACGGTAGCCGCGTACTCCACCGTGACGTCGGAGGGTTCGCTGAACTCCATGTAGTGGAACCTGCCGCCGTGGTGGTCGCCGATTTCGGTCAGCGCCACCTCCTCGCCGCCGGCCTTGACGGACAGGGACTCCTTGAAGGAGGAGTAGCCGCTGTTCCGTGCCACCGCGATGGCCATGGCCACCTTGGTGTTGGCTGCGGTGCGGAAGGCCAGGCGTGCGGAAACAGAGCGTTCCATGAATCTCCGGGGGTGTCGGCGTCGGAAGGAAAGCCCCCGCCATGCCCGCTCCTGTGGGAGCCGGCAGCGGGACTAGTTTTTGATCTCCAGAGACATTAGCATCCGCTGCACGTTGGCGAAGTCCGCGTTTCCCTCCACATACTCAGCCGCCTGGCCGAGGGTGTCGAACGCCTTGGCGGGGGCTACCTTCTCGTCCGGCGCGAACGCCTTCAGGGAC
>Ga0307405_10001265_pt1 | contig 10522 bp, 11 predicted proteins | sample 322Cmetagenome_2_FD_203311 | JGI IMG/M metagenome (GOLD analysis project Ga0307405, IMG submission 203311) | Maize rhizosphere microbial communities from greenhouse at UC Davis, California, United States - 322HYB-C-1 | ecosystem: Host-associated > Plants > Roots > Rhizosphere > Soil | place... | reverse complement strand
AGCGAGACGATGGCCGTCAGCCGGTCGCGGGCGATGATGACAGCGACAAGCCCGATGACGGCAAGCAGGAAGACCCCCCATTCATGGATCTGCACGCCGATAGGCCATGCCGGCAGCGACGGCCCCTCGCCGAACAGCCAGAGCGGCAGGAGCAAGGTGGCCGCGACCGCAAGGAAGGTGCAGGTGACGTAGATCTCCAGCCGGCCGGGCTGCAGGATGCGGGTGATGCGCACGGAGAAGGATACGAGGCCCGATATGGCGTTGTCGAAGCCCTGATCCGGCCCCGGCCCCAATCTCTGCAACAGCGCCGCCATCAGCGCGCGGGCGCGATCGAGCTGCCAGTAGACGGCGATACCGAGCGCGATGGTGAAGAGCGACAGGAGCAGCGGCAGCCCGATATGCGGCGCGAGCGAGCTCTCGATCGTGGTCGCCGATCCCCTGACGGACGAGGCCATGGGCGAGGAGATGAAGCGGTGCGTCGTTGCGGAAAACATTGCGGCGAGAAGGCCGAGCAGGGCCAGCACGGCGGGGCCGAGCCAGAGAAGCGGCGGGGCTTCGTGCGGGTGCTTGGGCGTCTCGACCGGGGCGCCGAGGAAGGGTTTCAGGGCGACAGCGAAGGCGATGGCGAACATCAGCACATTGGCCGCAATCACCAGGATGGCGAAGAGGATCGAGCGAGGGTCGCCATGGGCAAGCGCCGCGTAGATTTCCTCCTTGGCGAGGAAGCCAGCGAACGGGGGCAGGCCGCCCATCGAGAGGGCGGCGGCGAGCGCGATCGCGAAGGTGAGCGGCATTGCCGTTCTCAGCCCGCTGAGGCGGGTCACGTCGCGGGTGCCGGTCTCGTGATCGATGATCCCCGACACCATGAACAGCGCGCCCTTGAACAGCGCGTGGGCGACCAGATAGAGCACCGCCGCCTCGATGGCGTAATCGGAGCCGAAGCCGGTCAAGAGCACCAGCAGACCGAGCGAAGAGACGGTGGTGTAGGCGAGCTTCAGTTTCAGGTCGGTCTTGCGGATGGCGAGCAGCGCGCCAACCACAAGGGTGACGCCGCCGAAGAGCGGCAGGATGGTTTCCCACGGCGTTGTGCCGCCCATGGCGGGATTGAGGCGCATCAAGAGATAGACGCCGGCTTTGGCCATGGTTGCCGAATGCAGATAGGCCGAAACCGGCGTCGGCGCTTCCATGGCGTTGGGCAGCCAGGCGTGAAACGGATATTGCGCCGACTTGGTGAAGGCGCCGCCGAGGATGAGCAGCAGGATCGGCATGTAATAGGGGTTGGCGCGCAAGAGATCGCCCGATTGCAGCAGCACCGAGAGCTCCGACGCGCCCGTGGTGCTCCAGATCATCAACAGGCCGGCCAGCAACAACAATCCGCCGCCGCCGGTGATGACAAGCGCCTGCAATGCTGCGCGGCGCGAGGCCTCGCGACGGTGATCGAAGCCGATCAGCAGGAAGGAGGTGATCGACGTCAGCTCCCAGAAGACGAAGAGCATCAGGAAATTGTCGGAGACGACAAGACCGAGCATCGCGCCCATGAACAGGAAGATGAAGGAGAAGAAGCGGCCGAGATCGGGATGGCCCTTCAGATGACCGCCGGCATAAAGCACGACCAGCGTTCCGATGCCCGTGATGAGCAGCGCGAAGGTGACCGACAGGCCGTCGAGCATCCAGGCGAAATCGAGATTGAGGCTCGGCGCCCAGGCATAGCCGCCGCGAATGACGGTGCCGGCCGCGATCTCCGGCAGAAGGCTTGCGAACCGCAGGAAAGCCAGAAGCGGCGCGAGCGCCAGCAGCCAGGCGGCATTGTGACCGAATGCGCGGACGAGGAACGGTGCAAGAACGGCGCCAAGAAATGGCAGACACAGTGCCGCAAACGTCAATGCCGTGCCATCGGCCATCCGCTCTCCTTTTACCCTTGAAGACCCCGAATCCGAAACAAATCAGATGCCTCAGGTTTAGAAGAAGAGCGCCGCCATCTCAAGCTAGATCGGCCAAATGAGGGTTTGGACGCATCGCGCGCGGGGACGGATGGCGGCGCAAAGAGGCTGTTTCAGGCAGCGCGGGTGAGACGCGGCATGCGTCTTGGCGCGAGCAGCGTGTGCAGAATGAAGGCGGCAAGCAGCAGCGGCCAGAGCGGACAGGCGGCAAGGCCGAAGCCACGCGCCAGCGTCCATCCGCCCCTCATGGCCCAGCCTTCGAGCGCCGTCATCAGCATGAAGACGCTCGAGATCGCGCAATAGGCGCTGACAACAATAGTATCGCTCATTTCAGCATCCCCCGATGCTCGCCATTGGCCCCGATGCTTGCTTTTCACCAAGTATAGCCAGGATCAGGGGCGACATTAGCTGGCTCTTATGATGAGCCGGCGTTCATCCGAACGGGCGATGCGACGAAGGGCGCGATAACCGCGCTTGAGACGAGCGGGAGACGGCGTTTCGTGGTAGTCTCCTCGCAATAGCAAATGCCAATCATCAAGGGAGGATGAGGCGATGCTGGAAGCGGACAAGATCTTTGCCGGCTCCGTTCCGGAGAATTATGACCGCCACATGGTGCCCCTGATCTTCGCGTCCTATGCCGCCGACCTGGCGCGGCGGGCAGCCGCCCTCAAGCCGAAGGCGGTGCTCGAGATCGCGGCCGGCACCGGCGCCGTGACCCGGGCGCTGGCGCCATTGCTGCCACCCGGCGCGACCTATATCGCGACCGATCTCAACCAGGCCATGCTCGACTATGCCCGCTTGCACCAGCCGGCCGACGACCGTGTCGTCTGGCGACAGGCCGATGCCATGGCGCTGCCCTTCCAGGATGCGAGTTTCGACCTCGTCTGCTGCCAGTTCGGAGCGATGTTCTTTCCGGATCGACCGGCCGCCTATCGCGAAGCAAGGCGGGTGCTCAAGCCAAACGGCCGGCTTCTGTTCAGCGTCTGGGACCGGATCGACACGAACGTGTTCGCCGACGACGTGACCAAGGCGCTGGCCACCGTGTTTCCCGAGGATCCGCCACGCTTTGCCGAGCGCACGCCGCACGGCTATCACGACCGCAACCAGATCCGCGACGACCTCGCGCGCGCCGGATTCAAGGAGATCGAGATCGACACGCGCGCCGATATCAGCCGCGCGCCGTCCGCCCGCGAGGTCGCCGTCGCCTATTGCCAGGGAACGCCTCTGCGCGGCGAGATCGAGGCGCGGAACCCTGCGAAGCTCGAGGCCGCGACCAAGGCGGCGGAGGCGGCGCTCGCGAGCAAGCACGGCAACGGCGAGATCGCCGCCAAGATCCAGGCGCATGTGATTTTGGCTTCGGGTTAGGTTTGCCTCATCCGGCCCATTGCGCGGCCCGGCCTCTTTGGAGCATAGGAAGATCCAAACGGAATCAATCCTTTAGGGAAACGCAATGAACCTTATCGAAGAGCGCGTGGCGATGGCGCGGGCGGGCACGAACCCTTATGTGATCTGCCGCATGCGTTCCGGCTGGCTTGTCATCGGCGATGTGCAGCCGCTGCCAGGCTACTGCCTGCTGCTGGCGGATCCCGTCGTGCCGAGCCTCAACGATCTCTCTCCCGAGGCCCGCGCTGCCTTTCTCAGCGACATGGCGCTCGCCGGCGACGCGCTGCTCTCAGCGACCGGTTGCGCCCGGGTGAACTACGAGATCTGGGGCAATGCCGAGCCTGCCCTGCACGCGCATATCATGCCGCGCTATCTGACCGAGCCCGAGGACAAGCGCCACCGCCCGGCCCGCATGGGCTATTCGTGGAGCGAAGCAGCGAAATCCGGTGATGGCGAGGCCGCGCTGGTGGCCAAGCTGAGAGAGTATATCGAGGCGCACGGGGCTGTGATCTGATCGACACGGAGGCCGCGAACTCGGCCTTCGGACGCTCGCGGTCCCTTGATCGTTCAACCAAACAGCACCACATTCTCGAAGAAATCAAAAAACACTCGCCGCAAGCCACAGCTGCGTGAAAGGAGCACTCCATGGCCGATACGACGATCGCCAAGGTTCACAAGACCGATGCCGAATGGAAGGAACAGCTCACCCCCGAGCAATACCGCATCACCCGCCAGCACGGCACCGAACGGGCTTTTACCGGCCCTTACTGGGATTCATTCGAAACGGGGCTCTACAGCTGCGTTTGCTGCGACGCGCCGCTGTTTCGCTCCGACACCAAATTCGACGCCGGCTGCGGCTGGCCGAGCTATTTCGAGGCGGTTTCGCCCGAGGCGGTGACGGAATACCGCGATACCAGCCACGGCATGGTGCGCACCGAAATCCGCTGCGGCAAGTGCGAGGCCCATCTCGGCCACGTCTTCCCCGACGGCCCACCGCCAACAGGCCTGCGCTACTGCATCAACGGTCACTCGATGGTGTTTACGCCGGACAAGTGATGGCGATGACTATGGATTACGCCCGCCCGGGAGACCGTGGCGGGCGTTTTGCGTTTGTGGTGTGGGGGCGCCCCTCCGCCGTCCGGACTCGGATCGAGGACGACAGCGAGAGGGAGGAAACGCTTTCGTTTCAATTGGTTGCCAACGTCGGCAACACACTCCGCCGTCATGCTCGGCCTTGTGCCGAGTATCTAAGCACGTCTCCCGGAATGCAACGGTGATGGTGCTTTCGACGGGCGCCTATGTGATGCCGCCATGCGTACCGGGTGATCCACTCACGTCCAGCCCGTTGCGGCGTGCTTAGATCCTCGGGACGAGCCCGAGCATGACGCCGCGAGGGAGGAAGTGTTGGTGTTTCAATGGGTTGCCGGGGCAAGGCTCCGCCGTTTCGATCATTTACTGACGCCGGCCACATACTCAGCCGTCATGCTCGGCCTTGTGCCGAGCATCTAAGCACGCCTCCCGGAATGCAACGGTGATGGTGCTTTCGACGGGCGCCCATGCGATGCCGGCACGCGCGCCGGGTGATCCATTCACGTCCAGCCTGTGGCACCGTGGTTAGATCCTCGGGACAAGCCCGAGGACGACGCCGTGAGGGAGGAAACGTTCGTTTCGATGGGTTGCCGGGTCGAGGCTCCGCCGTTTCGATCATTTACTGACGCCGGCCACATACTCCGCCGTCATGCTCGGCCTTGTGCCGAGCATCTAAGCACGCCTCCCGGAATGCAACGGTGATGGTGCTTTCGACGGGCGCCCATGCGATGTCGGCACGCGCACTGGGTGGTCCATTCACGTCCAACCCGTTGCACCGTGGTTAGATCCTCGGGACGAGCCCGAGGATGACGTCGCGAGGGAGGAAACGCTTGTGTTTCAATGGGTTGCCGAATTCACTCTCACCCTTTAAATGGCTTTTCGTCGCCCTCGCACGCCACCGTCAGCCGGGCACCCGCAATTCCATGAACGTCAGGTCCAACCAGCGGCCGAACTTGATGCCGACTTCGTGGAAGGTGCCGCCGTTGCGGAAGCCGAGCTTTTCGTGCAGCGCGATGGAGGCCCGGTTGCCGGCCTCGATGCCGGCGATCATGACGTGGATGCCGTTTTCGCCGGCGCGCTTGATCAGCGCCGTCATCAATTCTCTGCCGATGCCCGCCCCCTGGTGGTCCTTTTCGACATAGACCGAATGCTCGACCGTGTGGCGGAAGCCTTCGAAGGCGCGCCAGTCGCCATAAGAGGCGTAGCCTGCGATCTTCCCTTCCCTTTCGGCGACCAGAATGGGGAAGCCGCGGGCGCGGCGCATGGCGAACCATTCGCGGCGGTTGTCGAGATCGACCACCGTCTCGTTCCAGATCGCCGTCGTGTGCTCCACCGCGTGGTTGTAGATATCGCGGATCGCGGCCAGATCGGCCTCGGTGGCGTCGCGGATGAGGGTGGCTTGCGTCATGATGGTATATCCACTATAAATTCACTATGTCCACTATATCAGACAATTTCGATCGCTGTCTAGGCGATCGCGTTCGCGCCGAGCGGGAATTGCGGGGATGGTCGCTGAGCGATCTCTCGGACCACTCCGGCGTATCGCGGGCGATGATCCACAAGGTGGAGCGCGGCGAGAGCAGCCCGACGGCCTCGCTGCTAGGCAAGCTCTGCGGCGCCTTCGGGCTGACGGTGTCGTCGCTGATCGCGCGCGCAGAGGCGGGCAGCCAGCGACTTCGCCGGCACGCGGACCAGCCGCTTTGGACCGATCCGGAGACCGGATATACGCGGCGGCATGTCTCGCCGGATGGTAGCCCGTTCGATATTATCGAGGTTGCACTGCCCTCAGGCGGCCGCGTCGCCTACCCGGCCGCCTCCTTCGTGTTTCTGCGGCAATGCATCTGGGTGACCGAGGGGGCGCTCACCTTCGTCGAGGGCGAGGTGGTGCATGCGCTAAAGGCGGGCGACTGCCTGCTGCTCGGGCCGGCGGTGGATTGCGAGTTCCGCAACGATAGCGATGAGACCTGCCGCTATGTGGTGACGCTGACGAAGACTGGCTGAGGTTAGGCCGGACTCATGCTGAAACAGGTGAGCACGGCGGTGTAATGGACCGCGGCAGCCGCGACGACGAAGCCGTGCCAGATGGCGTTCTGGAAGCGCAGCTTTTCCCAGACGTGGAAGATCACGCCGAGCGAATAGATGATGCCGCCGATGACGATCAGGAGCATTGAGGCATAGGGGATGCGCTCGGCGACCGGGCCCGCGACCATGACGCCGCTCCAGCCCATGGCGAGATAGAGCAGGATCGCCAGACGGTCGTAGCGGCCGGGGAAGACGCATTTCAGGAACACGCCCATGAAGGCCACGGCCCAGATGCCGATGAGCATGCCGAGAAGAAGCGGATTGTCGGCGCCGCGCTCGAGGAATGGGGTGTAGGTGGCGGCGATCAGGATGAAGATCGAGGAATGATCGAGCCGGCGCAGGAACCATTTGGTGCGCGAGACGGGCCAGGCATTGTAGGAGAACGAGATGCCGAGCGTCAGCACCAAGCCGAGGCTGTAGATCCAGGCGGCGGCCAGTTCGCCATGCGAGGACCAGACGGTGGCGTAGAAGATCAGCACGGTGGCGCCGATGAGCGCGAGCGCCAGCCCGACGCCGTGGACGATGCCATCGGCGATCAGCTCGTATTTGTCATAAGCCCAGCGGATGCCGTTGAACTCGCCCATGCAAGATATGCCCCATTCGTTAGACCGGGATCGTCGCATCGAAATGGTTTGCGCGCAACACAAGCGCTGTGTGGCGAAGATAAATCTTCGTGAAGCCGGATGAGGCGGGAGGCCGTGGCCGCCTCCCGCATCTCCGCCTCCCTTTTATAGGCTTGCGCTCACGCCTTGCGGCGGTCGACCAGCACCGAGCATTTGGCGTGGCGCACGACGCGGTCGGCGGTGGCGCCGATGAAGTAGTTGCTGAAATCGGGCATGTGCGAGGAGAGGATGATGAGGTCGGCCATGTTGGCCTCGGCCGAGGCGAGAATGCCGCTCGCGGGCCTGCCGTGGCTGATCTCGACCTTGGCGGGAATGCCGGTGCTGACGATCAGCCCCTGCAGCTTCTCCTCAGCATCCTTGGCGGCGTTTTCGATCAGGTCGACGGGGATATCGACGCCGAGATAGGTCGGGATGTCCTCGACGACGTTGAGCAGGATGATCTCGCCGCCGCTATCGAGCAGCGAGGCGGCCTTGCGGAAGGTCATTTCCCCGTTTGCGAGCGCGCCGATTTCGACCGCGACGATGATCTTCCTGTACATGATGCAACTCCTCTATGACTGCATTTAATGGTGACAATATCCTCCTGAAATACATATGGCGCTTTGATCGAGATCAAGCTGGCGCCGTTGATCGGGATCAAGCCGGAAGCTCGAAGATCACGCGCGGAAGTCGTCAATGGATATCGAACGCTTCATCGTCAAAAACGGGACTTCTGTGAACAATCGCGATGCGCCATATAGGATGCAAGTACAGCGGCCAGAGGACCCATCACACGCATGAACCGGCGAACCTTCCTTGGCATCGCTATGGGCAGCACTTTGCTGCCCGAGAGCAGCATCTTTGCTGCCGGCGCCGGTACGCCCTCCTTATCCCGGGCAGGAGACCCAAAGATGACCACCACACAGACTTCCTACGCGCTGACGCGCCCTGCCTATGTCGATCACTCGCATCTCGTCGTGACCGACCTTGCGACCGTTTCGGCCTTCTACCAGTCGATGCTCGGGCTCAAGGTCATCGAGAAGACGGCGAGCGGCGAAGTGCTTGGCGTCGGCGAAACGCCGCTTCTGACACTGACGACGGGCAAAGATGTGCGCACCGCGCCGCGCAATGCCGCCGGCTTGTTTCACACCGCTTTCCTGATGCCATCACGCGTCGAACTGGCGCGCTGGTTGCGCCATGCCGCGCACAACAATGTGGTTCTCGACGGCGCGTCCGACCATCTGGTCAGCGAGGCGATCTATCTCTCCGACCCCGAGGGCAACGGCATCGAGATCTATTCCGACCGCTCGCCGATGCAATGGAAATTCCACCAGGACGGCCAGGTGGAGATGGCGACCCACCGGCTCGACCTGCAGGCGCTCTACGAGAGCGCGCCTGATGATACGTGGACCGGCATGGCCGATGGCTCGGCGATCGGCCACATCCACCTCCAAGTCGGCAATATTCCCGAGGCCGACCAGTTCTATCGCGACGTGCTCGGCCTGAAGATCATGGCGCGCTATCCCGGCGCCAGCTTCTTTGCCACAGGCGACTATCATCACCATGTCGCCGCCAACATCTGGAACAGCCGCGGCGCCGGCGCCCGCACCGAGGCGATGACCGGGCTTTCGGACTACGCGCTGCGCTTCAACGATACCGCGGCCCTCGACAAGGCCGTCGCCAAGCTCGACGAACTCGAGATCAAGAGCGAGAAGCGCGACGGCGGCGTATTCCTGCGCGACCCCTGGGGGATCGGGCTGACGTTGTCGGCGTAAGTTCCTCTCCAAGGATGATTGTTGCAGCGCCCACCTTTCGGTGGGCGTTTTGCATTCCAACCCTCACGTCGGCCATGCCGGCGCGGCCGGGCTTTCGAAGTGGTCGGCGAAGAGGGTTTCGGTGAGGTAATCGACCAGCACGCGGACCTTGGGCGACAAGTGCCGGTTCGAGGGCCAGAGCATGTGGAACTGGCCGGGACCGTCGATATGATCGTCGAGCACGGTGCGCAGGCGGCCTTCGGCCAGCCGGCGACGCGCCAGGAAATCCGGCATGCAGCCGATGCCGAGACCGGCTTCCACCGCGCCGCCCAATGCTTCCATATTGTTGCAGACGAGCAGGCTGCGGATCGCCAGTTCCGGCGCGCCTGATGGCATGGAAAGCGGCCAGTCCTGCAGCTTGCCACTGTTGGGAAAGCGAAAGCGGATGGCGGCGTGGCCGGTGAGATCGTGCGGGGTTTTCGGCGTGCCGTGCGTCTCCAGATAATCGGGTGCGGCGCAGAGCAGCATGCGGAACGGCCGCAGCGCCCGCGACATCAGCCTGGAATCCTGCAGATGACCGCTGCGGATCGCCACATCGACGCCCTCGTCGATCAGATCGACGATGCGGTCGTTGAAATCGAGATCGAGCTCGACCTCGGGATAGAGGCGGACGAAGCCCGGCACGACGGGCAAAAGAAGATGATAGCTGACCAGCGGCAGGCTGAGGCGCAGCCGGCCGCGCGGGGTGGCGACGGCAGCGGCGAGCGAAGCCTGCGCATCCTCGAGATCGTCAAGCACACGGCGGCAGCGCTCGTGAAACAGCCGCCCCTCCTCCGTCAGCCTTATGCTGCGCGTCGAGCGCTGGAAGAGCCGCACGCCGACCTGCCGCTCCAGCGTCGTCACGGCCTTGCCGACGGCGGACGCCGACAGGCCAAGCACGCGTCCGGCGGCGACGAAGCTGCCGAGATCGGCGGTTTTCACGAAGGCCGACAAGCCGCTGAGCTGATCCATATTGCGCTTTCCACGCTCCTTATTCGAGCGAATTTTTCCATGATGAACGGCATCATAGGCCGCTTATCGCAATATTGAAGCGAATTTATCCTGTCTGTGCTTTCGGCGATGGGCCTCCCGCTGTCGCCGCGCTTCACCTTTCACACAGGCGGATTTCTCATGACACGACAACTCTCGACACCGCTTGGCGCCCCCGGCGCAAGCCAAGCCGGCAGCATCAGGAAGATCATGGCGTTGATCGGCATTTGCGCGGCCGCGGCCGCCATGCCGCTGACCTTCACCGGACCGGCGGTGGCGCTGCCGGCGATCAGCCGCGATCTCGGCGGCAGCCCGATCGCGCTCAACTGGGTGACCAATGCCTTCATGCTGACCTTCGGCAGCAGCCTGATGGCATCAGGAGCGCTCGCCGACAGCTATGGCCGCAAGCGCATCTTTCTCATGGGCCTCGTTGCCTTCCTGCTGTTTTCCGCAGGCCTCGCCTTCGCCCCCGATATCGTCTGGTTCGACGTGCTGAGAGCGCTGCAGGGCATGGGTGCCGCGGCCGCCTTTTCCGGAGGCATGGCGGCGCTGGCGCAGTTGTTCGACGGCAATGCGCGGATGCGGGCCTTCAGCATCGTCGGCTCCAGCTTCGGCGTCTGCCTCGCCTTCGGGCCGATCGCCT
>Ga0307405_10001264_pt1 | contig 10533 bp, 5 predicted proteins | sample 322Cmetagenome_2_FD_203311 | JGI IMG/M metagenome (GOLD analysis project Ga0307405, IMG submission 203311) | Maize rhizosphere microbial communities from greenhouse at UC Davis, California, United States - 322HYB-C-1 | ecosystem: Host-associated > Plants > Roots > Rhizosphere > Soil | place... | reverse complement strand
TTGCGCTGGCTTCGGAGTGCCCGCAAGGCAGGCTGCACCTGAACAGCGACTGGGCCATTCTGGAATCAGTGGACGGGCATGGCGCTTCCGTTCCGGCCGGCGAGCTCGGGTCCACGGTCCTGCTCACCAATCTCGCCAACCATGTGCAGCCGTTGATCCGCTATGACCTCGGTGATCGCGTGGCGTTCGATCCGGCTCCATGCGGCTGTGGCTCCAGGCTGCCGGTGATCGATGTTCACGGTCGCGACGACGACACCCTGCTGCTCGGGACGAAGGCCGTGCCCATCCTGCCGCTGGCATTGACCACCGTGCTCGAGGACGAGGTCGGTCTCTTCGACTTCCAGCTGGTGCAGGAGGGCCCGCGCAAGCTCTGCCTGCAGACCGGGCTCCTGGGCGAATCGACGGACGAGTTGCTGCAGCGGGCTCGGACGGCGCTCGGCCATTTCCTGTCTGCCCAGGGGGCGAGCGGGGTCAGTGTGCATTGCCGGAGTGGCGTCTCCCGACGCTTCGGGCGAAGCGGAAAGCTGACCCGTGTGATCCGGCAGTCCGTCAGGCACGGGAATTCCGAACCCGGGGTCGTCCGGTAGCCGGCCGCTTCAGAGGGAGGCGCCGACGGCCACGTAGCTGAGCACCGATCGTCGCTGGATCAGCAATGCGACCGGGCGGTCGGGGCGCAAGGAGGCAAGCGCCTCGTCGAAAGCGCGAATGGTGGAAACAGGAATGTCGTTGACGGCGAAGACTCTGTCACCGAGGTGAATGCCCGCGCGCCGGGCCGCCCCTCGAATGCCGACGACCCGCAGGCCGTCGATGGCGGCGGAAAACGGCGGTGACGGCTCCGGCGTCGGTTCGCTGAACGTGAGCCCGAGGCGCGGTTCCATGTCCAATGGCGGCTCGGCGCTCATCGCCGTCTCCGGGCGCAGGGATGTCGGAACCAATGTCGCGGTGGACTTCTTGCCCCGGCGCCAGATCCGCAGCTCGAGCGGGCGGCCCGGGGGCCATGTGGTGACCCGCTGCTGGAGCTCCGCGTAGGTCGCGTCGCCGGCGCCCTCGAGACCGAGAATGACATCGCCGACGCGCAGGTCGCCCTGGTCCGAAGGCCCGCCCGGCTGGATCCGGATGACGAGCGCGCCGACCGGTGCGTCGAGATTGAAGGACCGGGCGAGCTCCGGGGTGACCTCCTGCAGTTGTGCGCCCATCGAGCTGCGGACGACGAAGCCGTGGTCGCGGAGCTCGGAAGCGATGCGCAAGGCGGCATCGATCGGCAGCGCCAGCGAGACGCCGGAGTAGCTGCCGCTCGCCGTCATCATCATCGTGTTCATGCCGACGACTTCTCCCGCCAGGTTGAAGAGCGGAGAACCCGAACTGCCCGGATTGATGGCAACGTCGGTCTGGATGAGCGGAACGCCTCCGCTCCCGGGAACGTGACGTTGCCGCGCACTGACGATGCCTGCGGTCACGCTGCTGTCCAGGCCGAATGGCGAGCCGATCGCAAGGACCCACTCGCCCAGGCGCAGCTTCGAGGGATCGCCGGCCCGCGCCACCGGCAGGGACTTCGCCTCGATCTTGATCAGAGCGACATCGGTCGGCCGATCGAAGCCGACGACCCGCGCGAAGAAGCGCCGCCTGTCGGCGAGGCGCACGATGATGTCGTCGGCGCCGACCACGACATGCGCATTCGTCAGGATCAGGCCTTCCGGACTGACGATGAAGCCGGAGCCGATCGTTTCTTCGCGGTTGCCCTCGGGGTCGCGCTCGTCTGCCGACCAGCCCGTGTCATCCCACGGCAGGTTTTCTTCGTACTCGCCAAGGCCGAGTCCACGGGACGGTCCGGACGTCCGGATGCTCACGACCACCGCTTCTTCCTGAGAAACCAGCGGCGAGAGATCCGCCTGCTGCGGGTTGTCGAGGAGGCTTTGGGCGGCCCCGGGGCCAGCAGCCAGCCCGAGCGCGAAAGCCGCGGCAACCGCGATCGACATGTCGCATACCCAGCGGCGCGCCGTCGGCCGCAACCTGGCCAGGCACCGAGGTACTGCGGATGGGACGTCAGCGATCAAGGGGGTGGTCTTCGGACAGGTGCAGGATGGTCGTCGCGCAGCCGCTCGGGCGAAGATACCGGTGCACCCGGGATCCGGCTTGATCGCGGTCAAACGGGATGTGAACACGCAGCAGCCCTGGCTTCCGAGGTCGTTGCCGAGCCTCGATTGCGGGCTCGCCACTGCGTCCGATTTTCCAACGAATGATCAGCCACTTGATCCGGCTCAACCTTGCCGGCTTGCCGCTGACTAGATTCGGCAACGGTGGCACGTGAACCTCTGCCCGATCAGGTTGCAGGAGAAGCGATGAAGAAGGATGCCGATCTACAACGCGATGTGATCGCCGAGCTCGCCTGGGATCCCCGAGTCGAATCGAATGCCATTGGCGTGGCCGTCCGGGACGGCGTCGTGACCTTGACGGGGCACCTCGATTCCTTTGCCGAAAAGCACGCGGCGGCCCGCGCGGCCAGGCGCGTCTCGGGGGTCCAGGCGATCGCGGTGGAGCTCGATGTCAAGCTGGCCCACGATCACCAGCGCAACGACACCGAAATCGCCCTCGGCATCGAGCAGGCGTTGAGATGGAACACGATGGTGCCGACCTCGACGGTTCGAGTCAGCGTCGACCATGGCTGGGTGAACCTGCAGGGCGAGGTCGACTGGGACTACGAGCGGCGTGCCGTCGAGGGGGCGATCCGGCCGCTGCGAGGCGTCGTCGGCATCAGCAACGAATTGACGGTGAGGCCGAGCATCAAGGTCGCCGATGTATCGCAGCGGATCGAGGATGCCCTCAAGCGCCAGGCGATCCGCGAAGCCCAGCACATCCGGGTGTCGGTGGAAGACTCGACGGTGAAGCTGACCGGCTCCGTGAATTCCGCCAAGGAGCGCGACGCGGTGCAACTCATCGCCTGGTCCGCGCCGGGCGTTCGCGCAGTGGTCAACGAGTTGCGGGTCGATTGACGGGCCGGCGCCGGCCGAGGTCTTCGCCCGGCGCGCCAAGCGCCCATCGACTGCACTCGTCGCGCGCTGGCCGGTCGGGAGCGCAGCGGGCGGCGAGATGACCGACGAGGAATTTCGCAGCGGCCCGCCGATGGCAAGTCGCGCAGATGTTGACGGAACGCAAGCCGGCGGCCGGATCGCGAGCTCACAGTGCTCGTGCAATCAAAGGGAAGGGAAACCATGACCAGCGCGATCACCGCCGCGACGACTCCCCCGATCGGCGGAACTGCGAGCAGGACTTCGGTTCTCGTCGTCAGCACCCTGGCGTTCACGGCCTGCTTCATGGTCTGGATGATGTTCGGCGTGATCGGCATCCCGATCAAGAAATCGCTGGGTCTGAACGCCACGCAGTTCGGGCTGCTGACGGCGATGCCGGTGTTGACCGGCTCGCTGATTCGCGTCCCGCTGGGCATCTGGACCGACAGGTACGGCGGCCGGATCGTGATGGCGGTGCTGATGGCCGCGGTCATTCCGGCGGTCTACCTGATGACGTACGCAACCGCCTACTGGCACTTCCTCGTCATCGGCCTCTTCGTCGGGCTCGCCGGCGGCAGCTTCTCGGTCGGCACGCCCTATGTGGCGCGCTGGTTCCCGAAGAACCAGCAGGGCTTCGCGATGGGCGTCTACGGCGCCGGCAACTCCGGTGCGGCGGTGAACAAGTTCATCGCGCCAGCCGTGATGGTGGCGTTCGGATGGACGATGGTCCCGCAGCTCTACGCGGCCGTGATGCTCGGCGTGCTGCTGCTGTTCTGGATGTTCAGCGCCACCGATCCGTCGCATCAGGTCCCGAGCACCTTGACATTCACCGAACAGGTGAAGGCGTTGAAGGACCCGAAGGTTCTCAAGTACTGCCAGTACTACAGCATCGTGTTCGGCGGCTACGTCGCGCTGTCGCTGTGGATGGTGCAGTACTACGTCGGTGAATACGGCCTCGACGTTCGCGTGGCGGCATTGCTCGCCGCCTGCTTCTCGTTGCCCGGCGGAGTGCTGCGCGCGCTTGGCGGCTGGCTTTCGGACAAGTACGGCGCCCACTCCGTGACGTGGTGGGTGATGTGGGTGAGCTGGATCTGCCTGTTCCTGCTGTCGTACCCGCAGACCAACCTGACCGTCCAGACCGTCAATGGCGCGACCACGTTCTCGATCGGCCTGAACGTCTATGGCTTCACGCTGCTGATGGCGATCCTCGGCATCGCCTGGGCGTTCGGGAAGGCGAGCGTCTTCAAGTACATCAGCGACGACTATCCGAAGAACATCGGCGCGATCAGCGGCATCGTCGGCCTGGCCGGCGGCCTCGGCGGCTTCGTGCTGCCGATCCTGTTCGGGATCGCGCTCGACCTGACCGGCGTTCGCTCGTCGGCCTTCATGTTGCTGTACGGCGTGGTCTGGGTCTCCCTGATCTGGATGTACTTCACCGAGGTCCGCCGCACGCCGGTGCTCGGTGGGCCGATGCAGCCGGTTGCCATCGCCGCTCGGGCTTAACGCGAGAGAGGATCTCATCATGTCGACCACCACCGTCGAGGTACCGCGGCCCGCTCGGCAGGGCCGCGTGCTCACCATCTGGACACCCGAAGACAAGGCGTTCTGGGAGCAACAGGGCGAAGCCATCGCGAAGCTGAACCTGTGGATCTCGGTGCCTTCGCTGTTTCTCGCCTTCGCCGTCTGGCAGCTCTGGAGCGTCGTGGCGGTCGGCCTGCCGGCCCTCGGCTTCAAGTACTCGACGAACCAGTTGTTCTGGCTCGCGGCGGCGCCCGCGCTCTCCGGCGCCACGCTGCGGATCTTCTATTCGTTCATCGTTCCCCTGGTCGGCGGGCGGCGCTGGACCGCGATCTCCACCGCGACGCTGTTGATTCCGGCCGTCGGCATCGGCCTGGCGGTGATGGACAACACGACCAGCTACCCGACGATGCTCGCCCTGGCGCTGCTGTGCGGCCTCGGCGGCGGCAACTTCAGCTCGAGCATGGCCAACATCAGCTTCTTCTTTCCGAAGGAGCGCAAGGGATCGGCTCTCGGCGTCAACGCGGGACTCGGCAACCTCGGCGTCTCGGTCGTGCAGTTCCTCAGCCCGCTGGTGGTCACCGCAGGCATCTTCGGGGTCTTCGGCGGTGACGCGCAGACGATCATCAAGAACAACCAGCAGGTGCAGGTCTGGACCCAGAACGCCGCGTTCATCTGGGTTCCCTGGATCCTGCTGGCGTCCGTCGCCGCCTGGTTCGGGATGAACGACATCGCCGACGCGAAGGCGTCCTTCTCGTCGCAGGCGACGATCTTCCGCCGCAAGGACAACTGGCTGATGTGCGTGCTGTACCTCGGCACGTTCGGCTCGTTCATCGGCTATGCGGCGGGCTTCCCCTTGCTGATCAAGAGCCAGTTTCCCGGCATCAACCCGCTCGCCTATGCATGGCTCGGGCCGCTCGTCGGTGCGGTGATCCGTCCGTTCGGCGGCTGGCTCGCCGACAAGCTCGGCGGTGCTCGCGTCACGTTGTGGAATTTCGTCGTGATGGCGGCGGCCGTCCTGGGTGTCGCTTACTTCCTGCCGTCGCACGGCCAGGGCGGCAATTTCGCCGGCTTCTTCGCCATGTTCCTCGTGCTCTTCATGACCACGGGGATCGGCAACGGTTCGACGTTCCGGATGATCCCGGTGATCTTCCTGAACCTGAAGCTGCGCGACGTGAACCGCAACGACGCCGCGCGCGTCGCCCAGGCGACCCGCGAGGGCAACACAGAAGGCGCCGCGACGCTCGGCTTCACCGCCGCCATCGCGGCCTATGGCGGCTTCTTCATCCCGAAGAGCTACGGAACGGCCATCGACCTGACCGGCGGCCCGGAGGCCGCGCTGTACGTCTTCTTCGTCTTCTACCTCGTCTGCATCGGCATCACCTGGTGGAGCTACGCGCGCCGCAACGCGCCGTCACCGTGCTGAGCCGGCCGACACCTGCGTGACACGAACCATTGACTCAACGTTACGCAATCGCACGCCGAGTTCGCCTGCCGTTGGCTCGCGGTTGAAACACTGAGCGCCATCGCGACTGCTCGTATTCCCGGAGCCCCTGCATGAGCCACTTCCTGGACCGCCTGAACTACTTTTCCCAGCCCACGGAGGGGTTCGCCGGCGGTCATGGCATCGCGACCGGCGAAGACCGGACCTGGGAAGACGCCTACCGCAGCCGCTGGCAGCACGACAAGATCGTCCGCAGCACGCACGGCACGAACTGCACCGGCTCGTGCTCCTGGAAGATCTACGTGAAGGGCGGCATCGTCACCTGGGAAACCCAGCAGACCGACTACCCGCGCACCCGTCCCGACCTGCCGAACCACGAGCCGCGCGGCTGTGCACGCGGCGCTTCGTACTCCTGGTACCTGTACAGCGCGAACCGGGTCAAGTACCCGATGGTCCGCGGCCGGCTGCTCAAGCACTGGCGCAGGGCGCTGGCCGTCGGCAAGAGCCCCGTCGAGGCCTGGGCCGCGATCGTCGAGAACCCGTCGTCGCGCGACGACTGGACGCGGCAGCGCGGCCTCGGCGGCTTCGTGCGCTCGACCTGGGAGGAGGTCAACGAGATCATCGCGTCGGCCAACGTCTACACGATCAAGAAGCACGGGCCCGATCGCATCATCGGCTTCTCGCCGATCCCGGCGATGTCGATGGTGTCGTATGCCGCCGGCTCGCGCTACCTGTCGCTGATCGGCGGCGTGTGCATGAGCTTCTACGACTGGTACTGCGATCTGCCGCCGTCGAGTCCGCAGACCTGGGGCGAGCAGACCGACGTTCCGGAGTCGGCCGACTGGTACAACTCGACGTTCATCATCGCCTGGGGCTCGAACGTTCCGCAGACCCGCACGCCGGATGCGCACTTCTTCACCGAGGTTCGCTACAAGGGTGCGAAGACCGTCGCGGTGACGCCCGACTACGCCGAGGTCAGCAAGCTGGCCGACCTGTGGATGCACCCGAAGCAGGGCACCGACGCCGCGCTCGCGATGGCGATGGGCCATGTCATCCTGAAGGAGTTCTACGTCGACAGGCGCGCGCCGTATTTCGACGACTACGTGCGCCGCCTGACCGACCTGCCGATGCTGGTCCAGCTCGAGGAACGCACGCTGGCCGACGGCCGCGCGGTCCTGGCGAGCAAGCGCTATCTCCGCGCCGGCGACTTCGACGGCGCCTTCGATCAAACCAACAATCCGGACTGGAAGACGCTGGCCTTCGACGAGTCCGGCGCCGTCGTGCTGCCGAACGGGTCGATCGGCTTCCGCTGGGGCGCGAAGGATCGCGACGACGCCGGCAAGTGGAACCTCGAGAGCAAGGAGGCACGCGGCGGTGCCGATGCGAAGCTCCGCCTGTCGGCCACGGAAGGCGAGGACTGGGAGCTCGTCGACGCGGCGTTCCCCTATTTCGCCGGCATCCGGACGCCGCATTTCGAGGCCAACGAGCAGGGCGGCGACGTCCTCGTGCGCAAGGTGCCGGCGCGGCGCCTGCAGCTCGGCGAAGGCAGATCGGTCGTCGTCGCCACGGTGTTCGATCTTCTCGTCGCCCACTACGGCGTCGACCGCGGCTTCGGCGACGGCGCGAAGAGCTACGCCGAGGACACGCCCTATACCCCGGCCTGGCAGGAGCGCATCACCGGGGTCCCGCGCGAGCAGGTCATCACCGTCGCGCGGCAGTTCGCCGACAACGCGGAGAAGACCCACGGCAAGTCGATGGTCATCATCGGTGCGGCGATGAACCATTGGTACCACGCCGACATGAACTACCGCGGCATCATCAACATGCTGATGCTGTGCGGCTGCATCGGCCAGTCGGGCGGCGGCTGGTCGCACTACGTCGGACAGGAGAAGCTGCGCCCGCAGACGGGCTGGACCGCGCTGGCATTCGCGCTTGACTGGGTGCGGCCGCCGCGCCAGCAGAACTCGACCAGCTTCTTCTACAGCCACACGGACCAGTGGCGCTACGAGCGACTCGGCGTCGATGAAGTGCTGTCGCCGCTGGCCGACAAGACGCGGTTCGGCGGCAGCCTGATCGACTACAACGTCCGGGCCGAGCGCATGGGTTGGCTGCCGTCGTACCCGCAGTTCAGGACCAACTCGCTCGAGGTGGTGAAGAGCGCCGCGGCGCTGGGCAAGGACACGGTCGGGCACGTCGTCGAGGGGCTCAAGGACGGCTCGCTGCAGATGGCCTGCGAGGACCCGGACCATCCGGACAACTGGCCGCGCAACATGTTCGTCTGGCGCTCCAACATCCTGGGGTCGTCCGGCAAGGGTCACGAGTATTTCCTGAAGCACCTGCTCGGCACGAGCCACGGCGTGCAGGGGAAGGATCTCGGACCCGACGACGCGAAGCCGCAGGAGGTGCGCTGGCACGACAAGGCACCCGAGGGCAAGCTCGACCTGCTGGTCACGCTCGACTTCCGGATGAGCACCACCTGCATGTACTCCGACATCGTGCTGCCGACCGCGACCTGGTACGAGAAGAACGACCTCAACACCAGCGACATGCACCCGTTCATCCACCCGCTGTCGGCCGCCGTCGACCCCGCCTGGGAGGCGCGCAGCGACTGGGACATCTACAAGGGTTTCGCCAGGACGTTCAGCGAGGTGTGCGTCGGCCATCTCGGCGTCGAGAAGGACGTCGTGATGCAGCCGCTGATGCACGACACGCCGGGCGAGCTGGCGCAGGCGCTCGACGTTCGGGACTGGAAGCGCGGCGACTGCGAGCTGGTGCCCGGCAAGACCGCGCCGTCGTTCATGGTCGTCGAACGCGACTACCCCGCCACTTATGCGCGCTTCACTGCGCTCGGGCCGCTGATGGAGAAGATCGGCAACGGCGGCAAGGGCATCGGCTGGAACACGGTCGACGAGGTCCGCCAGCTCGCAGAGCTCAACGGCAAGGTCCACGCCGCCGGCCCCGCGAAGGGCATGCCGCGGATCGAGACCGACATCGACGCCACCGAGGTCATCCTGATGCTGGCGCCGGAGACCAACGGCCAGGTCGCGGTCAAGGCCTGGGAGGCCTTGTCGAAGATCACCGGCCGCGACCATGTGCACCTGGCGGCGCACCGCGAGGACGAGAAGATCCGCTTCCGCGACGTGCAGGCGCAGCCCCGCAAGATCATCTCCTCCCCGACCTGGAGCGGGCTCGAGAGCGAGAAGGTCTCGTACAACGCCTGCTACACGAACGTGCACGAGCTGATCCCGTGGCGGACGTTGACCGGCCGCCAGCAGTTCTACCAGGATCACCCGTGGATGCAGGCGTTCGGCGAGGAGTTCACGAGCTACCGCCCGCCGGTCGACATGAAGGCCATCGCCGGTGCGCAGGGAGTCCGGCCGAACGGCAACAAGGAGATCGCCCTCAACTTCATCACGCCGCACCAGAAGTGGGGCATCCACTCGACCTACAGCGACAACCTGATGATGCTGACGCTGAACCGCGGCGGCCCGGTGGTCTGGCTGTCGGAAGTCGACGCGAAGGAGGCCGGCATCGTCGACAACGACTGGATCGAGCTCTTCAACGCCAACGGCGCCATCGCCGCGCGGGCGGTGGTGAGCCAGCGCGTGAACAAGGGCATGACCATGATGTACCACGCGCAAGAGAAGATCATCAACACGCCGGGTTCCGAGATCACCGGTCAGCGCGGCGGCATCCACAACTCGGTGACCCGGATCGTGACGAAGCCGACCCACATGATCGGCGGCTACGCCCAGCTGTCGTACGGCTTCAACTACTACGGAACGATCGGGACCAATCGCGACGAGTTCGTGGTGGTGCGCAAGATGCGCAAGATCGATTGGCTCGACGATGAACCGACCGTGCAAGGAGAGCAGCCATGAAGGTCCGTGCCCAGATCGGCATGGTGCTGAACCTCGACAAGTGCATCGGCTGCCATACCTGCTCGGTCACCTGCAAGAACGTCTGGACCAACCGGCCCGGCATGGAGTACGCCTGGTTCAACAACGTCGAGACCAAGCCCGGCATCGGCTACCCGAAGGACTGGGAGAACCAGGACCGCTGGAACGGCGGCTGGATCCGCAACGCCGACGGCTCGATCGAACCGAAGCAGGGCGGGAAGTGGAAGTTGCTGATGCGCATCTTCGCGAACCCGAACCTTCCCGAGATCGACGACTACTACGAGCCTTTCACGTTCGACTACGACCACCTGCAGTCGGCGCCCGAAAGCTCCGCGACGCCGACGGCCCGGCCGCGCAGCCTGATCACCGGCAAGCGGATGGAGAAGATCGAATGGGGTCCGAACTGGGAGGAGATCCTCGGCGGCGAGTTCTCCAAACGCTCGAAGGACAGCAACTTCGACGACGTCCAGAAGGAGATGTACGGCCAGTTCGAGAACACCTTCATGATGTACCTGCCGCGGCTGTGCGAGCACTGCCTCAACCCGGCATGCGTCGCCTCCTGCCCGTCGGGCTCGATCTACAAGCGCGAGGAAGACGGCATCGTCCTGATCGACCAGGACAAGTGCCGGGGCTGGCGCATGTGCGTCTCCGGCTGCCCGTACAAGAA
>Ga0307405_10001263_pt1 | contig 10540 bp, 7 predicted proteins | sample 322Cmetagenome_2_FD_203311 | JGI IMG/M metagenome (GOLD analysis project Ga0307405, IMG submission 203311) | Maize rhizosphere microbial communities from greenhouse at UC Davis, California, United States - 322HYB-C-1 | ecosystem: Host-associated > Plants > Roots > Rhizosphere > Soil | place... | reverse complement strand
GAGGGCATGGAGTGGCAATCGATCAGCAATGCCTCCCCATGAAGCGCCACATGCGCCGCAAGGCCCAAGGCGAGCGCGTCGTGGTACGGGCGGTGGACCCGCTCGATCCGCCACTTCAGCTCGGCCCGGTCGATCGGCCGGCGCCAGAGAGCCCCGTGACGGTGGGTGCGCGAGGGGATGAGACCAAGCCCGTGGCGCGCTCGCGGTCCGACCGGGGCCGGTGAAATCCCCAGGATCGCGGCCGGATCGACTTCTTCCTCGTCCCGGTTGCAATCGATGATGGCGCGTGGAACCGGCTGCACGACCGCTCCGATTCCGGCGGCGATCGCCCGCCAGGCCAGCCGGTCGACCAACGGATCTTCGAGCGTTTCCAGAGCGCGTCGACCCTGTGCGGCATTGCCCAGCGCCGCCTCATGATACTCCCTGCCCGAATGGGGCACCGACAACATCACCGGCAAGGTCCCGCGCGCGGGATGGACGATCGGGGCGGGATACAAATGCATGGCCAAGCGGTTACAGCCTAACCGTGCCAAATGCGGACAGCAATCGGGCCAGGGCCGCTAGGCGCTGGAAAATCTTAAGGCGAACGCGCATAGAGTAGAAACGATGATCAGGATCCTTCTGGCCGAAGACGATACGTCGATGCGCGAATATCTGCAGCGGGCGCTGCAGCGTGTCGGTTATGATGTCGAGGCGGTCGGCTGCGGCACCGAGGCGATGCCGCTGCTCGAGGTCGGGAAATATGACCTTTTGCTGACCGACATTGTCATGCCGGAAATGGACGGGATCGAACTGGCCCAGAAGGCGAGCGCGATCGATCCGGCGATCCGCGTCATGTTCATCACCGGATTCGCGGCGGTCGCTCTCCAGGGCGGCCGGACGGCACCGGAAGCCAAGCTTCTGAGCAAGCCGTTCCACTTGAAGGACCTCGTCGCGGAGGTCGACCGGCTGTTCCAGTCCGAAGACCAGCACGGCCGCCTCTAACCCTCTTTAGCCCCTTGCCGAATCTGGAATCGGCCCTTAGAGGCCCGCTCCAGTGTGGGCGTGTAGCTCAGTGGTAGAGCACTGTGTTGACATCGCAGGGGTCGCAAGTTCAATCCTTGCCACGCCCACCATTTTCCTTCCCCGAAACATTCGCTGTTGTTGCTGGCTATGCCGGGCTTGGCGCCTGCGTTTTTCGACCCATTGCGGATGCTGGCCCAGGGCTGATAGACCTAGCGGCAGGGGAGGGCCTCGATGCTTGTTCGCTTGCCTGCGCTGGCCGGCCGGGTCCGATCAGGGGATAGGCTAAGCGCCCTGATCCGGGGACTCCGCCAAGCATGGAATTAATCGGTCCCGAAATCCGGCAGAAGTTCGAGGCTGCCCTGGTCAGCGGGGACATGTTTGCCCTTTTCGAGCGGACGCGATCGGCGATCGACACCTACCCGGACGACCCGGATGTGCGTTTCCTGCAAGCCCTTGCGATGGCGCGGCTGGGCGATCCCGATGCGGCGCTGCGGCTATACAATCGCAACCGCGTCGAACAGATAGCGACCGAGGACGCTGTCGCCCTGAAAGGGCGGATCCTTAAGGATCTTGCGGCTCGCTCGCATGGCGAACGGCAGGTCGAATTGTTCCGCCAGGCGAGCAACGCCTACCGGACCGCCTTCCAGATGTCGGACGGCTATTATTCCGGCATCAATGCCGCGACGACCGCCCTGCTGGCAGGCGACGAGGCAGAGGCGCAGGATCTGGCGGCCGCGATCAGCCGCAGGCCCGACATCGCGAGCCCGGACAGCTATTTCGCCGCTGCCTCGGGAGCCGAAGCCATGCTCGTTCGCGGCAAGATCGCTGAGGCGACTTCATTGTTCGCGGCGGCGCGGCGGCGGCCCGACGCGTCGCCGGGAATGATTGCCTCGACCGCTCACCAGTTGATGCTGATCGCGGACCGGCTGGGTGCCGACCATGCGGACATGAAGGCGCTGCTGATCGCCACCAGGCCGTCGCCGGTCGTCCATTATTGCGGCCACATGTTCCGCGCGGGATGGGATTTCGAGACGGAGTTGGCCCGGGAAATCCATTCGGTGCTGGCCGAAACCGGGGCATTGATCGCCTATGGCCCGCTGGCCTGCGGGGCCGACATTTTGATTGCCGAAGCCATATTGGCGCTGGGCGGCGAGCTTCATGTGGTGCTGCCGTTTGCGGAAGAGGATTTCCTCCGGACCTCGGTCAGCGTCGGCGGGCCGGCATGGGACGCCCGATATGCCGTGTGCAGGGACCAGGCGGCCTCCATCACCTTCGCGACCCAGATGCAGTCGGTCGATGACGATGAGCTTTTCGCTTACTGCTCGAAGCTCGTCATGGGCCTGGCGCAGTTGCGGGCCGGCATCATGCATACCGAGGCCTTCCAGCTGGCGGTGTGGGACGGGAAGCCGGCCAATGGCGTGGCCGGCACGGCGGCGGACTGCGCCGAATGGGCGCGGCAGGGCGGAAAGACCCGGATCATCGAAATCCCCAAGGAGCGGCCTCCGCTCGATCCGGTCGTGATCGACGACGTGCATGCCAAGCCCGCCTGGGCGCTACGGTCGATCCTGTTTGCGGATTTCGCGGGCTTTTCGCGACTGGACGAAGACCATCTGTCCTATTTCCTGGAGACCGTGATGGGCCGGATCGCCGCCATATTGGACCGCCACCGGGACGCTGTGCTGGCGCGCAACAGTTGGGGCGACGCCATCTTCGCCGTGATCACTTCCCCGTCGCAGGCGGCCGAAATCGCGCTGGAGATCCAGGCCGAGCTGAATCCAAAGCTTTTGCAGGAAATCGGCCTTCCCGCGGAGGACGGGATGCGGATCAGCCTGCATTATGGACCGATCTTCGAACATTTCGATGCCGTACAGGGCGCCCGGACCTTTTATGGAACGGAAGTTACCGTCGCCGCGCGGATCGAACCGCGGGTGCCGGTCGGCGCGATCTTCACCACGCAGCCGTTCGCGGCGATGATCGAGTCTGGCCGGAACGACTATCATTTTGAATATGTGGGAAAGATGGACCTGGCGAAAAATTACGGGGTCCGAATCCTCTACCGGCTCGGAACCGGCCGTGAACCCGATGGTCCCGGAATGGCACGCTGACCTCGAGCCGGGGTCCAACACGGCCTTATCGCTCGACTTTTAACCTCGGTTAACCGAAAATGGCGGCTGCGCAGTTCGAGTCGCTTTGGGGTAGATCATCGCCATGAAGACGTTCGTCCGGTTTTCCGGCGGCAGGCTGGCGATCCCGAAAAACATGGTTCGAACAAGGGGGAATTTTGCTTGTCCGGATCTGATATTTTCATTTCATACAGCCGGGAGGAGCGGCCCGCGGCGAGGCATTTCGCCGAATCCTTTGCGCGCGAAGGGTTCAGCGTGTGGTGGGACGCTGTGCTTCGTTCGGGCCAAACCTTCGACGAGGAGATCGAGCGCGCGCTGAGGGCCGCGAAGGCGGTGGTCGTCCTCTGGTCGCCGCGCTCGGTATCGTCGCGCTGGGTGCGAGCCGAGGCAACGCTGGCCGACCGCGGCAACAAGCTGGTTCCGGTCATTATCGAACGCTGCGATCTGCCAATCATCTTCGAACTGACCCATGCCGCCGACCTGGCGAATTGGGCGGGCGACACGTCCGATTCCCGCTGGCAGACGCTCGTAAGCGACCTGCGCCGCATGGTCGGCGACAAGGAAGAAGCGCCCAAGCCGGCGCCGGCCGCGAAAGAGTCGATTGCTCCGCCGCCTGAGGTTTCCAGCACGGCCGAAAAGCCCTCTGTGGACAAGGCGGAAACGGACGATTTGATGATCGCGCTGGCTCGCATCGCCAAGAAGCCGCGCGTCCCAAACCTGCTCGAGCCGACCGAGCAGGAAGAGGAAATGACCCAATTCTTCACCAGCGCCGATGCTTTCCGGCTGCAGGAAGGCGACACCTATCACTGCCTGCAGAGACTTGACGGCGAACTGACCGAGACAAGGTATGTCGTCAGTCCCTCGGGCATTACGATCGGCCGGTCCGCGCCCGCCGACATCATTGTTACCGGCTCGGCGGTGTCGCGGTCGCACTGCAAGGTCGAACTGGCCGGCGACAAGCTCCGCGTTACGGACCTCAACTCGACCAACGGGACGTTCGTCGACAATAAGCGGATCGATCGAACCGCAATGCTGCCTGCCGGTTCGACGCTGCGGGTCGGCAACGTCACGTTCGAGCATGAGGTTGTACCGCGCGCAGAGGCCGCGGGGCTAGCCGAGCCGATGCGGTTCGCGAACGTCCTTCCCCAGGGCGCAGCCAGGGTAGCCAAGTCCTAAGCCCGGCGTTCCGGCTTCCTTAATTGGCCGAGGATTGTTTGTAGAGGAAATCGACATAGGCCTTGGTCTGGTTGGCCTGCTTGAGCAGCTGGTCGACTTCCCGATCGGTCCGCGCGCCGCGCATCGAATCCGACAGGCTGGCAAGATATTTGTCGTAATTCTTGGCAAGCTTGGCGTTGGCCTTGCGGGTTTCCGAGCCGCTGGAGCCCATTGCGATGACCTGTTTCGCCCGGCTGCGCCCGCTCGCGATGACCGACCTGACCTGCGCGGCCTTGTTCGCTGAAACGGGCGCGGCGGCCGGGGCCGTGCTGGCCGCCATCGGCGCCGCCTGGATCGGCGTTGCTTGAGGCCTCTGCGGAAGTGGGGTCAAGGGGGCGGTCGGGCGCTTGGCCGCGATCTGGGTGCTGGATGCGGCGAGCAGGGTGGCGGCATAAATCTCCGACTTGCCAAGGGCGTCGCGCGCGGCGGCCAGCGATTGCACCGGATCCGCGCTGTTCGCCGATGCCTGTACCGATGCGCGAAGGCCTTCGAGCGCGGACCTCAACCGGGCCCCGGCCGGGCCGGACGCCGCTTCCGAGGATAGTCTTTGCGCCCGAGCCTCCGCATCCTGCAACAGGGCGGCGGCGAACGCGGCATTGGCCGCGGCTGCCGTGCTCTTCATTTCATTGGCCCGCGCACTGGCCGCGGCAGCCTGGGCAGGGTCGTCGAGGAGCGGGCGCAGTTCGACCAGTTGCTTGTCCAGCTGATCGCCGGCCGCCACCAGATCCTTCACCGCCGCGGCGGGTGCGCCGGCCTTGCGCGCTTCGTCGGCAAGCGCTCGCTCATCGGCCGCAATTCCGACGACATCCGCTAGCGCGACCGGTTCCGTGCTGGCAGTCGTCAGCGCGGGAATAACGTCAAACGCATTGTCGCCCCCGCCGCCCTTGCCGGACAATAGGAAGCCGCCGCCGACCGCGGCCAGGGCTGCGATGGCGCCTCCGCCCGCCAGCAAGGCGGATCGCTGCTTCTTGTACCAGGGCTCGGCAGATTCTTTGGCGGGATCGGCTTTCTTTGGCCGAACCTTGGTCGCCGGCGGCGCCTTGGCTTCGGCAACCACGGGCAGTGCTTCGCTTCCGGATTCTTCGGAAGTCTCCGACAAATCGACCGCCTCGGCAGGCACTTCCGCGGCCGCGGCCTTTTTCTTCTTCGAAGTCTTGGTTTCCTGACCTGCCTGCTTGAACTGAGCCTCGCTTGGGTCGCTGGGAACGCCCGTCTCGAGTGTTTCCTTCTTGTCGAACCCGGGCGCCAGGGACGCCACCGGCACAATCTCTTCCGAAGCCACCTCATGAGCGAAGAAACGAGTCGGTTCGTCGTCGCCGCCAACCGGGGCGGAGTCGTCCTTCTTGCCGAACATGGCGAGCCATTCGCGGATGGATTGCGGCCGTTCCGTCGGGCGGATCGTCATCCCGGCATCGATCGCCTGGAGGAATTTCTTGGTGAACCCGGGCCAATGCCCATCGGAGAGCGGAGTGCCCATTCCTCCGTGCAGCCGCTCCAGCACTTCGGGCGGCTTCTCTCCGGTCACGCATTCGTAAAGGACCACCGCGAGCGCGTAGATGTCCGTCCACGGGCCCTGAGCATAGGTCTTCACATATTGCTCGACCGCCGCATAAGGCGGGGTGTGGAAAGTGACCGTGGTGCTGGTCGCTTCCGCCGCCTCGAATCGAGCCGAGCCGAAATCGATCAGGACCGGACGGTTGTCGTCCGTGATGAGGATATTGGGCGGCTTGATGTCGCGGTGAAGAACGCCGACCCGGTGGGCGCGATCGAGGCCCTCGGCGACCGGCTTGATGATGTTCCACAGGCTGCGCTCGTTGAAACGCCTGCCTTCCTTCAACAGCTTGGACAGAGAAACGCCGTCCTCGAAATCCATCACCATGTAGGCGGTGCCGTGAATCTCGAACAGGCTTCGAACGCTGACGATATTGGGGTGGCGGGTAGGCGTCGACAGGTTCCAGAGAAGCTTCGCCTCCTCGACGAACTTCTTCAGGCCCAGCGCATGGACCTCTTCGACGTCCGATCCGATCGGAACGACCGTGTCCTCGGCGTCGCGTTCGCTGATTGCGCTCGGGAAATATTCTTTGATTGCAACGAGTTCGCCGAAGTAGATTCCGCGGCCCTTATAGACGATGCCGAATCCCCCGACCCCGAGAACGTCCTCAAGGCGCCATTCGCGGATGATCGTCCCGGACGGCAACGCCTTGTTGCTATAGGCCTTACTCAATGCCCGCTTCCCTTCGGATGATCTGCGATTTAAACAAAAGTTAATCGCATGAACCATCGGCAATTGCTAGTCACGGCGGATTTAGAGCGAGCAGGGGGAAGCGTTCGTGGCCTTTGAATGCGTCAGCAAAACCCATGTCGGGCTTCGTCGGAAGGTGAATGAGGATGCGATGGCCATCCGCACCGATCGGGGGTTTTGGGCGGTCGCCGACGGGATGGGCGGACACGATGGCGGCGACGTCGCCAGCGCCAAGGTCACGGAAGCGATCATGCGGCTTCCGGTGGTCTATGGCCTGGATGATCTGGTCGAAAGCGCGATCGTCGCGCTCCAGAAGGTCAATCGGGAATTGATCGACCTAGCCAGATCGTCCCATACCAAGGGCTCGATCGGCAGTACCGTCGTCGGACTGGCAATCGCCAACGGCCAATATCGCTGTTTCTGGGCGGGGGACAGCCGTGCCTATCGGATCCGGGACGGACAGATCGCGCAGCTGACCCGCGACCACAGCCTCGTCCAGGATCTTGTCGAGGCGGGCATGCTGGGCCCCGAGGAGGCGCACGGGCATCCCAACGCCAACGTCATCACGCGCGCAGTCGGCGTGACCGAGGAACTAAGGGTCGATACGTCGAGCGGAGACGCCGCGACGGGCGATCAGTTCCTTCTGGCAAGCGATGGCCTGACCAGGCTTGTCGCCGACGACGAGCTGGCGGCGGTTCTCACATCGAGGCCAGCCGATATGGCGGCCGAGGAATTGGTCGACACCGTTCTGGAGCGAGGCGCTCCCGACAATATCACCCTGGTGATCATCAGGTTGGTTTAGGAGTTCGGCCGGACACCCCTTGACGGGCCGGGCCTCTTCCTACCATCCTCGTCCGGCTCGACATCCGGAGAAGGAGTGAGCCTGTGAAGCGTTTGATATTGATTGCCGCCGTTGCCGCAATTTTCCCCGCCTCCCTTTCGGCCCAGACGATCGGAACGCTCCAGGAGCTGGCGCAGACTCCTGTCGTCACCGTCCGCATCCAGGAAAGTCTCAAATCCCCGCCCGACGAGGCGACGCTGAGCGTTTCCACCCAATCGCGTGCTCCGACCGCTTCGGCGGCGCTTGAACGGAACAAGGTCAAGACCGAGGAAATGGTCGCCGCGATCCGCGCCGCAGGCATCGCCGACAAGGACATCCAGACCGAAGGCGTCAGCATCAATCCCGACTATCGATACGAGCAGGTCAACGGACGCGGCGAACAGCGGATGGTGGGCTATGTCGCCGGCAATAGCGTTCGCATCAAGACGCGGCGGATCGACCGGCTATCCAATTTGCTCGACGCGCTGACCGCGGCCGGAGCAGATCAGCTCTATGGGCCCAATTTCGGCATCGCCGACCCGCTCCCCATCCGCCGCGAGGCCCGCAAGCGGGCGATGGTGCGCGGCGAGGCGGAAGCGATGGAATATGCGCGCAATGCGGGCTTCAGCCATGTCCGGCTGCTGACGGTCGAGGAGGGTGTTTCCTACCGGGCCACGGATATTATCGTGACCGGATCAAGAGCATCGGCGGGTGGCCTTCCGCCGCCTCCGCCGCCGCCCCAGCCTGAACGCGGCGGAATCGAGCCGGGGCAAATCGAAAGCGGAGTGCAACTGACGCTCCAGTATCGAATGGAACGGTAGGGAGCGCAGGGCCGCCACGGGAGTGAATCCCGTGACGTCGGTCGATCGCTTCGCGTCGCCGGCCTGCCTTTTGCATCTCTCGACCAAGCGAAGTATTGCTGCGCAATCCTTCACTTGCTCTCGGCGCTACAGGCAGCTCTCCAGATATGGCTGGTCGAAGCCGTACTGCTTGGCCTTGTCGAGAGTGTAGGGGCGAAGGCCCATCGAGCGATATTCGCCGATGATCTTCCCGTCGGGCGTCTCGTCGAGATATTCGAACTTGAACAGCTCCTGGGTGACGATGACGTCGCCTTCCATCCCGATTACCTCGGTGATGTTGGTCGTGCGGCGCGAACCGTCGCGGAGGCGCTTGACCTGGACGATGAGATCGACCGAGTCCGCGATCTGGCGCGAAATCGCCTCCTTCGGGATCTTGATGTCCGACATCATCACCATGTTCTCCATACGCGCGAGGCATTCGCGCGGGGAGTTGGAGTGAAGCGTGGCCATCGATCCGTCGTGGCCGGTGTTCATGGCGGCGAGCAGATCGAAGCACTCACTGCCACGAATTTCGCCCAGGATGATTCGGTCGGGGCGCATACGAAGGGCGTTGATGACGAGGTCGCGGATGGTAATCGCGCCCTGGCCCTCAAGGTTCGGCGGGCGGGTTTCGAGCGGCAGCCAGTGCGGCTGCTGAAGCCGAAGCTCGGCCGCGTCCTCGATGGTGATCACACGCTCGCCCGGGTCGATCATCTTCGACAGGGCATTCAGCATCGTCGTCTTGCCCGAGCCGGTACCGCCGGAGATGACCACGTTCATCCGTGAAGCGCCGGCGATCTTGAGGCAGGTCGCCATCTTCTCCGACATCGAACCGAAGCCGCGCATCATGTCGAGCGTGATCGGCTTTTCGGAGAATTTACGAATGGAGATGGCGGTGCCGCGGAGCGACAGCGGCGGAATGATGACGTTGACGCGGCTGCCGTCCTGAAGGCGGGCGTCGGCCAGCGGCGTGGTCTGGTCGACGCGGCGGCCAACCTTGTTGACGATGCGCTGGGCGATCTGGAACAAATGCTCCTCATCGCGGAACTGGATCTTGGCCAGTTCCAACTTGCCCTTCTTTTCGATGAAGCACTGGTCCGGACCGTTGACCATGATGTCGCTGACCGCCGGGTCGGCAAGCAGTTCTTCAAGCGGCCCCAGGCCGAGAAGCTCGTCGACCAGCACCTTTTCCAGCGCGAACTGCTCGCGCCGGTTCAGCGTGATCTTCAGTTCGGCGAGGACTTCACCGATGATCGGACGGAATTCCTCGGCCAGCTCGTCCTTGCCGAGCGTGGCGGCCGCTTCCGGATCGACACGCTCCAAGAGGCGGGGCAGAACCTGCTCCTTGATGCGGTGAACCGCGGCTTCGAAACCCTCGGTTTTCGAAGATGCGGCCGCCCCGCTGGCATTCTGGCGGTCATTGAGGCGGTCCATCGCGCCGCCGGGCGGGTGCACAGTTTTGCTGCCGCCATCGCCCTCGTCGGGTTCAGGCTCATCCTCGAAATCGTCGACGGGCGGAAACTGATCGCCGCCCGCCGCGCCCGAGCCGCCCTTCATCGGGCGCGCAACGCCAAAGCTCGGGCGCTGACCCGCGCCGCCCAGTCCATTGCGCTTGCCGAATGCGTTCATGAGACCCAACCGTTCCCGTTCAATGACAATCGACTTGGTGAATAGTCCGCAAACTTTGAGAAAAGACTAACTTCGATCAAAGCCCGCAAATCGCTAGCGCCTGGTCCAGGTCAGCCAGCCGCTCGCAACGTAATTCCAGACCGATCCGACAATCGCGCCGGCGATGCCCGCCATCCACCAGCCGTGGAATTGTTCGTAGACCAGGCTGCCGATGCCGACATTGCCGATCGCGCCCAGCGAGCAGACGAAATAGAAGGAGAGGAGGCCGCCGAACCAGGCGAGCCCCTTCAATTGCCGGTCGCGGTAGGTGAAGCGGTTGTTTAGCGCGAAGTTAAAGGTCATTGCCCCAATAACGGCGGTCGCCTGTGCCATCGCGAAGGCTGCGCCGAGCAGGTTGAGCGTCAGATAGAGCAGCGCGAGATGAACGCCGACGCCGAGCATTCCGACGGCTCCGAACTGGACCAGCTTGACCGGAACGAAGCGGCCGATCGTCTTGTCGAGGAGCAACTCGATATATTCGAGTGCGACCATCTCATCGAGCTTGGACTCTCCCGACCGGCGTGTGCCGAACGTGTAGCCAACCTCCGCGACCTTGAGCGGGCGAGGAGATGAGGCGACGAGGTCGAGAAGCACTTTGTAGCCCACATTGCTGAGCTTGGGCGCCGCC
>Ga0307405_10001260_pt1 | contig 10558 bp, 14 predicted proteins | sample 322Cmetagenome_2_FD_203311 | JGI IMG/M metagenome (GOLD analysis project Ga0307405, IMG submission 203311) | Maize rhizosphere microbial communities from greenhouse at UC Davis, California, United States - 322HYB-C-1 | ecosystem: Host-associated > Plants > Roots > Rhizosphere > Soil | place... | reverse complement strand
TGCCGTTCCGGCGCTGGCGCAGGACGCCGGCGCCGCGGCGCCGGCCGCCAAGGCGGAGGAAACCCCGCTGCCGACGATGAGCTTCGGCGAATGGGGCTTCGATCCCGCCTACCTCGACAAGACCGTCGATCCGGGCGACGACTTCTTCGCCTACGCGAACGAGAAATGGCTCGAAGCCAACCCGCTGCCACCCGAGTTCTCGCGCTTCGGGGCGTTCAACCTGCTGCGCGAAAAATCGACGAGCGACGTGAAGACGCTGGTCGATGAACTGGTGGCGAAGAATCCGGCGAGCCTCTCGGCCGACGAGAAGCGCATCGTCGATGCCTACAACGCTTTCCTCGATACCGCGGCGATCGATGCTGCCGGGCTCGATCCGGCCAAGCCTTACCTCGACCGGATCGAGAGCGCAGGGACTCTGGCGGACCTCGCGACGCTGTGGGGCACCCCCGGCTACTCCTCGCCCGTCGGCGGCTTCGTGACGGTCGATGCCAAGGAACCGACGCGCTATTCGGTTTACGTCGCTTCCGGTGGCCTCGGCCTTCCCGACCGCGACTACTATCTCGACGAGACCGAGAAGGGCCGCGAGATTCAGGCCAAGTACCGCGAATATCTCGCCTTCCTGTTCCAGCAGGCCGGCTACGCCGATCCCGCCGCGACCGCGCAGCAGGTCTATGCACTCGAAGACGCGATCGCGCGCAACATCGCGTGGGACCGCGCGACGCGCCGCAACCGCGACCTGACCTACAACGCCATGACTCCCGCCGAGCTCGGCGATCTTGCGGGTGGCTTCCCGCTGACCGCGATGCTCGAGGCGAGCGGTTTCGGCGAGACCGACCGCTTCGTCGTCTACGACCTTCCGCCGACCGAGCAGGAGGCAGCCGCACTCGGCCTGACCGACGACACGCTCGCCAAGATCGGCGGCGGCACCCCCGCGATGCTCGCGCTGCTGGCGAAAACGCCGGTCGAGGTGCTGCAGGCGTGGACGGTCAAGGAATTCCTCGTCGCCAATGCGGCGGTCCTGCCGAGCGCAATCGACGAGGCGGACTTCGCCTTTTACGGCCAGACGCTCACCGGCACGCCCGAGCAGCGCGCGCGCTGGAAGCGGGCGACCGCCGAAACCGAGGGCCTGCTCGGCGAACTGGTCGGCGCCTCCTACGTCGAGCGCTACTTCCCGCCCGAGAACAAGGCGGCGATGGAGGACCTGGTCGTCAACCTGCGCAAGGCGCTGGCGATCAGCATCGAAGAGAACGACTGGATGAGCGCGGCGACCAAGCAGGAAGCCGTCGCCAAGCTCGACAGCTTCGATCCCAAGATCGGCTACCGCGAGAATCTCGAGACGTATCCGGGCCTCGCGATCGACGCCGGCACGCCGCTCGCCAACCGCATTGCCGCGGCCGAATGGCAGTGGAAGGACATGCTCTCCAAGCTGGGCGGTCCGATCGACCGCACCGAATGGGGCATGCTGCCGCAGACGGTGAACGCCTACTACAACCCGACCAAGAACGAGATCGTGTTCCCGGCCGCGATCCTGCAGCCGCCGTTCTACAACGTGTCCGCCGATCCTGCGGTCAACTACGGCGGCATCGGCGCGGTGATCGGGCACGAGATGGGCCACGGGTTCGACGACCAGGGCTCCAAGTCCGACGGCACCGGCATGCTGCGCAACTGGTGGACCGAGGCGGACCGTGCCGCGTTCGACAAGCTCGGCAACGCGCTGGTCGAGCAGTACGGCGCGTTCTGCCCGCTCGACGACGGCAAGACTTGCGTCAACGGGCGCCTGACGTTGGGCGAGAACATCGGCGACGTGGGCGGGCTCAGCCTCGCCTACCGCGCCTACAAGCTCTCGCTGAACGGCAAGGAAGCCCCGGTGATCGACGGCCTGACCGGCGACCAGCGGTTCTTCCTCGCCTGGGCGCAGGTCTGGCGCTCGCAGCAGCGCGAGGACGCCGCGCGTCAGCGCCTGCGGACCGATCCGCATAGCCCCGAGCAGTATCGCACCAACGGCGCGGTGCGGCAGATGGACGCGTGGTACGAGGCGTTCAACGTGACCCCGGACGACGCGCTCTACCTCCCGCCCGAGGAGCGCGTGCACATCTGGTAAACGCCATCGGCGTCACCAAGGATCGCCCCCGACCCACGCGGTCGGGGGCTTTTTTGTGCGCGGCGGCCGATTTGCGTTTGACACGCCGCACGCCATCGCCATGACCCGGGCGTAATGAGCCTTACCCTGACCGCGATCCTGCTCGGCATCCTCGAAGGACTGACCGAGTTCCTCCCCGTCTCCTCGACCGGCCACCTGATCCTCGCGCAGGCCTTCTTCGGCTACGATCCGGCGCAGTGGCAGCAGTTCAACATCGTCATCCAGCTTGGCGCGATCCTCGCGGTCGTGGTGACGTACTGGAAGACGTTCTGGACCATGGGCATGGGCTTTCTCCGCCTCGAACCGGAAGCGCTGCGGTTCGTGCGCAACATCCTGCTCGGCTTCCTTCCGGCGGCGGTGATCGGACTGCTCGCCAAGGATGCGATCGACATCATGCTCGGCACGCCGATGGTGGTGGCAGTGGCCCTGGTGATCGGCGGCATCGCCATCCTCGCGCTCGAGAAGACGATCCCGGTGCGCGAGGACGTGGGCGTGGCCGGTCTGTCGTGGAAAACGGCGATCGCGGTCGGCTTCGCCCAGTGCCTGGCGATGATCCCCGGCACGAGCCGTTCGGCGGCGACCATTCTCGGCGCGCTCGCCATGGGCGTCGGGCGCAAGACGGCGGCCGAATTCTCGTTCTTCCTCGCGGTCCCGACAATGCTGGGCGCGGCGACGGTCAAGATCCTCGACGAACCCGCGCTGCTGGCGGGCGAGGCGACGGTCGGCTGGGGTGAGATCGCGCTCGGCTTCCTCGCCGCGTTTGCGGTCGCGCTCGTCGTGATCCGGGCGTTCGTCGCCTACGTCAGCCGGCACGGCTTTGCGCCGTTCGCCTGGTACCGCATCGTGCTCGGCTTGGGAGCGATCGCCTGGCTCGCGCTGGGCTGACACCTCGCCGGGATCGTTGCCCGGTTGCAACTATCCGACTCGACCAGTCGCAAGCGCCGGAACGTTTGGCGTCGACCCCGGGTTGTATCGGGAAGGATGGTTCGCAGACGATAACACGATGGGTTTGATCTTTTTTCTTGCGGGTGGCGCGGTTCTCGGCTGGCTCGCGGCGATTGTGCTGCGCGTCGAGAACGGGCGCGGGATCATGGCCAACGTGGCCGCGGGCAGCCTCGGGGCCGTCATCGGCGGGGTGATCGGCAATCGCGGGTCGATACTGTCCGGCATCAGCGGAATCTCGATACCGGTCGCCGCCGTCGGCGCGCTGGTCCTTCTCGGTGTCCTGGCCCTGTTTCGAAACCGGCTCGACGGACACCGCAGGTAAACGCTATTCACGCCGGGCTGACATATGTGTACAAGTCGGCCCACCCAACAGCAAAGGGGAAAGACTGAGATGAAGAGCATTTTCAAGAGCGCGATGGTTGCTTCGGTTGCCGTCATGGGCCTCAGCCTCGCGGCGTGCGACAGCGCGCAGGAGAACGCGGCCGAGGATACCGGCGAGCAGAACGCCGAGATGGTGAACGAGCAGGCCGAAGCGATGGAAGACACCGGCCAGATCACCGACGCCGAAGCCGATGCGATGACCGACACGGCCGAAGATCAGGCGGACGCGATGGAAGAGCAGGCCGAAGCCGCTGCCGAGGGCGATGCCGCCACGGACGCCGCGACTCCGCCGGTCGAGTAAGCTCTTCGCTTCTCGAATTCGGGAGAGCCGGTCCGGGTCAGCCCGGGCCGGCTTTTCTTTTGCCGGTCAGACCGGCGCCGCCCCGCTCCCGCGGCCGCCGCGCAGGAGGTATTCCTGGGTACCGCGGTGGATCACGTTGTCGACGTCGATCACGGCCGAGTTGGCGTAAGTAAAGGCCGGCGGCAGGTTGCGGTAGAGGCGGTCGAAGTCGCGCTCCACCGTCTGGCGGTAGAGATCCTCGAAGCTCTCGATCACGAAGTAGGTCGGCTGCAGGTCGCTGATCACGTAATCGGTGCGCATGACCCGGTCGACGTTGAGCATGATCCGGTTGGGGCTCTTCCCCTCGACGGCGAAGACCACCTCGGTCGGGCCCGAGAGAATGCCCGCGCCGTAGGCCCGCACTTCGCCGCGTTCGAGCATCAGCCCGAATTCCACCGTGTACCAGTACAGCGCGCCGAGCGCCTTCAGGCGGTTGTAGCGCATCGCCTTCCACCCGGCCTTGCCGTATTCCTGCATGTAGTCGGCGTAGACCGGATCGGTCAGCATCGGGACGTGGCCGAAGACGTCGTGGAAGACGTCGGGTTCCTGGATGTAGTCGAACGTCTCGCGGGTGCGGATGAAGTTGCCGGCCGGGAAGCGGCGGTTGGCGAGGTGCCAGAAGAACACGTGATCCGGGATCAGCATCGGCACGGGGACGACGCTCCACCCGGTCAGCCTGCCGAGATCCTCCGACAGGCGCCCGAACTCGGGCACGCCGCCCTGGCCGAGGTCGAGCTTGTCCAGCCCCTCCAGGAAAGCGCTCGCCGCGTGGCCGGGCAGGACCGCCATCTGCCGGGCGAAGAGATCGTTCCAGATCGCATCATCCTCGGCCGTATAGTCGGTCTGCTTCGGCTCCAGCCAGTCGTCGCCGACGTGGGCGGGCTTCTTGAGCGGGGCGGTGAAGACGTCCGCCGGCATCTCGGGGAGAGCCGTGAAGTCCTGTTCCTGGGGTGCGATCGTTGCCATGGTTTCTCCTGTAACCAATAACACACACCGCGGTTGACTGACAAATGGCGAACGCGGAATCGGGCGCGCCGGTTTCGCTTGCCGGCGAGGTCGGCGCGGCGCATTCGCGCGGGATGCAGACGCTCATCCTCCTCACGCTGTCGAACCTGTTCATGACCGCCGCCTGGTACTGGCACCTGAAGGGCGGGCCCGAGGTCGCCAACGCCCGCCCGCTGGGCTGGGTGATCCTGGTGAGCTGGCTGCTCGCCGGGGTCGAATACACGCTGGCGGTCCCCGCCAACCGGATCGGCTACCTCGCCGGGTGGACGCCCGGCCAGCTCAAGATCGCGCAGGAGGCGATCGCGCTGACGGTGTTCGGCGCCTTCATGGTGCTGGTCCTCGGCGAGGCGCTGACCTGGCGCCACGCCGGGGCCTTCGCTTGCATCATGGCCGCCTGCGCCTTCCTGTTCGTCGGGCGCTGAGCCGGCTCAGTCGAAGATCTCCTCCAGCCAGCTCTTGCGCTTCTTGTAAGGCTTGCCGTGATGGCCGTGGCCGTAGCCCGAGTGCGCCTGGCCGCCGTGGCGCGCATAGTCGGGCGCGGGGCGCTGGGGAGCGGCCTGGGGCACGCTGCGCTCGACGATCTTGTCGAGCTCCCCGCGGTCGAGCCAGACGCCGCGGCACTGCGGGCAGTAGTCGATCTCGATCCCCTGCCTGTCGCTCATCGAGAGCGGCACGCGGCAGACGGGGCATTGCATGGCGGCGACTTCGGATTCGGTGCGCATCGGCGGGTCGGTCCTCTCTCTAATCTGATACCACTGCAAGATGGGGGCGGCGGCGGCGCGATCAAGCGCGGGCAAAGTGTCGCCTGGCCGTTGACGCTCCGCCGGGTTTTACGCGGTGTAACCTTGTGCCGGAATCGGAGACCCGGCGCCCCGCCCGGTCCATCCGCGCGAGATGCTGGAGAAGCGCATTGTTGTCGTCTTTCCAGTATGTTCCAGCATAGCGCCCGCGGTCCATGACGATCTGGATCAGCCCCTCCTCGGCGCGGTAGCCGGCAGCCAGCCCTGTGGACTTCGCCGAAGCCAAGTCCACAGGCGCGTGTGACGTTCCCAGCGCCGCGTCCCACGCCGCGGCGAAACCGGCCGCGCCGGGGCGCTTGCGCAGGCGGTAGGCGCTCTCCCGCCCCATGCCGACCGCCCGTGCGGCGGCGAGGACCGAGCGCGTCTGGGCCAGGAAGCCGATGAAGGCCGCCTGCCGTTCGGGCGCCCAGCCGTCGCGGCGCGGGCCGACGGGCACGGGATGGAAGGCGGGGATGCGGCGGGTTTGCCGCGGTTCGCCGGCCGACTCGCCGGCGTTCGGAAGGGGTGGATAGCGCTTCATCCGGCATGATGAACCACATTTGTTCCATGTAGGAAATGGTTTTTCGGGTGCGGTTTCCACCCCCGCCGGATCAGTCGCAGTCGATGATCCCCGCGATCAGCTTCCGCTCGAGCGCATCTTCCGCGGTGAGATACCAGTTGTGCAGCCCCTTCTCGAGCACTTCGTCGAGCTCCAGATCGCTGCCCTCGATCAGCCGCTTGAAGCCTTCGGCCTCCATCTCGCAGCCGAGCTTGAGCTGGCGGCACAGCGCCTCGACCAGCGGCATGCTGCCGCGCATCGGGCCGGAGATCTCGACCGTCTTCTCGAGCTGGCGGCCGTGGATCAGGAACACGCCGTCGGAGGTGATGAAGCGGTCCTCGCGCGGGAAGGCGCTCATGATCGTGACCCCGGCGGAATAGACGATCGTCTTGCCGATGAAGATCAGGCGGCGCCCCGGCAGCCGCTCGCGCGCGAGGCCGACCTCGAGCACCATGCGGCGCCCGATTTCGGCATCCCCGCCGAGCGTGCAGACCTCGACCGCGACCGGCCCCTGGCCGCCCTCGGCCTTGGCCACACCGTCGAGGAAAGTATCGAGCATGTCGTCGTCGACCGTCCCGTGCAGTCGGATGGTGGGATTGTGGACGAGTTCGCGCGGCGGAGCGTCCGCATGCGCCGGTTGCTGTTCGTAATCGGCCATCGGCCGGATCTCCCCTGCTGGACAGAGAAGCGGCCGCTCTCGGCTGGAGAACGGCCGCCCCTCGCATTTCCGTGCGTCGGTTCGTCAGCGGCGCTGGCTGCCGCCGCCCTGGTCTTCGCGCTGGCGATCGCGCTGGCCGTCCTGCTGCTGCTGCTGGCGCTGATTGCCGCCCTGCTGCTCGCGCTGGCGTTCCTGCTGGCCGCCGCCCTGTTGGCCGCCGTCCTGCTGACGCTGGCCGCCCTGGTTGTTGTTGTGGTTCATGATTTTGGCTCCTTCTCCAAAGGGTCCGTTTTTCGTGAGGACCTGCCGACCAAAGCCCCCACGCGGCGGGCGGTTCCTCACTTGCGCCAGAGCGAAGGTGGGGTGCGCCAAGTTGCTGATTTTTGAAGGAGAATTTACATATGTTGCATCTTGGGAAGACGGCTAACGAGGGCGTGCGTGTCACCCCTCCTCCCAGCTCCGCAAGCGTTCGAAACGATAGCGGTCGCGGATCGCGCGGTTGAAGTAGCCGCCTCTGGACCCGGCCTGCGCCAGTCCGCGCGCGACCCGCTCCGGCACCGAGAAATAGCGATAGACGCGCCCGCTCACGAACTCGATGTCGAGCGCCCCGATCTCGGCGCGATAGGCATAGCGGGCAATCGCGGTGGAGGGCATGCGGGCATAACGCGCGCGGCGGGTGGAGGGGGCCGGCGGATGTTTGTTCACGCAAAGGCGCAAAGGCGCGAAGAGGGAGGCACTCGGCGGCGAAGCCGCCCTTCACCTTCCTCTTAGTGTCTTAGTGTCTTAGTGCGCGCATATTTTCCTCACACTAAGGCACCAAGACACAAAGATGACGCGGGGGTTTGGGGGTTGCCGGCCTCCATGACCGTATGACTGTCGCTTGGTCGTTAGGCGCGGCTTCGCCGCGGGCGCTCTTCTTCGCGCCTTTGCGTGAAAGGTCCGGGAACACGGCGGAGGGTTACTCGCCCTCGATCCCGCGCCGCATGACCTCGTGCCAGGTCGGGTTCGGCCCTTCGATCTGGCGTGCGATATCGGCCGCCATGAGCTGCGCCACCGGATCGTCCGCGAGAGCGGCAAGGCGCGCGCGCTCGGCCTCGAGCAGGACCGCCCGCTCACCCTCGGGCGCGGCGGCGACTTCGGCGTAGAACCGGGTGAGCCGCAGCCACGGCGCATCCTCGACCAGCACGTCCTCCGCCCAGCGCGAGAACGGCCCGCCCGACGGCCGCCAGCCCTCGCCGTCCGGCGCTCGCTCGAGGAAGAACAGCGCCGTGGTGCCGGCAGGGAAAATATAGCGGAGGCAGGCGCCGATATAGCTGAGCGGGTGCGCCTGGTTCAGCTCGTAGGGATTGCTGAGAACGCCGAAGTCCGGCCTGTCCTCGGGCACGAGCCCCGCGCGCGCCAGCGACACCGTGCCTTCTGGCATCTCCCCCTTGATCGCCTGCACCGGCTCGATCAGCAGCTTCCTGCCCCACGGTTCCGCCCCCTCGACCTCCCCGACGACCCGCCCGAGCAGCACTAGTTCGGCGTTGGCGGCGAGTTCGAGGTTGGTGGGGACGCGGTAGTCAGCCGTGACGGAGCAGGCGACGGCGGGGGTGGCGAGAGTGAGCGAGGTCGTGGCGGCGAGAGTGGTGAGGATGCGGGAGATCATGCGTCTGGCGTAGTCCGGCTATGCAGCATGAACAGATTTGAGCTTGTCCGCCCGAGCGAGTTCCTCGTGCAAAGAGCGAGCGGAGAAATCGAGCCCATTCGGCCACGCCAGCGCGCCCGCGTCGATAAAGGCACGGCGAAAGTAGGCTTCGCTCTCCAGCGGGCGGGTGAGCACCGTGTCGCGCGCGAGTATCGGCTTGGCCGACCACTCGCCATGGCTGCCGTCGCTGAAATGGAGCGTCAGCTCATGTGGGCCGCACACTTCGATTCTAACGAGCTTAATCATCCTGGTCCGCTCCGGGAATGCGCTCCATCGGTAGCAGTTCCTGCCCGCACCGCCAATTCGTCTCGAGCTCGCTTCGGTGCTCGGACGCCCAGTCGGCCACGATCCGGCGCGCCTTGTTCGGCAGCGATTCTTCGATGATCTGACCATCCGGGATCCGCACCAGCGCCTCATGACCTTGATAGGCCGCATGAAAATGCGGCGGCGCATGATCGGCGAAATACATCCGGATCAGGATACCGTAAAAGCTGGAGATGATTGGCATGGCGAGGGCGTCTTCCAGAATCGCGCTATTAATCAACAGGCTCGGAAGGTTTCGCGCGGCGTTTTACGGCTGTGGGAAGGGTGAACGCATACCGAAGAAAACTCTCGATAAAATTCCTCAGGTCCTGTGCTTCTTCGAGCGTAAATGGCTCATCGTCGTGAGCTGCATCGTTCCCTCCCAAGCGGACCTCGTGCGCCCAACAAGTTAAATCCGTTGTAAGCTTTCCGGCCTCGGCGAGTTCATCAATTCGTTTTACGAGCTTTTTGCTCGCAAGATTCTCATCGAGGATTTTCGTGGCGCCTTCTAAGCACTTTCTGAACATCATCCCGGCGGCGTCGAAATTCCCGCCATCAAGACTCGAAGTGCCTTGCCTGAAGAAGTTGGCGACTGTGAGAGGGGTGTCTTCCGGTGCGTCGCCAAGATCGGCTTCTGGCCACTGCCGACCCAGCGAGATGCCCCACGAGTTCACGAAGCCAGATACCTGAGTAGGTTGAGACCCACCCCACCATTCCCAAATGACACCTTCGTGGCATGCACCGCAGATGAATAATCCGCGGGCTTCGGCTTTGCGATTTTTCCACTCTTCAACGGCCGTGAAGGCGACATCCTTGGTTTTGCAATAAGGGCAATCCTTCTTCGCAATTCCGCCCATCATTCACTCCGCCGCCACGCTCCCGCTTTCGCCGCCATCCCCGAACAGCCCCGGGCCCTCGTCGCCGAGGTCGTTCGCTTCCTCGCCCTTCTTCGCCTTCTGGCGCTTGTCGAAGCTCGACCAGACGTCCTGCCAGTTGCCCTTGGTCGCGCCCTTGGAATACTCGGTCGCGCGGGTTTCGAAGAAGTTGGCGTGCTCCACGCCGTTGAGCAGCGGGGCGAGCCAGGGGAGGGGGTGGTCCTCGACCATGTAGATCGCGGGCAGGCCGAGCTGGCCCAGGCGCCAGTCGGCGATGTAGCGGATGTAGTGCTTGATCTCCTTCGCCGTCATCCCCGGGACCGGACCCTGCTCGAACGCGAGGTCGATGAAGGCGTCCTCCAGCCGCACCGTCTTCTGGCACATGTCCATGATGTCTTCCTTGACCGCCTTGGTCAGGCAGTCGCGCTCCTGCGCGAAGGCGTGGAACAGGCGGGTGATGCCTTCGCAGTGCAGGCTCTCGTCGCGGACCGACCAGCTCACGATCTGGCCCATGCCCTTCATCTTGTTGAAGCGCGGGAAGTTCATCAGCATGGCGAAGCTGGCGAAGAGCTGCAGCCCTTCGGTGAAACCGCCGAACATGGCCAGCGTGCGGGCGATATCCTCGTCGGTGTCGACGCCGAAGTTCTGCAGATAGTCGTGCTTGTTCTTCATCTCCTCGTATTCGAGGAACATGCCGTATTCGCTTTCGGGCATGCCGATCGTGTCGAGCAGGTGCGAATAGGCGGCGATGTGCACCGTCTCCATGTTGGAGAAGGCGGCGAGCATCATCTTGATCTCGGTCGGCTTGAACACGCGGGCGTACTTGTCGTGGTAGCAATCCTGCACCTCGACGTCGGCTTGGGTGAAGAAGCGGAAGATCTGCGTG
>Ga0307405_10001256_pt1 | contig 10573 bp, 10 predicted proteins | sample 322Cmetagenome_2_FD_203311 | JGI IMG/M metagenome (GOLD analysis project Ga0307405, IMG submission 203311) | Maize rhizosphere microbial communities from greenhouse at UC Davis, California, United States - 322HYB-C-1 | ecosystem: Host-associated > Plants > Roots > Rhizosphere > Soil | place... | reverse complement strand
GCGGTGCCGAAGGAGTGACTACGGTCGCGCTGCTGACGGATATGTCGGTTCCGTTAGGTCTCACCGCCGGAAACGCCTTGGAGGTCGAGGAATCCATCGAGGTGCTCGCCGGCGGAGGCCCTCCGGATGTTGTTGAGCTTACCGTTGTTTTGGCCCGCGAGATGCTCGCTGCCGTTGGTTATGATGATCATGATCCTGCCGGTCTGTTGGCTTCGGGTGCGGCTATGGACGTCTGGCGTTCCATGATCAAAGCCCAAGGCGGTGACCCCGATGCCAAGCTCCCCGTCGCGCGCGAGACCGATGTGATCACCGCCGAACAAGACGGGGTGCTGCAGTCGCTGGACGCGCTGGCGGTTGGCGAGGCCGCCTGGCGGCTCGGAGCGGGTCGCGCTCGTAAGGAGCACGCAGTGCAGGCAAGCGCTGGCGTACAACTGCACGCTAAGCCAGGGGCGCGCGTCCGGGCAGGTCAGCCGTTGATCACATTGCACACCGATACGCCCGAGCGCTTCGCGAGGGCTCACGAGGCACTAGCCGGCGCGTACGCCATCGGAGACGCTGCACCGCCGGAGCGGCCGCTCATCCTCGACCGGATCGACTGACTTGTCAGCGTCTCAGCGGGCTATCGCAAGCCCAGACGCTGACAAGTTGGATCTGTCCTCGGTGTGGATCAGGCCGTAGTGGTACGCGTCGCAGAGTGCCTCCCAAGAGGCCTCGATGATGTTTTGGCCGACGCCGACTGTTGTCCAGGCACTGAGCCCGTCGGTCGTCTCGATGAGCACGCGTACGGTGGCATCGGTGCCGTGACCCTGATCAAGGATCCGTACCTTATAGTCGATCAGCTCGAACTTCTCCACCGCGGGATATGCCGGCAGCAGCGCATTGCGTACGGCTTGATCAAGAGCATTCACCGGACCATTGCCCTCGCCGACTACTCGCTGACTCTGGCTCTTGGCCGTAAGCCGAACGGTGCATTCGGTGTCGGTTTCTTGACCATGTGTCGACTGGGTGAAGACGCGCCAGGAGTGCACCTGGAAGTACTCAGGCAGCTGCCCGAGCTCCCGCCGCAATAGCAGCTCAAAGCTGGCATCCGCCGCTTCATAGGTGTACCCGGCTGCTTCAGCGTCCTTCACCCGGTCGGTGATCCGAGCCGCGAGCTCGCGGTCGGATAGGTCGAATCCCAGCTCCTCCCCCTTGATCTGGATGTTCGCCCGACCCGCCATGTCGGAGACAAGCATCCGCATGTCATTCCCGACCAGGGCAGGGTCGATGTGCTGGTAGAGGTTGGGATCCACTTTGATCGCGCTGGCATGTAGCCCTGCTTTGTGAGCAAATGACGACAAACCAACATAAGGCTGACGAGCGCTAGGTGGGACGTTCGTCACCTCTGCGATGGCATGCGCAAGACGGGTTGCCTCGCGCAGCGAACCGGCCGGAAGCAGCGGCCAGCCGTACTTGAGTTCCAAATTCGCGACGACCGACAACAACTCCGCGTTGCCGGTGCGCTCGCCGTAGCCGTTCACAGTGCCCTGGACGTGCATGACGCCGGCATCCACTGCCGCGAGGGCATTGGCCACGGCGCAGCCCGAGTCGTTGTGGGTATGGATTCCCAACGGAACACCGACCTCGGCAGCGGCCATGACGATCTCACCGATCCACGGCGGAAGCATGCCGCCGTTGGTATCGCAGAGCACGACAACCTCGGCGCCGGCCTCAGCTGCACTGCGTACGGCCTCCAGCGCGTACGCCGGGTTCTCCCGATACCCGTCGAAGAAGTGCTCGCAGTCGACGAAAACTCGCTGACCCTCGGCGCGGAGGTGTTGCACCGTGTCGCTGATCATCGCCAGGTTTTCGTCAAGAGAGGTGCGCAGGGCGTGCTCGACGTGCCGGTCGTGACTCTTGGCCACGATGCAAGCGATGGGTGCCCGGGAGTCCCGAACTGCCGCCGTCATCGGGTCGTCGGCGGCCTTCATACCCACCCGCCGGGTAAAGCCAAAAGCCACTAGTTCGGCATTCTTCAGCCTCAATGCCCCATCAGCCATGGCGGCGAAGAACGAGGTGTCATTGGGATTGGCACCCGGCCAACCGCCTTCGATGAAGCCAACACCAAGCTCGTCAAGCAAGCCGGCAATAACGAGCTTGTCCGGCACCGACAGGTTGAGACCTTCCTGTTGCGAACCGTCGCGCAGCGTGGTGTCGAAAACATGGAACTCGGCCGGCTTGGGCTTCGGCTGGGGCGACATTCGTGATCCTCGGGTCGAAAGTTTGGCGTCCTGGTATGTGTCATGAGCATGAAAAAACCTCCCGTGTGGACAGGAGGCTGCGCGCGCTGAACGGTGCTCAGCGCGCTAACAAATAATCACCGCCAAGAAATGCATGTCCCACAGTGTTCCGTAGATCTCGCGAAATTGCCAGCCGGTACGCCGACTTGTCAGAACCCAGTTGAGCTATAGGTCAACTGCGTTCTGACAAGTCGGCGGTTACTAGAGGATGCGGCGTAGCCAGCCGTACTTGTCGTCGGCGCGCCCGTACTGAATGTCCAGCAGCCTTTGCCGAATAGCGAGGGTCGTCTCGCCGCTCTCACCGGAGCCGACTGGGTGACTGCCCTCCTCATCATGCAGCGTGCCAATGGGAGTGGCGACCGCTGCCGTGCCGCAGGCGAAGAGTTCGGCCACCTTTCCTGAGCCGATGCCGTCCAACAATTCGGCGATCTCGATCCGGCGCTCAACGGGGGTTAGCCCGAACTCGGATGCCAGAGTCAAGATCGAGTCGCGGGTCACGCCCTCCAAGATGGATCCGGTTAGTTCAGGAGTGATCAACTCGTTGTCGGTCGTGATCAGGTAGACGTTCATACCCCCAAGCTCTTCCAACCAACGATGCTCGGCGGCATCGGCAAACATCACCTGATCACAACCATGCTCGGCTGCCTGCTGCTGCGGGAGAAGGCTGGCGGCATAGTTGCCAGCGCACTTTGCCGCACCGGTACCGCCGGAGGCAGCGCGCGAATAGATTCTGGAAATCCAGATGTTGATTGGTTTAACGCCAGAGGCAAAGTAGGCGCCGGCTGGGCTCGCGATGCAGCAGTACGTGACCCGTTTCGCAGGGCGCACGCCGAGAAAAGCCTCTGTTGCGAACATGAAAGGTCGCAGATAGAGACTTTGCTCCGGAGCTGTTGGCACCCACGCGATATCGGCCGCAACCAAATCCTCAACGCTGCAAAGAAAGTCATCGGTAGATAGCAGAGGGAGAGCCAGCCGGCGAGCTGAGCGGTGCATTCGTTCGGCGTTCTGGTCGGGCCGGAAAGTCCAGATGCTGCCATCGTCGTGCCGATACACCTTGAGGCCCTCGAAGACCTGCTGGGCATAGTGCAAGACAGCAGTAGCCGGATCCAAGGAGAACGGCCCGTACGGAACGATCGCTGAATCGTGCCAGCCATCGGTGGCCGTCCAGGTCGCTACTGCCATGTGGTCGGTGAAGTACATCCCAAATCCGGGATTGGCCAGAATCGCGGCACGTTCGCTCTCGCTGCGCGGCTTCGGGTTGGCCCGGAGTTCGAACTGAAGGCTCACATCTGTCGCTTTCGGTCGGGGTGTCGGCGTAGGCGTCGGCACCTGTGCTGCTGGCGGTCACGCTACCGCCATGGTGTCTACCACTATGACGAGCAGACTGCTTCGCCGACTGCAGGAGCTCGCGGCCGTGCTACGTGCAGAGCTGGCTCCTGTTCGTGAGCGACGAAGGAGGCGAATCTGCTGGCTGCCCGTCAGAGTGCAATCAACTTCGAGATCTGATCGTTGGAGCAGATCCGTGACGGCTACGATGCGCCGGTGACCGACACGCGTATCAACCCCGGCAACGACGTTCAGGCGCCCACCGCCCAGGCCTTCAACCTGGCCGTGATCGGCGGGGATGGCATTGGTCCCGAGGTGGTCGCAGAAGGACTCAAGGTCCTCGATGCCGCGGGTCCCGGCATCTTTGCACCGACCAGCTATGACCTGGGAGCTAGCCGCTGGCAGCGTACCGGTGAGGTTCTGCCGGATTCTGTGCTGGACGAGCTCGCCGCCTCCGACGTGATCTTGTTCGGAGCTGTGGGCGCTGCCCCGGGCGCAACCGATGTGCCGAGCGGTCTGCTGGAACGCGGCCTGCTGTTGAAGCTGCGCTTCGCGTTCGACCACTATGTGAATCTGCGGCCGAGTCGGCTGTATCCCGGCGTACCCACACCGCTCGCCGAGCCTGTGGTCACGGGCAAGGACGTGGACTTCGTGGTGATACGTGAAGGAACCGAGGGCCTGTACTGCGGCAATGGCGGTCGGGTGCGCGTCGGCACCCCGCAGGAGATCGCGACCGAAGTGAGCGTCAACACCGCGTACGGGGTGGAACGCGTGATCCGCGACGCGTTCGAGCGTGCCACCAGGCGTCGGAACAAGATCACGTTGGTGCACAAGCACAACGTGCTCGTCAACGCCGGTGGACTGTGGAACCGGCTGTTCAACGCTGTGGCCGCTGACCACCCAGCCGTTGCCACCGACTACTTGCATGTCGACGCCGCGACGATCTTCCTCGTCACCGATCCGGCGCGTTTCGACGTCATTGTCACCGACAATCTCTTCGGCGACATCCTTACTGATCTTGCTGCGGCGGTCACCGGGGGCATCGGTCTGGCCGCGAGCGGCAACATCAATCCGGACCGGCGCTTTCCATCGATGTTCGAGCCGGTGCACGGGTCAGCCCCCGATATCGCAGGCCAAGGAATCGCCGACCCGACGGCCACGATCCTCTCCGTCGCCCTGTTGTTGGATCATTGCGGACTCTCTGAAGAAGCGGCACGTATCGAAAGAGCGGTCATTGCCGACATCGCCGCGCGTACGCCCGATCAGTCGCGAACGACGAGGGAGATCGGTGACGCCATTGCGGCGGCTGTCTAGATTTGATTGCTCCGCTCGCGAATGCTCGCTCTGTCTGATAGCTCGCTTTGCTCGCTGCAATGTTCGCCGGGAGCCGCCGGACCGCTGAGCCGGAAGGATGAGCAAGCTCAGTTAGCGTCGCCGGCCTTGTGAGCCCGGGCCTGGAGAATCGCAGGTACGACAGAATGCTCCTTGCGAGCCCGCCGACGTGGCTGCTCGGCAAGTACCCGATGCTGACGATCAGCCGAGACTGTCCATGCGTCCGGATACATGTCGTACATGATCTTTCCTGTGGATAGCTGGAACCAAACAAGAAAATAGTAGGACGTCCAACTATCTCTGCCCATATTTAGCCTGTCTATTCCACATCGTGGAACGGTGCTGAGCTTGCTGCCACACTGTTGAAGTGAGCGCTCCTCCCGACCTGCCCGAGCTGGTGATCAGGGCACTTCGACTGTCGCTGCAACGTGGCTACATGCAGGCGTCGCGCACCGAGACTGGCCGCCTGCTCGCTGCATTGGCAGCCACGCGGACCGGAACGATCGCTGAGTGCGGGACCGGCAGCGGAGTTGGCGCGGCATGGCTGCGCAGCGGCGCACCCAAGACCACGCGGGTGATCACCGCCGAACTCGATCCCGAGCTGGCACACGGCGTTATGGACATGTTCGCCGGCGACGACATCGACGTCATGCACGCCGACTGGAGCAGTCTGGCCGAACATGCGCCCTTCTCGTTGATCTTCATGGATGCCACTAGCGCGAAGGATTGGCCGCGGGAGAAGATCGTCGAGCTGCTCACCGAAGGCGGCATGATCGTCCTTGACGACTTCACGCCGTGCCCAAGCTGGCCGCCCCTCGTCGGCGGTCGGGTGGACACTTTGCGTCTGGACTGGCTTTCCGACGAGCGCTTCACCAGCGTCGACGTCATGGTCGCCGAGGACACGTCTGTGGTAATCGCTGTCAAGAAGTAACCGACGCGTGCCGTCGGGCGCATCTGTGCGCTTCCCGCCAGTCATTTGTGATCAAATTGATGCCGCAGAGTTATATACGTCGCGACCGGGGTCCGGCAACCTTGGCCTATGGCCAGGAGAGGTTCTCGGCCTAGACAGGGCCACCGACACCAAGCCCTACGAATCCTCGGGGGCACCATGCTGATGCTCGGGTCGGTGCTCGTTGCGCTTGCGATTCTCACCCAGTACGCCGGTGCCTGGGGCGTGCCCTACTTCAGCTTCACCACAGATCGAGGCTCGACCTGTAAGAACGCCCTGGCTGGCTACACCTGCTCGGCGATGACTCTTGCCGATGTTGAATACATCAGCAATGTTGATCTTCCCGACGACAGTTCTGTCGTCGCAGGCACCTACCGCTCGACCTACGACTACCAGATGGAAGCGATCGTCGAAGTACCGGCGGCGACTGCCAACCAAGCACTGGCCAGCCTCAACCAGGCATTCGGGGACTGCATCAAAGAGCTTCCCTCGCCCATGAGCACCAAGGGCATTCGCGATAACTGCGTCATGGCCAATGCAGACGCCGTTGATGAATCAGACGAGCCGAGCAGCCGCCTCTACATGATCGGCACCGGCGTCCGCACGGACGGCACGCGCGTTATCGGAATGGTGATCAAGTCCCGGTAAGCCGGCTTGCCGAAACCTACGTCCACGTAGCTTTCGTGCGGTCTGCACGGGTTGCAACCTGTGCAGACCGTATGCAAGCTGTGCAAACCCGAGAGCTCGACGAAATCACGACTCATGAAGTCCCGCTGACTGATCAATACGCCCTCCGAAAAACTCCGGGCGGATGCTGCGAGACTAGCGGGCTGCGGTGCCCTCGACGTAGTCGTCGTCGTGGCTCTTCACCCATGACATGAGTTGACGCAGCTCCCGACCGACCTCCTCGATCGGGTGCTTCTCCGCCGCCTCCCGGAACGCCTTGAACTCCGGCGCACCGGCATCCTGATCTTTGATGAAGCGCTCGGCGAACGAGCCGTCCTGAATGTCGGCGAGTACGCCCTTCATGCTCTGCCTGACGTGATCGTCAATGATGCGTGGACCAGAGACATAGTCGCCGTACTCGGCAGTGTCAGACACGCTCCAGCGCTGCTTGGCAATGCCGCCTTCATACATCAAGTCCACGATCAACTTCAGCTCATGCAAGCACTCGAAATAGGCGACCTCTGGCTGGTAGCCAGCCTCGCTGAGTGTCTCGAAACCCGCCTGGACCAGCGCGGACACGCCGCCACAGAGCACCGCCTGCTCACCGAACAGGTCAGTCTCGGTCTCCTCGGTGAAGGTCGTCTTGATGCCACCGGCGCGCAGCCCGCCGATTCCCTTTGCGTACGACAGCGCAAGCTCCCACGCCTTGCCTGATGCGTCCTGCTCCACGGCAACCAGGACCGGGACACCGCGACCCTCGGCGTACTCCCGGCGTACCAGATGGCCGGGGCCCTTGGGTGCCACCAGCGCAACGTCGACACCCTCCGGCGGCTTGATGTAGCCATAGCGGATGTTGAAGCCGTGGCTGAAGAACAAGGCATCGCCAGGCACCAGATTCGGCTCGATGGCTGCGGCGTAGACCTTCCGCTGCGCTGGATCCGGTGTCAGCACCATGATCAGGTCGGCCTCCTCGCACGCCTCGTACGGCGCCAGCACACGAAGGCCTTGCGCCTCAGCCTTAGACCGGCTCTTGCTGCCCTCCGGCAAACCGACGCGTACGTCGACACCTGAGTCGCGCAGCGACAAGGCGTGAGCGTGGCCCTGGCTGCCGAACCCGAGGACGGCAACATTGCGCCCCTGGATCAAGGACAGGTCGGCATCTCCGTCGTAAAACATCTCTGCAGGCACTTCGTTGTTCTCCTTGGTGTTGTGGTGCTGCTGAAAGTTATCGCACGCCCTCATCGCGCCCTCGACAGACTCGAGGCGCCTAGCCGGCGGGAACGGCCTTGAGACGCTCGCTGCGCTGATTGCGATCGGTGAGTGATCGGTTGCCACGCCCCAGCGCGACTAGGCCGGACTGCACGAGCTCACGAATTCCGTACGGCCCAAGCAGATCAAGCAGGGCGGCCAGCTTGGCCGGACTGCCGGTAGCTTCCACGGTGATGATCTCTGAGGTCAGATCAACCGCCTTGGCGCCGAAGAGCCCGATGATCTCGATCAGCTGGCTGCGAGTTTCAGCAGTCGCCCGCACCTTGACCAGCACAAGCTCTCGGCGGATCGCGCTGTCCTCCAGCTCCACGATCTTGAGCACCTCGATCAACTTGTTGAGCTGCTTGGTGATCTGCTCGAGAACTACGTCCTCGACGTTCACCTGGAGAGTGATCCGTGACATCTCGGGTGATTCAGTGGGCCCGACAGCAAGCGACTCTATGTTGTAGCCGCGTCGGGAGATCAGACCGGCGATGCGCGCTAGGACGCCCGGCTTGTTCTGCACAAGCACGCTCAGGATGTGGGTGTTGGCAGTCCCGGCCATCACAACTCCTCCTGATCCCAGGCCGGCGCCATGTCGCGAGCGACCTTGATGTCGTCGTTGCTGGTGCCAGCGGCCACCATCGGCCACACCATGGCGTCCTTGTGCACCACGAAATCCACCACAACGGGCACATCGTTGATCGAATTCGCCTTCTCGATCACTGCATCCACGTCCGCAGACTCCTCGGCCCGCAGGCCGACACCTCCCATAGCTTCGGCGAGCTTGCAGAAGTCAGGGATCCGGTTGGTGTTCAGATCCGTGTTGGAGTAGCGGCCTTGATAGAACAGCGTCTGCCACTGCCGGACCATACCGAGACTTTGATTGTTGATCACCGCGATCTTGATCGGAATTCCTTCCAGGGCGCAGGTAGCGAGCTCCTGGTTGGTCATCTGGAAGCAGCCGTCGCCGTCGATTCCCCAGACGATCTTGTCGGGCTGGCCCACCTTGGCACCCATAGCCGCTGGCACGCAGTACCCCATGGTGCCAAGGCCACCAGAGTTGAGCCACCGACCAGGTAGCTCCCACGGCAGATAGTGCGCAGCCCACATCTGGTGCTGCCCGACGCCGGCCGCATAGTAGGCATCCGCACCTGTGATCTCACCGATCCGCTTGATCACATACTGCGGCGACAAGCTGCCGTCTGCCGGCTCATCGTAGCCCGTGGGATAACGGCGCTTGAGATCTTGCAAGTACCGGACCCATTCGTCGATCACCGGCAGGCGATCACGCTTCAGCAGGCTGATCAATTGGCCGATCACCTCTTTACAGTCACCGACAATGGGCACGTCCGCGACGCGATTCTTGGAGATCTCGGCTGGGTCGATGTCGCCGTGGATGATCTTGGCAAGCGGGGCGAAGGTGGACAGCTGGCCAGTCACTCGGTCATCGAAGCGGGTGCCGAGCGCGATCAAAAGATCACTGCGCTGCAGTGCTCCGACGGCGGCAACCGTGCCATGCATGCCGGGCATGCCCAGGTTCTGCGGGTGGCTGTCGGGGAAGACCCCACGGGCCATCAACGTGGTGACCACCGGAATGCCGGTCAGCTCGGCGAGCTCCTTGAGCTCGGCCCACGCGCGGGCTTTCACAACTCCACCGCCGACGTAGAGCACGGGTCGGCGGGATTCGGCGATCAGCCGGCCAGCTTCGCGCATCTGCTTGCCATGCGGCCGCGTCACCGGGCGGTAGCCCGGAAGATCGAGCTGGCGGGGCCACTCGAAGCGAGTCTTCGCCTGCAAAGCGTCTTTGGTGATGTCCACAAGCACTGGGCCCGGCCGGCCGGTTCCGGCGATGTGGAATGCCGACGCTATTGCCGCCGCGATGTCCGCGGGCTTGGTGATCAAATAGCTGTGCTTGGTGATCGGCATGGTAATGCCGCGGATGTCGGCCTCCTGGAAGGCGTCGGTGCCAATAGCCGCACTGCCGACCTGTCCGGTGATCGCCACAATCGGCACAGAGTCCATGTGTGCGTCGGCGATCGGCGTTACAAGGTTCGTCGCGCCGGGGCCGGAGGTCGCCATGCAGACGCCGACCTTGCCGGTGGCCATGGCGTAGCCTTCGGCCGCATGGCCGGCACCTTGCTCGTGGCGGACGAGGATGTGTCGGACCTTCTCAGAGTCGAACAGCGGGTCGTACGCGGGAAGGATGGCACCACCCGGAATTCCGAATACGACGTCTGCCCCCACGCGCTCGAGCGATCTGACAAGGGCCTGCGCTCCGGTCAGCTCATCTGCTCTGTCGTTGTCCGACATCTCGGGTCTCCTTGCCCTGACATCCCGCCCGTCAGATTTCGGTTTTGGGGGGATTCCGTTGTGGATGTTACGCCTGCAGTCGCAGGTCCTCGTACCAACAAAAAACCCCCGCTGCCGGGTGGCAGGCGAGGGAGCGCGTCGGGATTGAGCTTTTTGCTCAGCCGACACGCTGACGTACGAGGAGAAGCGTCCATGCAATGCGCACGCCGCAACAATAGCCGCCTCGGCAGCCGAGTCAATTCGACGTGCCGTTACGTCTTGCGATCCGGAAGGACGCTCGGATGCCCTAGTAAACCCATGGTTCTTCAGCGGCGTAGGGTCAGGAAATGCGCCGTGCCGTTTCCGCGCTTTCCCTTGTCGTCTTGACCATGGGATGTTCTGAAACGGCGCTGGACCGTTCGGCCAGCGATGCCCCGCCCCAGGCTGCACGTACGTCGCCGGCAGGTACTACGGGGCCGAC
>Ga0307405_10001252_pt1 | contig 10581 bp, 9 predicted proteins | sample 322Cmetagenome_2_FD_203311 | JGI IMG/M metagenome (GOLD analysis project Ga0307405, IMG submission 203311) | Maize rhizosphere microbial communities from greenhouse at UC Davis, California, United States - 322HYB-C-1 | ecosystem: Host-associated > Plants > Roots > Rhizosphere > Soil | place... | reverse complement strand
TATGTTCCGACCGGTTTGGACAGTTTTGCTTACCAGGTTGAACGACCGCGATGCCCGACACGCCGCGCCTTCCGCTGAACACCCTCACCGCATTTCGCACCGTCGCCGAGCTCGAGAACCTGCGTGCCGCCGCCGACGTGCTGCATTTGACGCACAGCGCCGTGAGCCAGCAGATTCGCGGGCTGGAGGAACAGTTGGGCTTCGTCCTGTTCGAGCGGCGGGGCCGTCGTGTCGTGCTCAATCCGTCGGGGCAGGCATTGCTGCGGAGCGTGCAGGGCGCGCTTTCACTGCTCGACGACGGCGTGCAGGCGGCCGCTGCCGCCGCGCAAGGCTCGGCAACGCGGCTTCGCGTGACGGTGCTGCCCTCGTTCGCCAACCGCTGGCTGCTGCCGCGCATCGGTCGCTGGCGCGAGCAGCATCCCGCGCTCCCGCTCGAGATCGACGCGTCGATACGGCCGGTCGATCTGCAGCGCGAAGGCTTTCACGCCGCCGTGCGTCAAGGCACCGGGCCGTGGCCGGGCGTGCAATCGGAGCGCCTGTTCGAGCAGCCGCCGATCATCGTCGTCGGCTCGCCGTCGGCCGCGCGAAGGCTTCTCGGCGCGCAGCCCGAGGCGCTCACGCGCGAGCCGCTGCTCGGAGACAGCGACCTATGGCAGGACTGGTTCGCGGCCGCCGGGTTGCGCGCGAACCCGCGCACGGTAGCGGTGTTCAACGATGCGGGCCTGATGCTGCAAGCGGCCGAGCAGAACCTCGGGCTCGCCCTCACGCGCGAAATACTCGCGGCTGACGCGCTGGTAGGCGGCGGGCTGGTGCGCCTGTCGCCGATTACGATCCGGCACGCGGAAGCGCAGCCATACCACCTCGCGTACCCGCCGGGGCTGCGCGACTGGCCGCCGGTGGCATCGTTCCGGCGCTGGCTCTACGAAGAGCTCGAGCGCTCGCTCGCCGAGTTGCGGAAAGCGAACGCTGCTGCGCTCCCTAGAAGCGGAACGAAGCGCCGATCAAAGGACCGGTCAGCGCCGCGTCGAGCTTGAACGAATCCTTCTCGTACTTCACGTGCAAGTGCCGCCAGCCCGCGAATACCGTTCCCCACGAGTAGCGGTAGCCCACTGCACCGACGAGCTGCCAGGCTAAATCGGAGCCTCCGGCACCCACGTCGGCGGTGGCATAGGCCTCCCAGCGATCGGCGAACCGCGTCTGCCATCGCACGCCGACGACGCCGTCGACCCAGTCCGAGCTGCTGCCGATGACCGTCCCCGGAAGCGTGCCTTCGCGCAAACCGAGATCGATCTTGAGGTCGTAGTAGCGAAGGCCGCCATAGAGATCGAGTGACGTGCCCGGAGCGGCGATCAGATCGTAGCCACCGTTCGCCTCGACGATGTTGCCACGAACCTTCATGTCCACGCCGGCATAAAGCGTCGTGAAGGGCGTCGGCGCATCCGTCTTCGCGTTCGCGTATGTCCAGTCGCCGAACGCTGCGAGCCTTCCGCTGCGCCAGCCGAGATTCACCATCGCGCCCGCCTGCTTGATGTCCCCGAAGCCCGTATCGACGTCGATGCGTCCGCCGATCCCCGGCGCGCCCGCGATGCCGGCCGTGCCGTCGAACCCCGCGAGCCAGGCATACGGCGCGATATGCCACTCACCTGCCTGCGCCGCGGCCGGCGCGGCCAGCGAAGCGGCCAGACATCCGATCAACGCTCGAAACGACTTTCGCATCGCATCCTCCGAAAAAATCGATGCTGAGGCATTGGTCTCGCCTTAGCTTCGCATTTCGCGACAATATCGGCCTTCTACCGTCCCGCGAGTCTCCGCGACGTGGCTAGAGCAGCCATTCGATTGGCAGAACGGACAGGAAACGTATCCATGCGCGGCGCGCGGCGGACGTACCCGGATCGGCGTCATAGCGCACTTCACCGCTTTCCGCGCGCTCGATCCATTCCGCGCACTGCCCATCCGCTGTCAGGCGCACTTCGTACGCGAGCCTCGGCACTTCCGTGTCGAACGCCTTCGACAACTGCCGTGCCAGCTTGCCGCTCTGGATGACGAGGCCCATCTCCGTATTGAGGTGCGCCGAGCGCTGGTCGAAGTTGAACGACCCCACGAAGATCCTGTCGTCGTCGACCGCGAACGTCTTGGCATGAAGCTGCACGGCCGAGCTCGATCCGACGCCGCGCTTCTTCTTGTCGTCGGCGCGCGCCGTTGGCTCGAGCTCGTACAGATGCACGCCGGCTTGCAGAAGATCACAGCGACGCTTGACGTAGCCCGCGTGAACCGGGCCGACATCGGTCGCGGCCAGCGAGTTCGTCAGCACGCGTACCCGAACACCCTGCTGTGCCGCCTGGACGAGCCAGGCGGTCCCTGAATCTCCGGGGACGAAGTACGGCGAAACGAGATCGAACGACGTGCTCGGCTTTCCAATCACGGGTACGAGGTCGGACAGCAGCAGCACGTCCGTCCTGGCCGTCGTGTCGAGCGTCTTCGCGGGATCGTCGCGAACGAGCCGCGCGCTCGCCCATTCGAGCGGCAGCTTGCCGGCCACGAGCTCCCGCACGATGTCCGTGCGCTGCAAAACGTCGACATACGCGGCGGATTCTGGATCGGCGTGCACGGCCGCGAACTTCGCGTCGAGCAACGCTCGCGCCGCTTCCGGCGTGGCCGCAGCGACCAGCGCTGCTGCGGGGTACGCCGACGGGCTGTTCCAGTACAGATCGAAGGCGCCCGAGACTTCATTCACGGCGGCGCCAGCCGCGATCACGTCGAGATCGGTGAACGCAACGCCCTCGCCCGCCGCGAAATACTCGTTGCCTACGTTCCTGCCGCCGACGATCGCCACCTGGTTGTCGGCGGTGAACGACTTGTTGTGCATGCGACGGTTGACGCGCCCGAAGTCGGTCAGATAGTTCGTCAGCCGCGCACTCCTCGGCACCAGCGGGTTGTACAGCCGGACCTCGATGTTCGGATGCGCGTCGAGTGCCGCGATCACGTCGTCCAGCCTCCCTGTGTTCGCGTCGTCGAGCAGAATGCGAACGCGTACGCCGCGATCGGCGGCGTGCCGCACCGCCTCGAACAGCAGCGAGCCGGTCTGGTCGCCGTGCCAGATGTAATACTGGATATCGAGCGACTTTTCCGCGACCGACGCGAGCAACACGCGCGCGGCAAATGCGTCGCTCGGTTCCGTCAGCGCGTAGATTCCCGATTGGGCGGGATGCGCCGCCGCCTCGCCGATGACGGCGCGGCCGAGGCGCGTCTGCGCCGTGTCGGTGTACGCGTGTGTCTCGCTGCGACCGTCGAGCGGAGGCAGCACTGCGCAGCCGGCGGCGAGCGCGACCGCCGATGCAGCGATGCAGATGCGGAACCAACGGCGCAAGCTGCGTACGCCCATCGCGAGTCCTTGCGCGCCTCTCCCCAAGCTCATTCGGCCACCAGGCCCGGATCGAGCGTGAACAGCTCTTCGGCACGCCCGACGCCGCGCAGCGCGTACCGTCCCACCGACACGAGACGCGCTCGCTCAGGCTGCGGCGTTGCCGCGGCGAACTCGGACGACAGCACGGCGCTGCGGTCCACCGACCGGCACATGGCGGCAATGCGGCTCGCCTCGTTGACCGCGGGTCCGACGACGGTGAAATCCAGCCGGTCCTCGCTGCCGATGTTGCCGTAGAACACCTCGCCGATGTGCAGCCCGAGGTAGACGGTGGTCACGGGATGTCCTTCCGCGGCGCGACGCTCGTTCACGGCCTTGATGCTGCCCCGAAGATTGGCTTCGGCGCGAAGTGCGCAGCGGCACGCGTGCGCGCGATCGTCGGCGCGAAAAATCGCAAGCACGCCATCGCCGAGAAGCTTCAGCACTTCGCCGCCCGCTTCACGCACGGAGCCGATCACCGCGGCGGCGTAGTCGTTGAGCAGCGGAATGATCTCGCCGGGCGGCGCCGTGTCCGTGATCGTCGTGTAGCCGTGCAGGTCCGAGAACCAGATGACCGCGTTGATGCGGTCGGCGACGCCGCGCGAAATGCGACCGCTCAGCACACGCTCGCCGGCGTCGTGCCCGAGATAAACCTCGACCAGCGTGCGCGCGATGCGCGCCAGCGATACGCACTTGATTGCGAGCGCGAGCAGTGGAACGAGGCGCCGCAGCGCAGCGACGTCCGACTCCGCGAATCCGCCGGCGCGCGACGTGATCCACGACGAGTACACGCAGTCCATCTCGCCGATGACGCTTGCCGCGCCGAAGCGATGCACGAGCGCGAGGTAGTCGGTGTGCCCCTCAGCCTTCAGCTCGTGCAGGACCGGAAAATCAAGCGCATCGCCCGCCGCGATCCTCCGGCGCAGCTCACTCGCGCCAGTCTCGACCAGGTGGTAGAACGGGCTTCTCTGCCAATTGGCCGCGGCCTCGCCGACGTTCGACGGCCCGTATTCGACCACCGTCTGCTGCTCGCGGCCGTCGGCCCGCCAGCGGAATGCGCGGCCTTCGTGGATCGGATGCAGCGTGTCGACGATCAGTACGGCGCGCGAAAGAACGATGCCCGCACCGTTGCAGCGCTCGGCGAAGCCATGCAGCAACTGCGTCTCCGACGCGCCGGCAAGGCCTGCCTCGACGAGCCAGCCTTCGATGTCGTGCAGAGTTCCCACGGCGGTAGGATAAGGCTTGGCGACCGGCGTGGGCGAAGCGATGCAGCGCTCGCGAGCGGACTATGACGAGGGTTCAGGAAATCCGGCGTCGTGACGATGAATTCCCGGGTGCTGTTCGAGAACGAGACGACGGGCGAGCGCTGGGAGGTCACGCTCGCCTGATACGTCCCGGCAATGCGCTGGCGCCCTGCTGGCCGAGGAGCGGGCCGACGATCCCGACATCGAGCCGGAAGCGGCCGGCGAGCCGGGCTGACGCGCTTCTTCTATTGACCGCCGCCGAGCCCGACGATCGTCTGGAAGCCGCCCCAGAACATGCGCTTGCCGTCGAAGGGCATTTTCGACGGGTCCATCGATTCTTTGAGCTGCGGGTCTTCCATCACCGCCTTGCTGATGCGCTCGCGGTCTTCCTTGTTGCGATACACGACCCACGCCAACGCGATCACCTCGCCCTCCCTGAGTTGCACGGCCTGGGGAAACGACGTGACCTTGCCGGGCTGGGCGTCATCGCTGATCGAGTCGGAGTAGTACAGGGCACCGTGGCGCAGGTGCGCCTTGCCCCATTCGTCCGACATGCGCTTGTAAGTGTCGAGATTGGCACGGGGAACGGGAATGACGATGGCTTCGATGTAGTGCGACATAAGAGCCTCCGCAGGGTAAGGTTCATTTGACCGATCGCGCCCGAGGCCGTTCCGCACCAAACGCCTGTACCGCGCTTGCGATCAGTCGGAAGTTCCGGCCGGGAACTTCGCGGCCATGCGTTCGGAAAATGGGGCGAGATCGATGACGACGCGCCCGTGCGTGCCGCGACCTATTTCCTCTGTGCCGTCCATCGCATTGACCCGAAACTCGATGTGGCGACCCGCGATGCTGGTGACTTCGGCCGATGCCACGATGCGACGACCCACCGGCGTTGCGGCAAGATGACTCACGTCGACCCGCGTGCCGACCGCGGTCTCGCCCGCCTCGAAGAACGGCTTGATGGCGTTGAGAGCAGCGTTCTCCATGGCCATGATCATCACGGGAGTCGACAGCACGGGCGGAAGCGTTGCATCCTTGAATCGGTCAGCCAGGTGCTCCGGTGCCACGACAATGGCGAACGTGCCTCGCGCTCCTACGGGAATTGCGCGCATGAAATCTCTCCGTTATCCGGCGCTCTTGCACAATACACCGGGAGGCGAACTCAACGCCGCACCTGACATCGCGCTGACAAACAGCGTCATGGGCAACAAACACGCTGAGGAGACACAGCATGGATCGATTCACCGGTGGTTGCCTGTGCGGCAACGTCCGTATCGTCGCGTCAGGACGCCCATACCGTGTCGGCCTTTGCCACTGTCTCGACTGCCGCAAGCACCACGGTGCCCTTTTTCACGCCTCGGCGGTGTTCCCTCGGGATGCGGTGCAGATCGATGGTGAAACGCGCGACTATGCCGGTCGATTTTTCTGTCCGCGCTGCGGATCGACCGTTTTCGGGCGCAGCGCGGACGAAGTCGAAGTGAACCTTGGATCCCTGGATTCCCCCAACCAACTGACGCCGACGTACGAAAGCTGGATCGTCCGTCGCGAGTCTTGGTTGCCGCCGTTTCCCCTCGAGCGACGATACGAGCGCGATCGTGACCCTGCGAGTCGCTTCGAGGAGTGACTCCCCGCCGCGTCATTGCGCGTAGGTTACGCTGCGACAAGCGGATCGGACGAATTCCGACTGCCATCGTTGCCAATGTCAACTACCCTTCCACGCAAGGGGCGTTGGCGTCGGTGATTTCATCGCAACGCCTCCGCCGTGTCATCGAAACCGGTTGGAGGTCATCGTGTTCGCAAAATCCGCGAAGTCCATACTCGTCGTCGCCATCCCGAAGTCCATACTCGTCGTCGCCATCCTCGCGGCGTCGGGCTGTGCATTGTTGCCTGAACGCGACCCCGCACTCGACGACGCGCGGCTCTCGCTGGACGCGGCGCGACGCAATCCGCAGGTCGTAACGTACGCGTCCACGGAACTCGAGCAGGCCGCAGCGACGCTGCGGCAGGCCGACGATCTCGCGGCCAGGGGTGCGCGACATGACGACGTGCATTCGCTGGCACTCCTTGCCAGCCAACGCGCCGCAGCAGCGCAAGACGTCGCGCGCGTTCGCAGCCAACAGGCAGCGCTCTCCGCGCAGCAGACCGCGGCGAATGCGCGCGTCCAGGCCGACGTGGCACAGGCCCGAGCGGCGGAAGCCCAGCGCCAAGCTGCCGAAGCCCAGCGCCTCGCCGCGTCTGCGCCACCGGCCGTCCATGACTACACACGCCGGCCCGGCGAGACCCTTTACGAAGCGCCGGTGACTTCCGTGCGTGCGGTCGTCGGGCCACCGCAGCAGCGCTGCTGGGTGGAGCGCCAGGTTGTCGATAACGGTACCGGCGGCATCAATGTCCCGGGAGCGATTGTCGGCGGCGTCGTCGGCGGCATACTCGGTCATCAGATCGGCGGTGGCCGCGGTCAGGATCTGGCGACCGGCATCGGTGCGGTCGGCGGCGCTGCCGTGGGCGCGAATGCAGGCCGTGAGCCCGGCACCTCCTATACGCAAGATGTCCAGCGTTGCGAGAACATCGCCTCCGCCGGATCGGTCGATTACTGGGACGTTACGTACACGTTCCGCGGATACGAGCACCACGTGCAAACCACGAGTCCCCCTGGCCGCACGATCCTGGTGAATGCGCAAGGCGAGCCGCGGATCTGACGATGACTTGGGGCTCGCCGGATCTCGGCGAGCCCCGCAACACGGCGACTGGCCTGACGAACTTGTCCAGGCTACTCCACGGTCGCGGCATGAATCGCCTTGCCGCGCTGCGTCTTCCAAAAGTCGTCGGTAAAACGGAGAATCTGGAAGCCGTTGCCATCACCGACGAGCCACAGCTGCAGCTCGTGTCCCCTTCCATCGGCCGCAGGCGCTTTGACAAAACGCGGCAACCCGGCCTGCCGTTCCACGGTTCGATCGGTGCCGGGAGACCAGCTTCCTGATCCGGGAAGGAATGCGTCCCGCGGGGCCGGCCCCTTCCAGTACGCGAGCTCGGCCGGGTGAAGCGGATCGCGAATGTCGTAGACGCGAGTTCCCGTGCCTCTCGAGCCACAGGCGGCCAGCGTCGGATTGGTCGTGCGGTCCAGTGTGCATCGCTCGGTCGAATAGTCGAGATTCCCGCCTCCGACTTCGGGCGGTTCGTCGAGAAACTCCGTGCAGTTCTTCGGATCGTGCACTTCGAGCATGATCTTCGACACGATTCTCGGGTGCTTCTCGTCGGTGATGTCGATGATGTTCGAATAACCGTACGGCGACGCTCCCCGGGCACATGCGGCCGGCAGACCCCCTACTCCGCCCTGACCGCCGGACTCATCCGTGCTGATGATGTACGAGCGTCCGTGGGAGAAGAAGGGCAGCATCTGTTCGGCCTGCCCTTGATCATTCCAGAAGAGCGTGCTGATGACCCGGATTTGCGGATTGGGGAGACGGTACTGGATGTCGCTCACGTCCAGGATCACCAGACCGTCCGGCCCGAACGAAGAATTGGTCGGCGCGACGCCAAAGTTGCCCGGCTGCCCCGAATACAAACGCGTGCCTTCCGCGTTCGTGGAGAGGTCGTGCGGCCGTCCATCACCGGTGAACGTCCAGTTGAGCAGCCACTTGGCGTTGTACGGGTCGGTGACATCGATGATGGGCATGATGCCGCCCACGCCGCGAAAGCTCTGGCCGATGTAGTACGTCTTGCCGTCCTCCGCCCAGCCGCCCATGTGGCCGCGACTGTTGGGCACCGTGATGCTGGACGCGAGCTTCGGGTGAGCGCAGTCCTCGTTCAGGTCGTAAACCGCGAAATTCGGCCCGTTGCTTTCGGCAAGCCCGAGCAGCCCGCGCGCCTGATTCACCTTGACGTTTTCATGCGGGTTGAGCCCCGCCGGCGTGTCGTCCAGATACGCGGTCACCTGTGGATTCGTGGGATCGGAAGCATCGATCACCACGACGCCGGGGTGCGCCTGAAAAGGATCGTTTTCCGTCGACATGTAAGCGCAGTGCTTGAAGTACCCGGGACCGTTCTGGCCGAACGCACCCTCGCCTTGAAACTTGCCGATGAGCTCGAGATTGCAGTTGTAGCCCAATTCCGAGTCGCCGCTCTCGCGCTCCGCTAGCGTGGTCATGCCCTGCAGGCCGTGTTCGGTGTGATCGGACGGGCCGCATTGCGCCTTGGGCACCGGCCCCATCGATCCGACCTCATTGGCCCGCGTACCCCCGGGATCGGCGAAGATCGCAGTGCTGAGCAGGACACTCAACAACGAGACAGACGAGATTGCAAATCCTCTGGCCAACGGATGTCTATTCATCGCTTCTCCTCGCTATGAAACGCGTTCGGTGTGCTGCCGGGACGACAACCTGCGCACGTGGGTGTCGCGCCCGGTCGACGTCGCTGACGCAGTTGTGGCTAGCGCTTTAGGGGCTCGTTGATGTTGATTCGCGAGCGCGCGACAGACGCGGTCTCGCTCAGCGTCCGATGCAGACTGACCGCCGCAAGCGGGCGCCGAGCGACGAACTATGCGCGCCCGGTCGGTGTTTGGCAATCGGGGAGCAAGCGCTTCGAGCGGAGTGCAAACCACCGCCTGCGTGATGCCAGACTTGCGAGGCCCGACCGGGCCGCCTTCACCTCAACTGACGGTAATCGCGCATGCGGAACCGCGCTCTGGAAAGGATGAACGCGGTCACCGATTCCGGAGAAAGACTGGTGACTTCTTCGGTCATGTTCTTCCGGTAAAACGCGGTGCAGGCGCCATCCTGCCAAACCGTCCTTTGCATCTTTCTTCGCATGTCTGCGACGTACGCATCCTGAAGGTTGCGCCGCGCGTCGATGGCTTTGATGCTCTTGTCCCGCTTCACGGCGCAAATCGCCTGGACGATGTAATCGGTTGCCGCTTCCATGTAGGAAATCTGCGAGCTGTGTCCCGAGCCGGTGTTCGGGCCGTTTACCTTGAAATAGTTGGGATAACCGGAAACTGCAAGGCCCTTGTAGGAGACCGCTTCGATTTCCCATTCGCTGTTGAGGTTGCGGCCACCCAGCCCGTAGACCTGGAAAGTCAGCGCCTTCTTCATGTCGGAATAGGCAAAGTATCCTGTCGCGTAGACGATTACGTCGAGCGCGATGTGCTTGCCATCCCTGGTCCTGATGCCGGTGGACGTGATGCATTCGATCCCGCTGATATCGACATCGACATTGTCGCGGGACAGCGCGGGAAGATAGTCGTTCGTCGGTATGACGCGCCGGCAGCCCAGCTCGTAATCGGGCATCATGTGCCGGCGCAAACTGTCGTCCTTGATATACCTGTCCAAATGCCTTTTCAGCCTTCTCCGATAATGACCCTTCATGACTTGACCGATTCCGGAGATTCCCGGATAGCGGCGGAACGCGATGAACCGGATGTCGTAGAGCGCAAAGACGAGCCAGCGGATGATGTGCCGTATGCCCGGCAACGTTCGAGCGAAACGCTCTACGGCTCCGTAATGCCGGTCCGAGCGCGGGAGAATCCACTGGGCCTTGCCCATGAACAGGGTCAGCCGGGATACCTTGCCGGCGATGGCCGGAACGATCTGGGCTGCCGAACATCCCGAGCCGATCACTCCGACACGCTTCCCCGCATAGGCGACGGAGTGATCCCAGTGCCCCGAGTGGAATTTGGGTCCGTCGAAGTTTTCGGCGCCTCTGATATCCGGAACGTGCGGGTTCGCCAGCACGCCGCTGGTGTCGATCACGAAGCGAGCGGTATACCTTTCACCTGACTCGGTCTCAACCTGCCACAGGTATTGGCGCTCGTCGAAGACGAGCCGTATCACCGTCTGGTTGGTACGCGCATGCTTTCGCAAGCCGAATTTGTCGATGACATGGTTCGTGTATGCGAGCAGTTCGCTTTGCGGGGCAAACGTTTTCCTGAACGGATAAGGTATG
>Ga0307405_10001250_pt1 | contig 10583 bp, 9 predicted proteins | sample 322Cmetagenome_2_FD_203311 | JGI IMG/M metagenome (GOLD analysis project Ga0307405, IMG submission 203311) | Maize rhizosphere microbial communities from greenhouse at UC Davis, California, United States - 322HYB-C-1 | ecosystem: Host-associated > Plants > Roots > Rhizosphere > Soil | place... | reverse complement strand
TGGGTCGGGGCGCCCCCCGGGGGCCGCCCCCTTGTTCCACCCGCGCTTTGTTCGTAGGGGGGGCGGCCCGGGCGGGCCGCCCCTACAATTGCGCCCGTGAAACAAAAGCTACTAGTCCACCCTGGAGGCATAGAAACCAATGAGAGAGCTTTCCCCTTTAGAACTCGCCAATGAGATAAAAATGGTCGCGCAGATTACGGAGAAGCTGTTGCTTCACCCGCTGAGCGACATGACCGGTATCCGCGACGACATCAACCGCCTCGGCTTATACCTGCAAGCCTGCGAAACCAAGCTGATCAAGTTGATGAGCAATCAGCATCCAAGTGAATCAGAACCCGGCGTCACGCAATACGGCATGGCGCTCTACATCTTCGATACCAGCCATCCGATTCTCCGCCGTTTGCTCAACTTTCCAAAGACACAGATCACTCTCGACATGTTACGGGGGTGGGACAGTGAAATCAGTGGCGCCGGCGTCATCGATTACGATGGCACAATGATCGCAACCGGTAAATTCAACGATCTCGATGCCGGCTGGATCACTGCTCTGATTTTCTATATCGCGCTCAAACTCGGGGTGAGAGAAGTGAGTTCGTGGGCGCCGTTCGGCACCACTCCCGCGATCGTTCCGAATACTGACGACACCGTTACGATCGCACTCGTCGGCGACTGGGGCACTGGGTCCTGGACCGATGGCAACATCCAATATCCCGCGCTGGAGGTAATCAATCAGGTTCAGGCGCTGACGCCGGATTACACGATTCATCTCGGCGACGTTTACTACGCCGGCACCGCCGGTTTTCTTGACTCGGATGAGGAATTAGCAAACTTTGTAAACCTCTGGCCGAGTGGGTCTCAGGGCTCATTCATGCTCAACTCGAATCACGAGATGTACAGCGGCGCCCAGGGTTACTACGGTAAGGGACTAAAAGCGCCGCAGTTCAGCCTGCAAAACAACACGAGCTACTTCGCCATTCAGGGTGAGAAGTGGATAATCATCGGTCTTGACAGTGCTTACTACGACAAGAGCGATTTGTTTATGAATGGCGCATTGACTGATGCGAACCAGATCAACTTTATCAAGGGCTTGAATACCGCTAACAAGACGGTCATCGTGCTCACGCATCACAATCCAACTAACATCGAAGGAACCGGCACCACACAAGGCGCCACGCAACTCCCGCTCTGGAATCAGACGCTCTCAGCACTCGGCCGACCGCCTGATTACTGGTACTGGGGTCACGTTCACAACGCGATGGTCTATTCGGCCACGTCTTTCGCCGCGCAGAACGGTGTCAAGGCGCGTTGCGCGGGACATGGCGCAATCCCTTTCGGCGTCGCGTGGGGTTTGCAGAATCCGGATGGCACGAACAAACCTTCAGTTGAATACTTCGCCCATGAGTTGCTATCGAGCGCCTATGAAAGGATCGATCTACAACAAACGAATCGCGTCTTGAACGGCTTCGCGATGTTGACGATCGGGCCTGACACGATCAAAGAGGAGTTTATCGATCAGACGGGCGCTGTGCGATGGTCGCAAACGACAGCGCTTTAGTGTTAACTTGAAGAAAACCCGAATGGCCAAACAGCAAAAAGAAAAACCCGACGACACAAAACCTGTCGGGCAGAGAACTGCTTTCGAGCGTGTGCAGCTTGCTCGACACTCCGACCGCCCGTACACGCTCGATATGATCGAACGGCTGTTTGAAGATTTCGTCGAGCTTCACGGTGACAAGCGATTCGCGGAAGACCCCGCTATTGTTTGCGGGCTGGCTCGCTTTCACGGCTTGCCGGTAGTCGTGGTCGGTCATCAGAAGGGTCGCGACACAAAGCAGCGCAGCTATCGCAACTTCGGTATGCCCAAACCCGAAGGTTATCGAAAGGCTCTGCGCGTGATGAAACTCGGTGAGAAGTTTGGCCGTCCGATCTTTACTTTCATCGACACTCCCGGCGCCTATCCGGGAATCGACGCCGAAGAGCGCGGCCAGGCGGAAGCGATCGCCTACAACTTGCGCGAGATGGCGAAGATCAAAGTGCCGATCATCGTCACTGTGATTGGTGAAGGTGGTTCCGGCGGCGCCCTCGCCATCGGCGTCGGCGATCAGGTATTGATGCTCGAGAATGCGACGTATTCAGTGATCACGCCTGAAGGTTGTGCAGCAATTCTTTGGAAAGATTCGTCACGCGCAGACCAGGCCGCCGAAGGTCTTCGACTCACCGCACAGCATCTTTTCGAAGAGGGAATCATCGACAAGATCATTCAAGAACCCGAAGGTGGCGCTCACAACGACTACGATCAAACCGCACGTTATCTTGACTCAGCTCTAAGCGAGCGCCTCGCCGAAGCGGTGAGCTGTTCGCAGGAAGACAGACTGAAGCGTCGTTACGGCAAACTACGAGGTTTCGGTCGTTGGGGCACAGAGGGTAAGGACTAACCACAAAGAAGCACAAAAGGGTTTTAGCAAAAACATTTGTGCCGTTTGCGCTTCTTTGTGGCTAATACCTCATCATGAGCAGTACAATTCACGCCTCAATTCACGCCCGGATTCCAAAGGAGTACCTATGAAAACTCACGTCTATACAAAACATCTCTCCCTCCTGTTGACTCTTATTCTGACTGCCGTCCCCGTTGTAAGCGCGCAGCAGCAAACTGCGAAGAGCATAGATAGCAGTGCGCTCTTAATGCAGGCAATGCCTGTCGATCCGCAAATCACGATGGGTCAGTTCAAGAACGGCTTGCGCTACTACATACGGACCACCAAAAAACCGGAAAAAAGAGCCGAGCTCCGGCTCGTTGTTAAGGCCGGCTCAATTCTTGAAGACGACGATCAACTTGGCCTCGCTCACTTCGTCGAGCACATGGCATTTAACGGCACCAGGAACTTTCCCAAGCACGAGCTACAGGCGTTCGTAGAATCGTTGGGCATGCGATTCGGCGCACACCTCAATGCGTACACCAGCTTCGATGAAACCGTCTACATGCTCCACGTCCCAACCGACAAGCCTGGCGCGATGGAAAAGTCGTTTCAAGTGCTACAGGACTGGGCGCAAAACGTCTCCTTCGATGCTCCCGAGATCGAAAAAGAACGTGGCGTGGTGTTGGAGGAATGGCGTTCGAGCCGCGGCGCCGGCATGCGCAATACGGAAAAGATATTTCCGGTGATGTTCAAAGGATCTCGTTATGGGAACAGGCTTCCCATCGGCAAACCCGAAATCATCCAGGGCGGCAAGGCGGAGCGGATAAAGCAGTATTACAAAGACTGGTACCGGCCTGACCTGATGGCCGTTATCGCAGTTGGTGATTTTGACAAAGCTGCTGTGGAAAAACTCGTGACCACTCATTTCGGATCGATGCCGGAAGCCATGAGTCCGCGACCGCGACAAACATTCGATCTGCCCGACCGTACGGAGACAGGTTACTCCATCGCTACCGACAAAGAGACCACCATGACGAGCGTTCAGGTAAACACTCTCTTACCTGCACGCAAAGAGGGCACGATCGGCGTTTACCGGCAGAAGACGGTTGACCGGCTTTTTGCCGGAATGCTGAACGCACGATTTGCTGAACTCGCGCAAAAGTCGGACGCCCCATTCGTCTTTGGCTTTTCCGGACGAAGCGGCTTCCTGGTGCGTAGCAAAGAGGTTGCTTTCCTCAATGCTCTCGTGAAGGAGGGCGCAGTTGAGAATGCCATGCGAGCGTTAATCACCGAAGCCGAAAGGGTTGCGCGGTTTGGATTCACAGAGACCGAATTGGCGCGTCAAAAGGCAAGTGTGTTGCGCAATTACGAACGCCTTGCACTGGAGAAAGAAAACGCCTTGTCCTCTTCGAAAGCCAACGAATACGTCCGCGCCTTCCTGACAGGTGAAACTCTTCCCAGCGCCGATGATGAATATGCATTGCACCAGCGGTTTGTTCCCGAGATCACGCTCGCTGAGATCAATAAACTCGCGCGTGAGTGGTTTCCTGTTAATGCACAGAATCGATTGGTGATAGTTACCGCTCCGGAAAAAACTGGACTTGTAGTACCGGAGGAGTCGAAGCTTGCAGCCATCATCAAAGAAACGCCCGGCGCGGAACTGAAGGCTTACGTCGACACCATAGGCTCAGCGGTTCTGCTCGAGTCACTGCCTGCGCCAGGCAAAATTACCAAAGCCGCCACTAACGAGAAGACTGGTCTGACAACCTGGGAACTCGCGAACGGCGTTAAGGTCGTGCTCAAGCCGACAAATTTTCGCGCAGACGAGATTTTATTCAGGGCTACCAGTCCTGGCGGGACCTCTCTCGTGAGTGATGCCGATTACATTCCGGCAAGTTCTGCCTCGCAAGTCATATCGGCGGGCGGTGTTGCAAAATTCAGCGCCATTGATCTCCAAAAAATGTTGGCGGGAAAGATCGCGTTCGCAGCTCCGTATATCGGTGAACTGGAAGAAGGCTTGACCGGAAGTAGTTCTCGCAAAGATCTCGAGACGATGTTCCAACTGATCTATCTGCGTTTCACTCAACCGAGAGCCGATGCGAATGCCTTTGCCGTTCAGGCTACACAGGCGCGGACGTTTATGACGAATCAAAGCGTGTCGCCGGAGTTTGCTTTCTTCGAAGCACTCACAAACTCGAGGTTCCAGAAACACCCGCGTCGTCGTATGACTACCGCGGCCACAGTTGATGAGTGGAATCTCGAGAAGTCGCTGGCTTTCTACAAAGATCGCTTTGCTGATGCGAGTGATTTCACCTTTTTCTTCGTTGGCAGTTTTGACGAAGCGACGATTAAGCCGCTTGTCGAACGCTACCTCGGCGCGCTTCCTTCGCTCGGACGGAAAGAGACGTGGAAAGACGTCGGCGTTAAGATTCCGACGGGAATAATTGAGAAGAAGGTTGAGAAGGGAATCGAGCCGAAGAGCCGCGCCGCGATCGTTTTTAGTGGTCCATTTGTATACGAGCAACCGCAGCGAGTCGCGATTCGTGCAATGGCTGAGATATTACAAAACCGGTTGATGGAGGTTATTCGCGAGGAGCTTGGCGGTACCTACGGCATTAGTGCGAATTTCAATTATGGAAAGTTTCCGAAGCCGCAATACTCGATCACGATAGAGTTTGGCAGTTCACCTGACCGAAACGACGACCTGGTCAAACGAGTGTTTGAAGAGATCGAAAAGTTTAAGAGCGACGGGCCGACTGAGAAACAACTGAACGACGAGAAGGAAGCGCTGATTCGTGAGTTTGAGACCAGCAGCAAACAGAATGGTTATCTGCTAAGTCAGATTCAGGCTCGGTATTACAACGGCGAGGATCCGGCTGGAGTCTGGCTGGTTCCGGAGTTTTACAACAAACTCGATGCCGCCACGGTTAAAGAAGCGGCGAAGTTGTATCTCGATACTAAGAACTTCATAAAGGTAACGCTCTTTCCGGAGAAGAAGTAAGGCCACAAAGAGGCACAAAAGCACAAAACGAGATTAACCCGTTTTCAGGGTCAACCGCTTTTTTCATTCGTGCCTGATGTGCCTTTTTGTGGCGTTAAAAGGGAATATCGTCGTCAGATAAATCCGGTTGCGTATCCGGTGGGCCCGCGCTTGCGCTCGCCGATGCAGCGCGTTCGTGCGTCATCTCGTCGCCGCCACGCGTGCCGATAAACTGCATATCAGTGGCAAACACTTCAAGCGAGTGGCGCGGCTTGCCATCACGATCGATGTACTCTTCGACGCGCAGACGACCCTCGATATAAACTTGCCGGCCTTTTTGCAGATACTGTGAGGCAGTTTCCGCCAAACGGTTCCAGAGAGTGATGCGAAACCAGGTCGTATGATCCTGCATTTCGCCATTTCGATCTTTGCGCCGCTCGTTCGTGGCCACGCTGAAACTACAAACGGGAGTGCCCTGGGCTGTGTAACGCAACTCGGGGTCGCGCCCGAGATTTCCCACGATAATGATTTTATTGAAGGACATGAGGAGCCTTTCTCTACTTTTTCTGGGTTACTGACGCCGCGATACTACTAGCGTCCAACAAAGCGGTCAAGCGAGTCCCTGTTTTAACGCAGGGAACGCAAAAGTACGCAGAGAAACGCAGAGAAGTATCGCTATCGCGTTCCCTAAATGATTTCTGATAGACTGTCGCCACCGTCAATTCGGTTGAGACGAATGAAGCCGCGAGTGTACATCGAGACGTTTGGCTGCCAGATGAATGTGGCTGATTCTGAGCGTGCCGCCACAGGGTTGCGCGCTTCGGGCTACGACCTCTGCAAGTCGATCGACGACGCCGACGTCGTGTTGCTGAACACCTGTTCTGTTCGCGAGAAAGCTGAGCGAAAGGTCTACACGCGCATCGGTGAAGTGCGTGCGGCGCGGCCGGATAAACGAGATCTGCTCGTGGGCGTGATGGGTTGTGTGGCCCAACTCGAAGGCGATGCAATCTTCAACCATACTTCTTCCGTGAACATGGTGATCGGAACGCGCGCCACCGATCGCATTCCGGTGTTAATTGAACGCGCGCGCGCAGGTGAACGAAGAGTTCTCGATCTTGATGAACGCGGAGAGCAGGATTCATGGGACGTTTCTCCAGTTGAGCGTCACTCGCCTCACGTCGCTTTCATTCCGATCATCGAGGGCTGCAACAAGTTTTGCTCGTTCTGTATCGTGCCTTATTCACGCGGACGCGAACGCAGCCGTCCGGCCAGCGAGATCATCGCCGAAGCGAAGCGGTTGCAGGCGCTTGGATACAAGGAAATTCATCTTATCGGTCAAAACGTCAATAGCTACCGGCCGCGCGTTGAAGATGGCCTCGAGGGATTCACTGGCGCAACGCCGTTCTGTCGTCTCTTGCGCGCAGTCGCTGCGACTGGCTTGCCGCGCATCAAGTTTACGACGTCTTTCCCGCGTGATTTTCATCCGGACATCGTTTCCGCAATTGAAGAGAATCCGAACCTCTGTGATTGGGTTCATCTACCGGTGCAGTCGGGGAGCGATCGCATTCTCAAACTGATGCGTCGCGGTCACAAACGCAGCGACTATCTCGAACGAATTGAGCGCATCAAGAATTCCAGTCGTCGTTTGGCGCTGACGAGCGACATCATCGTCGGTTTTCCCGGTGAGACTGACGAAGACTTCCAGCAGACTATGACGCTCGTGCAAGAGTGTGACTACGACAGTCTTTACATCTTCAAGTATTCAAAACGCGCCGGCACACCAGCCGCGGAGTTTGAAGATAACGTTCCTGAAACTGAAAAGACTGAGCGTTTCCTCGAGCTCGAAAAAGTGCATCGTGCGGCGCAGGAGAAGATTTACCAATCGTACGTGGGACGAAAGCTGAGCGTGCTGGCTGAAAGACAAAGCTCTCGGTCCGAAAGCGATCTGACAGGTCATTCCACTTGTCATAAGGTGGTTAACTTCAAGGGCGACAATAGTCTTGAAGGCGAGATCGTCGACGTGGTCGTCACTGAAGCGAAGACGAATAGTTTGTATGGAGTTTTGAGACAGGATTAACATGATAATCCTTAAAGGTTAGCGGGAGCGTAAGGGGTACCAACGTATGGAAATCGAGGTTAAGATCCGAGCATTAATGATGGATCCCAACAGCGGAACTCCAATTATTATTTTAAAAGACGTTCAGAGTGATACGATGCTTCCGATCTGGGTGGGCGCGTACGAAGCAAACGCGATCGCGCTGGAGATCGAGAAGATAGCGCCGCCGCGACCGATGACTCACGATCTCTTACGTAACCTGATCGTCGAACTGGGAGTTCAGGTGGATCGAGTGGTGGTCACCAGCTTGCGCGACAACACGTTCTTCGCGGTGATCGAAATGCACAACAGCGACGGCGATAAGATGGTCCTGGATTCCAGGCCTTCGGATGCGATCGCTCTGGCATTGCGTGCTGACTGTCCGATCTACGTCGATATGGAGGTCATCAAGGCATCGCGAAATACGCTTCCGACTGAAGAGAGTGAAGAGGCCGAGATGGCGACGGGTGAAGAGGAATGGCCCGACGTTATTGGTGAGGCCGGGGATCTACCGATGTAGTATTCTCTCCGCGTATCTCTGCGTCCTCTGCGTTAAAGGTGCGGGAGACGCAGCTATAACGGAGAGAGCGCAGAGTTTTGACGCAGAGAACGCAGAGTGAGTTTATGGAGCGATAGTTTGCCACTGTGCAGCGAATGGTAATCGCCATCGCCAACCAGAAGGGTGGGGTAGGGAAGACCACTACCGCCATCAATTTGGCCGCCGCCTTTGCCCGCAAAGGACAACGCGTCCTTCTTCTCGATCTCGATCCACAAGCCAACAGTTCCATCTCATTCCTGGATCCCCGCGCTGTCGAGCGATCAGTGTATGAACTGATGATGGACGGAATGGCGCCGGTCGAAGAGTCAGTCTATCGAACTCCGGTCGAGAACCTCGACGTCGTTCCCGCACGCATCAATCTCGCGAAACTCGAAGCGAAGTTAGTCGGCGATTTCGACGCGCCTTTCCGGCTCAAGGATCGACTCGAACCTTTCCGGCAACAATACGACGTCATCGTCATCGACACGCCGCCAACCCTCGGCTTGATCACTGTGAACGCACTCGTAGCCGCTTCACACGTGTTGATACCGATTCAGTCGTCATACTTCGCACTCGAAGGCACCGACGACCTGCTCGAGACGATCGAGAAAGTCAAAGCTCGTCCCAATCCGAATCTCGTGCTGCTCGGCGTGTTAGTAACGCTGCATGACAAACGCACCACGCTCGCGCGCGAAGTTCACGAACAGATCCGAAACGTCTTTGGTCCAAAACTTTTTGATACCGTGATTACAAAGAGCGTCAGACTCGAAGAGTCGCCTGCATACAAGGAGTCGATTTTTAGTTTTGCTCCCAACTCGTCGGGAGCGATTGAGTACGGAAAACTTTGCGAAGAGGTAATAAGCCGTGTCTAAGAGGGGATTGCCAACCGGGCTCCAGATGCGCCATGACGCGCATTACGTCGAAGAACTCTCACAACACCGGCCCACACAGGTCGGCAGGATGATCCCTTTGGATAAACTCGATCCAAATCCGGAGCAGCCGCGTGTGGAGTTCGGCGACCTGACCGAACTGACTGCCTCGATCGCGGAGAAGGGCGTGCTCGAACCTTTATTAGTCAAACCGAATCGACTGACCGGACGCTGGATGATCATCGCGGGCGAACGTCGCTGGCGTTCCGCACAAAAAGCCGGGCTCAAGGAAGTTCCTTGCGTCGAGATGGAAGTTGACGACGGCACTGTCGCTGAGATCGCGTTGATTGAAAACATGCAGCGCAAGGATCTCACCGTGTGGGAAGAAGCGGATGGACTCTTGGCTCTGTGCGAACGTTTTGGTTACACGCATGACGACGTGGCGCGAAAAGTTGGTAAAAGCCGGACCACTGTCAGCGAGGCGCTCGCGATTGCGCGTATACCTGACGACGTGAGGGAAGTTTGTCGCGGTGCTGAGATCAACGCGAAGTCGTCGTTACTTCAGATCGTGCGCCAGCCTGACGACGACTCCATGCGACGCTTCGCGAAAGAGATCGCGTCGCGTGGTTTGAATAGAAACGATGCGAGGGAAGTGCGGCGTCAGGAGATGGGACCGCGCGTCGTGCCGGACAGCAAGCCCTACACTTTCAAATACGCGTCACCGGATAAGGATTTCAATATCGAGGTGCGCTTCAAGGCGTCGCAGGTTTCGGATGCGGAGGTGGCGTTGATCTTGAGGGCCGTCGCTGACGAGATCGACGATGAGCCGGCGCAGGATTAACTCGCCTGCCTTTTCTTTTCCGCTGCGGCGCGCTTCTGCAACGCCTTCGCCCAACGCTCAAACGTCGGCTGCAATGGCTTGAACAGTTTCGCTCGGAAGCTGTGCTTCTTCTCGTTCCACGCCTTCAACTGTTTCTCAGTGTACGCGCGCACTGCGGGCTCGAGTTGAGTCTTCTTTAGCGAGTGCTTGAGCGTTAAGTGGTAATGCTGAGCCACGAGTGAAAAGACGAGCGCCACGAGATTGCTCTTGAACGAAAGTCGCGGAATTATTTTCTTGTGAAACGGCTTGTCGGACGGTAACAGGACGTTTACGGCGATCTCGAGCCACGCGCCTTTCGGACCCTGGCGCGGATGATAGAGTCCGGGTAGCTCGGTCGCCTGAAATTGTCCCTTGATTCGCGGATCGGTGATGTAAGGCACCAGCCTGATGCGCTCGATGCCGCGTGTGTGTTCGCGCGGCAGGCTATCAAAGGCGTTCTCGATCTGTTCCAAAGCGCCTTTCGGTAAAGCGCCCTCATACTGGTTCTCAATGCGTATTGCCATAGAAGTGAGTCACTTTAGGGGAAGCAGTGAAGACGGTCAAGTGAGAGTGTTCTGATCTGCTTTTACCCGCGAAATCCGCGGCTAAAACTTATCCGTGACGGCGCCGAGGCTGGCGCTACTTACCAGCGCCGCGTATTTCGCGAGCACGCCAGTTTTGTATCTCTGAACGCGTGGATGCCAGTTTTCACGCCGGCGGGCTAACTCTCCTTCAGGAACATTGAGTTGCAGCAGACGGTGCTCGGCATCGATCGTGATCGAATCTCCTTCTTCAACTAACGCCAGATTGCCTCCGACCGCGGCT
>Ga0307405_10001249_pt1 | contig 10587 bp, 10 predicted proteins | sample 322Cmetagenome_2_FD_203311 | JGI IMG/M metagenome (GOLD analysis project Ga0307405, IMG submission 203311) | Maize rhizosphere microbial communities from greenhouse at UC Davis, California, United States - 322HYB-C-1 | ecosystem: Host-associated > Plants > Roots > Rhizosphere > Soil | place... | reverse complement strand
TGGGTGTTGCCGGCCTGGCCATCGTGTGCCACGGCCGGTCATCGGCGAAAGCGGTCCGCAACGCCATCGCGATGGCGTACCGGTTCGCGTCCAGTGATTTCATCCAGCGCGTCGAACGTGAGATTGCAGCGGCGGCTGTCTCGTGATCGCGTTCATCTTTCCAGGACAGGGCGCCCAGAAGGTCGGAATGGGCAGCGAGCTCGCTGACGCGTATCCTGCCGCCCGCCGCGCGTTCGCCGAAGCAGATGCCGCCTTTGCCGGCGCCGGCGACTCGAGACGCCTGAGCGAGCTCTGTTTTCACGGTCCAGCGGATCAGCTCACGCTGACGGAGGTTACGCAGCCCGCAATTCTTGCCGTCAGCACGGCCGCGTGCCGTGTCCTCGTCGAGCGGGGCATCGAGCCTGTCTTCGTCGCCGGTCACAGTCTCGGCGAATACTCGGCCAACGTCGCCGCCGGCACCTTCGATTTCGGCCAGGCGGTGGCGACGGTGCGGCGCCGCGGACGATATATGCAGGAGGCGGTTGCGGTCGGCGCCGGTGCGATGGCCGCGATCCTGGGCAGCGACCTAGACACCGTGACGCGGGCCTGCGAGGAGGCTGCGGGCGGCGAGGTGGTCAGTCCTGCAAATATCAATGGGCCCGGGCAGGTGGTCATCGCCGGGGCTGCGGCTGCCGTTCAACGAGCATGCGAGCGGGCAAAGGCGCTCGGGGCGAAACGGGCGGTGCCGCTGCCGGTCAGCGCCCCATTCCACTGCGCGCTGATGAAGCCGGCTGAAGACCGCCTGGCGCCGGAGCTCCGGGCGCTTCCGGTCTGCGACCCGCGCGTCCCGGTGGTGGCCAATGTTGATGCGGAGCCGAAGCGCGATGCGGCCTCCGCTATCGAGGCGCTCGTCCGCCAGGTGTCGGCACCCGTCCGCTGGGAAGCGGTGGTCCGCCGCCTTGCGTCCGAAGGCGTTACTACGTATGTTGAGGTAGGCCCGGGAACGGTGCTGAGCGGTCTCGTTAAGAAAATCCACCCGGATTCACGCATAGTCTCGTTCGGGTCGCCGGCGGATCTCGCCGCGGTCGTCGCCGCATGCTCGACTTAACCGGAAAGATTGCCATTGTCACGGGCGCCTCGCGCGGCATCGGCCGTGCGATCGCGCACACCCTCGCTGCGCGGGGCGCGGTCGTCGTCGCCGCGGCGCGCGGCGAGAACGCGGCGTCCACGGTGGCCGAGATCCGCGACGCCGGACGGCAGGCGGAGGTTGGATCCGTTGACGTCACGGACGCCGCGTCCGTCGATGCGCTGGTCGCCGGTGTGCTGGCGCGCCACGCGCGCATCGATATCCTCGTCAACAATGCCGGCATCACACGCGATCAACTGATGCTGCGGATGAAGCGCGACGACTGGGATCAGGTGCTGGCCACCAACCTGACGGCGGCGTTCACGTGCGTGCACGCGGTGTTGAAACCGATGATCAAACAGCGCGGCGGCCGCATCATCAGCATCAGCTCAGTGGTCGGCCAGATGGGGAATGCGGGCCAGGTCAACTACGCCGCGTCGAAGGCCGGACTGATCGGGTTCAGCAAGGCGCTCGCGCGCGAAGTCGCGTCGCGCAGTATCACCGTGAACGTCGTGACGCCGGGGTTGGTCGACACCGACATGACGAAGGCGATCACGGACAAAGCGCAGGCCGACTGGGCATCCGCGATTCCGCTCGGCCGGCTCGGCACCGCGGAGGAAGTCGCCGCGGCCGTCTGTTTCCTGGCCTCGGATGAGGCGGCGTATATTACAGGGCACGTACTTGCCGTCAATGGCGGTATGTATATGTGAGCGTGTAAGCGTGTAAGGCAAAAGTCAAAAGGCAAAGGGTAAAGGTATGTTCCTTCGCTCTTTTGACTTCCTTTGACCTTTGACTTTGACTTTTGACTTTTGGCTTGCAACCGGAGGCGTAGATGGCAGTCGCAGATAAGGTGAAGAGCATCATCGTCGAGCAGTTGGGTGTGGACGAGGAAGAAGTGACGCCGGACGCGTCGTTCGTCGACGATCTCGGTGCCGACTCGCTCGACACGGTGGAGCTCGTCATGGCGTTCGAAGAGGAGTTCGGGATCGAGATTCCGGACGAGGACGCCGAGAAGATCACCCGCGTAAAGGAAGCCATCGAGTACATCGAGGCCCACGGCAAGGGAAAGAAGTAACGTCGGGCCGAATCCCTGGAATGGAGCAGCGGTGAGCAGGCGGGTCGTCATTACCGGCATCGGACTGGTGTCGGCGCTCGGTCTCGGCACGCGCGAGACGTGGGTGGCACTGCTGGCCGGGCAGAGCGGCGTCACGCGGGTCACGCGCTTCGACATCAGCGGCTACGCGGCGCAGATTGCCGCGGAGGTGAAGGGCTTCGACCCGCTCAACTGGATCGAGAAGAAGGACATCAAGAAGATGGACCTCTTCATCCAGTATGCGATCGCGGCGGCGCAGTTCGCGATGGACGATGCGAAACTGACGATCACGCCGCAGCTCGCGCCGGAGGTCGGCGCCTTCATCGGCTCCGGCATCGGCGGGTTCATCACCATCGAACGCGAGCACGAGGCGCTGCTCAAAGGCGGGCCGCGCAAGGTGTCGCCGTTCTTCATCCCGTCGGCGATCATCAACCTGGCGTCCGGCCAGGTGTCGATCCGGTTCGGGGCCAAGGGGCCGAACCTGGCGACGTGCACGGCGTGCTCGGCCTCGGCGCACGCCGTCGGGGAGTCCTACGAGATCATCAAGCGCGGCGACGCGACGGCGATGATTGCCGGCGGCTCCGAGGCGGCGATCACGCCGATGAGCCTCGGCGGGTTCGCGCAGCTGCGGGCGCTCTCGACCCGGAACGACCAGCCGGAGCGCGCCAGCCGGCCGTTCGACGTCGATCGCGACGGCTTTATCATCGGCGAAGGGGCGGGCGTCCTGATTCTCGAGGAGCTGGAACACGCCCGGCAGCGCGGCGCGCCAATCTACGCGGAGATCGTCGGTTACGGCTCGACGTCCGACGCGTACCACATGACCGCGCCATCCGAGGACGGCGACGGCGCGCGGCGGGCCATGACGATGGCGATCCGCAAGGCCGGCATCGCGCCAGACGTTGTCGATTACATCAATGCGCACGGCACCTCCACGCCGTACAACGACAAGCTGGAAACGCTCGCGATCAAGAACTGCTTCGGCGCGCACGCCCGGAAGCTCGCGATTTCCTCCTCCAAGTCGATGACCGGCCACCTCCTCGGCGGGGCTGGCGGGCTCGAGGCCGGCATTTCGGCGCTGGCGGTTTTTCACGACGAGGTGCCGCCGACGATCAACCTCGACAATCCGGACCCGGAGTGCGATCTGGATTACGTCCCGCATAAGAGCCGGAAGATGCCGGTTCGCTACGCGCTCTCGAACTCGTTCGGCTTCGGTGGCACGAACGCTGCTTTGCTGTTCAAGAAGTACGAGGGCTGATCACGGGCCGCGGAGACGCTGAGGCGCGGAGCTCACGCCATGAAGATCGCTGTCTGCATTAAACAGGTCCCCACCCGCGAGTGGCAGCCGCGTCTCAACGACGACCAGACCTGGATCCGCGAGCAGGACGCCAGCTATGAGATGAACGAGCCGGACGCGTATGCGCTGGAGGAGGCGCTGCGTCTGCGCGAAAAGCATGGCGGTGAAGTGGTCGTCTGTTCGGCGGGTCCCGCCCGCGTGCAGCAGGTGATTCGCGAGGCGCTGGCCCGCGGCGCGGACCGGGCGATCCATGTGGAAGACGATCGCCTTGCCGCGGCCGATGCATTTGTCACCGCCGACGCCCTTGCCGCCGCGATGACCGGAGAACGATTCGACCTGGTGCTGACCGGGCTGCAGTCGGACGATCAGGGCCAGGCGCAGGCAGGGGTGGTGCTGGCCGAGCGGCTGGCGATGCCGCACTCGACGATCATCATGGACGTCCAGGTCAGTGGCGCCTCGCTGAAGGTCAAGCGCGAGCTCGAAGGCGGCTGGTTCCAGTGGATCGAGATGCCGTTGCCGGCGCTGTTGACGATCCAGAGCGGGATCAACCAGCTGCGCTACGCGACGCTGAAGGGGATCATGGCGGCCAAAAAGAAGGAGATCCGGAAGGCTGTCATGCCCGCCGACCTTCGGCCGAGCCAGCAGATTGTCAGTCTGGCAGTGCCGACGCGTGCGAAACAGACGCGCCTGATCGATGGCGCCGCCGGCGCGGCAGCCAAGGAGCTCGCGCGCCTCCTCCGCGAGGAAGCGAGGGTGCTGTGATTCTCGTCATCGCCGAACAGCGCGACGGGAAGCTGAATCGCGCATCGTGGGAAGCGATCGCCGCGGCGCAGGCGCTGGCGAAGTCGGACGCTCCCGTCAGAGTCACGATCCTTGGCGCATCGGTCAGCGGTCTGGCATCCGAGCTGGCGACCGCGGCCGTCGCTGAAGTGCTGGCGGCGGAGCACCCCGCGCTCGCTTCGTACACACCCGACGGCTATGTCATGGCTGTCGGCGCGGTGGTGGAACAGGCGAAGCCAGCGTTCGTGTTGATGCCGCATACGTATCAGGCCCGCGATTATGCGCCGGCGATTGCCGCGCGAATGCGGAAAGCGCTGATCACGGACGTCACTGGAGTGTCCGGCGCTGGCGCGGAGGCGACGTTCACGCGGCCGATGTTTCAGGGGAAGCTCGCGGCACAGGTGAGGCCGCTCGGTGAACCGCCGTTTTTCATCACCTTTCAGATCGGCGCTTTTCGCGCCGACTCGGTCCAGAAGGGCGGTTCAGCCCAGGTCACGCCGGTGGCGTTGCAGATTGACGCGTCGGCAATCCGGCACAAGCCCGAGCCACCCTTCCAGGAGGCGAAGCAGGCGGTTGATCTTGGCCAGGCCGAACGCATCGTCGCCGTCGGCCGCGGCATCAAGTCGCAGGAGAACATCGCCGTCGCCGAAAAGCTGGCGAACGCGATGGGTGCGGAACTCGCGGCGTCGCGCCCGATCTGCGACAACGGCTGGCTGCCGATGGAGCGGCAAATCGGCAGCTCGGGACAGACCGTCGCGCCCAAGCTGTATGTGGCACTCGGGATTTCTGGCGCCATCCAGCATCTCGTCGGCATGAAGGGCGCCCGCACCATTGTCGCGATCAACAAGGACGCCGACGCCCCGATCTTCGAGGTCGCCGACTACGGCATCGTCGGGGATCTGTTCGAGGTCGTGCCAGCCCTCATCGCGGAATTGGAAAAAGCTTAACCGCGAAGCGCGCGAAGAGCGCGAAGTTCACGAAGAAAAACTACAATTCGGGGTGTGTGCTTCGCGGCCTTCGCGTTCTTCGCGCGCTTCGCGGTTAAGACCCCGTGATACGCGAAACGCTCGAAGTCGACATTCTGATCGTCGGCGGCGGCCCGGCCGGGATGTCGGCCGCGCTGCGGCTGGCGCAGCTGCAGAAGCAGCACGGCGGCGAGGCGCTGTCGATCGCCGTGCTCGAGAAGTCGCGCGAGCCCGCTGCGCACGCGCTGTCCGGAGCGGTGCTCGATCCGTCAACGCTGCGGGATTTGATTCCGGAGTTCCAGCAGAAGGGAGCACCGCTTGCCGTACCGGTGCTTGCCGATCACGTCTATTTCCTGACGCAGACAGGCCGCCTCGCATTTCCGATCATCCCGCCGCCGCTCAGTAACCACGGCAACTTCATCATCTCGCTCAACCTGTTCACGCGCTGGCTGGCGCAGCAGGTGGAGTCCGAAGGCATCGACGTCTTCACCGGTTTCGCCGGACAGGACATCCTGATGGATGGTTCGCGCGTCGTCGGTGTGCGGACAGGAGATCGCGGGATCGGGCGTCACGGCGAGCGGAAGGCGACCTTCGAGCCCGGCGTCGACGTGATGTCCAAAGTCACCATCTTCTGCGACGGCGTGCGCGGCAACCTGACCAAGGAACTGGAACGGAGGCTTCAACTCGGAGCCGGGCGGCAGCCCGAGCAGTTCGCCCTTGGCCTGAAGGAGCTGTGGGAGATCCCCTCCGGACGCCTTCCAGCCGGAACCGTCATGCACACGATGGGTTACCCGCTCCGGCTGGAGGAGTTCGGCGGCGGGTTCATTTATGCGACGGCAGACCGGCAGCTGTCGGTCGGCTTCGTCACCGGTCTCGACTACAAGGACCCGCTGTTCGATCCGCACATGGCGTTCAATCGCTTCAAGCAGCACCCATTCATCGCGGCGCTGCTCGACGGCGGCACGATGGTGCGCTACGGCGCGAAGGCGCTGCCGGAAGGCGGCTGGAACACCATCCCGCGGCCGTACGTGGATGGAGGACTGATCGCCGGCGATGCCGGTTCGTTCCTGAACTCGATGCGGTTGAAGGGTATCCACCTGGCGATGCGAACGGGGATGCTGGCAGCCGAATCGGCTTTCGAAGCGGTTCGCGAGAACGACACGTCGGCATCCAGCCTGGAGCGGTATCAGCGGAAGATCGATGCGAGCCCGGTTCGCGCCGAGTTGTATCCCGTCCGCAACATCCATCAGGCATTCGGTCATGGTCTGGTGGCCGGTCTGGCGTTCTCCGGTGTCTCGCTGGTGACGCGCGGCTGGTCACCGATCGAACTGCACGGGGATGCCGGCCATGAGCGGATGCGAAGGCTGCCTGCGTCAGCGTCGCAACGCGATCTGCGCCCGAGCAATGACACCGCAGCTGACCGGCGCCTGACCTTCGACAAGGTCACCAACGTGCATTACTCCGGCACCGCGCACGACGAGGATCAGCCGCCGCACCTTCTCGTGCACACCGACGTCTGCAGCTCGATTTGTGGCCCGGAGTACGGCCATCCGTGCACGCGGTTCTGCCCGGCGAACGTCTACGAGATCACCCGCGACGCCGACGGCACGCCGAGGCTGCAAATCAACGCGTCGAACTGTGTGCATTGCAAGACCTGCGACATCATGGACCCCTATCAGGTCATCACCTGGGTGCCTCCCGAGGGGGGCGGCGGACCTCAATACAACGGAATGTGATGACCGAAGACTGGCGGTCATCGCCGCTGAAGCGGATGCAGGTCGCCGCCATCGCCGGCCTCGGGTATCCGTTGATCAACGTGCTCGGTCACACGCTGCGGTTCCACGTCGAGGGACTGCACCACTACGATGCGATCATCGCGTCCGGGCACCAGCCGGTGATGGCCTTCTGGCACGGCCGCATTCTTCCCGCAACCTTCTATTTCCGCCGCCGCGGCATTGTCGTCATCACCAGCGAGAATTTCGACGGCGAATGGATCGCGCGGATCATCGAGCGGTTTGGCTACGGAACGGCCAGGGGTTCGACGACGCGAGGTGCCCGGAGGGCGATGGTGCAGCTGGTCCGGGCGATGAGAGCGGGCAGGGCGGCCGGCTTCACGCTGGACGGACCGCGCGGTCCCGCACACATTGCCCAGCCAGGGGCCGTCTGGCTCGCCCATGCCACCGGCAACCCGATCCTCCCGTTTCATCTCGAGGCGGCCCGCGCATGGACGCTGCGCAGCTGGGACCGGACTCAGATTCCGAAGCCGTTCACGAACGTGGCGCTGGTCGTTGGCGAGCCCATACCCGTCGGCGCGGACGTCAGCGACGCTCAGCTTGAATCCGCGCGCGTCATCCTCGAGCAACGGCTAGCGGGGCTCGAACGGCGCGCGCAGGAAATGATCAGGTCCGCCTAAAGGCGGACACTACGCGCTCTTGACCGCGAGAATCTTGCGGCCCTGCAGCACCGCCTCGGTAATCAGCAGCGGCAGCGCCCAGCAACCCCACGCCGCCATGGCAAGCTGTTCCTGCACGTTGCCGACACCGCTCGTCTGAAGCAGCGGAAAAATGATGCGGAACGCCACGAACGCCGTCGTCACCACGTAGCTGCGGATCATCCACTCCTTGTGCTGGTCGTACAGCTGGCGTCTGATGGCAGTGAACGCCATGCCCGTCGTGATCAGCCAGGCGGTTGCCAGTCCGGCCAGACCAGAACCAAACGCGACGCTGAGATCCGTCGTGAATGCCAGATAGTAGGCAGTCGCCGCGCTGAGGGTGATTGCCGTCATGTAGACGTATCCGAGCCGGCGATGCAGCCCCGGGCGTTGATCGCTGATTCCGAGCCACAGCTGAAACGGCCCGGACAGCAGTGCCAGCATGCCCGTCGAGATGTGCGCCAGCAGCCACCAGCGGCGCGGCCAGTAGCGGTCGAACTGTGTCTCGTTGAGCGCGAAATACGGCAGCGCCGCCACCACGATGAACACGGCACCCGCCAGGAAGACCAGGGACAGCACGATCAGTGCGGTTCGATGCGTGCGTGCCGGGGACGCGGCGGGCAATTGCGACTCGAGGGTAATGGCCATGCGTGCGCATTTTGCCATAAGAGAGGTCCGCCTGAGGGCGGACACCACGACGCGCGAGAGGCAGCGTCGAGGACGCTCCCGGGGTATGGTAGCTTCTCACCGTGAAGTTCGACGGCTTCCGCGCGTCTCCGCATCAGCGGTCCGGACAATGAGCCGCATCACGTTGAGGGTGAACGGCACGCCGCAGACGGTCGACTTGGATCCGGCCACTCCGCTGTTGTACATCCTCGCCGACGATCTCCAGTTGAACGGCCCGAAGTTCGGCTGCGGCCTCGGCCAGTGCGGCTGCTGCACCGTGCTGGTGAAAGGGCAGGCGGTTCGATCGTGTATCACGCCGGTGTCCACAGTGGCTGGGGCCGAGGTGACCACGCTCGAGGGGTTGGGCAGCGTGGAGAAGCCTCACCCGATTCAGCAGGCGTTCATCGACGAGCAGGCCGCCCAGTGCGGCTTCTGCCTCAGCGGTGTGGTGCTGACGGCCAAGGCGTACCTCGATCGCAATCCCAAGGCGGGTGAAGCGGAGATCCGGAAAGCGATGTCTGGTGTGCTCTGCCGATGCGGAGCCAATACCCGGATGCTGAAGGCGATCATGCGCTACGCCCGGGGAGTGAAGGCGTGAACCGCCGCCGCTTCATCGTCCGATCGGGAGCGCTGGTCGTGAGCTTCGGCGCGGTGCGGCTGGCGCAGAACGTTGGTCTCGACACCGCAGTTATGGCGCAGGGGCTGAATGGTCCTGGCAGCCGGCAACTGGATGGCTGGATCGCGATAAGGGCCGACGGCAGCATCACCGCGTTCACCGGTAAGTGCGAACTCGGCCACGGCCTCTACACCGCGCAGACCCAGTTGATCGCCGAGGAACTCTGCGTGCCATTCAGCCGCGTCACGCTGGTGCAGTGCGACACCGCGGCGACACCCGATCAGGGCACGACGTCCGGAGCACAGTCGCACCCCGCGAATTTCAACAGCAGCAACCTGGCGCTCGCCGCAGCCACAGCGCGTGAAGCGCTCGTGGCGATGGCCTCTGAACGCCTGAGTGTGCCTGCGGGACAACTGGTCGTCAGAAACGGCGTCGTCAGCGCTGCGATCGACTCGACGAAACGCGTGAGTTACGGCGAGCTCATCGGCGGCCGGACATTCAATCTGGCGCTGAATCAAAACGCGAGGCGGAAGTCGGCCGCGGACTGGACCGTCCTCGGGACGCCGGTCCGGCGCGTCGAGATTCCGGCGATGGTTGCCGGGCGTTTCGAATTCGTCCACAACGTGCGGGTGCCCGGGATGCTTCACGGTTGCGTGGTGCGTCCGCCTTCGACCAACGGTTCCGTCCGCGGGATCGATCGCCGTTCAGTGGAGGGCATGCCAGGCGTCGTCGACGTTGTGGTCCGTAAAGCGTTCGTTGGCGTCGTCGCGGAAAAGCCGTGGCAGGCGATTCAGGCGGCCGCAAGACTGAAAGTCGACTGGGCCGCCGGCGCCCCGTTGGGGCCACACGCCGATTTCCATACGCGTCTACGGGGTGACGCGTCGACACGCGACACGCGTATGGTCGACTCCGGCGATGTCGATGCGGCGCTGTCGAAGGCCGGGACCGTCGTTCGCGCCAGATATCACTACCCCTACCAGATGCATGGATCCGTGGGCACCGCCTGTGCTGTCGCGGACGTACAGGGCGACAAGGCGACGATCTGGGCCGCATCGCAGGCCGTCTGGCCGCTGCGGAGTTCGGTGGCCCTGGTGCTGGGCCTGCGTCAGGAGAACATTCGCGTCATCTTCAAGCAGGGGCCAGGGTGTTACGGCATCAATGGCGCCGATACCGTTGCCTACGACGCGGCGATTCTGTCGCAGGCCGTGGGCAAGCCTGTGCGGGTGCAGCTCTCTCGCCGGGACGAAATGGCCTGGGAGAACTACGGCGTTGCCTACGTCAGCGAAGAGCGAGCCGCAGTCGATCAGGAGGGGACCATCGTCGCCTGGGACTACGAGGCGTGGACGCCGACGCGCGGCGGGCGGCCGGGGGCGGGAACGCCCGGCAACCTGGTCACCGGTTCGCTCGCCGGATTTGAACCGGTGGCGTTTCAGCCGCGAAGCCCCGCACCGGCCCCAACGGCATTCGCCAACGGAAACAATTCGGTGCCGAGTTATGTGACCGGCACCGTCAACGGGCGCGCCGGAGGCACCGGACGCGTCGCCTCCCAGCGGGTCGTCATTCACAGCGTGCGGTCGCCGTTCTTCACGGGGCCATTGCGATCTCCCGATCGGCTGCAGAACACGTTCGCCCATGAG
>Ga0307405_10001246_pt1 | contig 10606 bp, 7 predicted proteins | sample 322Cmetagenome_2_FD_203311 | JGI IMG/M metagenome (GOLD analysis project Ga0307405, IMG submission 203311) | Maize rhizosphere microbial communities from greenhouse at UC Davis, California, United States - 322HYB-C-1 | ecosystem: Host-associated > Plants > Roots > Rhizosphere > Soil | place... | reverse complement strand
CCAGCAGGCCGTGGTCACCTCGCTCGGCTGCGACGAGAGCCTGCTCGCGCCCTTCTACGACGAGATCCGCGATCTCCTGCGCGGCATCAGCCTGGTGCGCGAGCTCAGCCCGCGCAGCCTCGATTACATCTCGAGCTTCGGCGAGCGCATGAGCGTCCGCTGCATCGCCGACTTCTTCGCCCGCAGCGGCCTGCCCGCGCGCGCCTACGACGTCTGGGAGCTCGGCTTCATCACCGACCGCGTGTTCGGCCAGGCCCGTCCGCTGCCCGGCTACGAGTCCGAGATGCGCGCCGCCTTCGCCAGGCTGCCCGAGGGCGAGGTCCCGGTGATCACGGGCTTCGTCGGCAGGAGCGGCGACGGCGAGATCACCACCGTGGGCCGCAACGGCAGCGATCTCACGTGCACGCTGCTCGCCGCCGCCCTGCACGCCGAGGAAGCGCAAATCTGGAGCGACACCGACGGCGTGCTCACCGCTGATCCGAGCGTGGTCAAGGGCGCGCGCAACATCCCGGTCATGCACTTCGACGAGGCCGCGGAGCTGGCCTACTTCGGCAGCCGCGTGCTGCATCCGTCGACGCTGCTGCCGGCGATGCAGGGCAACGTGCCGGTGCGCGTGCTCAACACCAACCGCCCCGAGCACCCGGGCACGGTGATCGACGACCAGGCGGCCACGGCCGAGGCGCTGACGTCGATCGCGTACAAGGAGAACCAGATCGCGCTGGAGCTGCGCTCGACGCGCATGTTCGGCCAGGCGGGCTTTCTCGCCCAGGTGTTCGAGATCGTGGGGCGGCACGGGGTGGTGGTCGACCTCATCGCGACCAGCGAGATCAGCATCTCGATGACGGTGACCGACGGCCCCGCGCTGGAGCGCGCCCTGCCCGAGCTGCGCACGCTCGGCGCGTGCAAGATCGCGCGCGGCAAGACGCTGCTCGTGGTCGTGGGCCGGAGCCTCACCGCGCGCGTCGGGTTGGGGGCCGAGCTGCTCGCGGCCGTGGCCCGGACCGGCACCAGCGTGGAGATGCTGAGCTACGGGCTCAACAGCATCAACTTCTCGATGGTGATCGACGACGGGGATATCGGCCGGGTGGTCCCGGTGCTGCACAAGATGCTGATCGAGGACCGCGCCCACGACGGCGCGTGAGCCTCGGTGCGCGCGGTGGCGGGCAAAAGTCCGCGACGCAGGGCGCGTTCTGCGGTACGTTTGCGACAGGCACGGGGGCACTCATGTCGACTTCTCATCACGCGGCGCTCCAGCGCGCCCTGAGCGTTCGTCTCAATCTGCAGATCTCTCTTTCGGCGCTGCCGATCGTGGAGGAGTGGATGGACATCCATCTCACGCGCTGGATGGAGAGCATCCCGCTGCCGCCCGAGATGCCGAACGGGCACAGCGCGCACTTCACGGTGCGGCTGGCCTCGGATCTCTCGCGGCTCACCTGGGGCGCGTACGGCAACCCGGCCGGGTTCATCCCGAAGCTGGCGAAGTACATGGAGGTCAGCAAGATCTCCCAGGAAGACATCGCGCTGATCGACGCGATGGGCAACGGGCTGGAGCCCAAGCTGGTCGGCTCGTGGATCTCGGTCGTCGACGGGGCGATCGCCACCGGCTGGCAGTTTTGCGACGAGCATCCGTTCGCCGAGATCGAGCCGCTGTTCGCGGATCACGAGGGCAAGGCGCAGCTGATGGGCTGGCTGGCGCGCGCCCACCTGGAGCAATTCGGGCGCTTCGTGCAGACGATCGGCGACAAGCCGTCGTCGACCATCGAGTTCCCGCTGCAGGGTGTGGCCATCGACGACCGGCTCGAGGAGGCCGCGCACGCGTTCTCCATGATGGCGGGCGCGCCGCTACCGGAGGCGGTGCGGGACGCGATGTCGAACGCGGCGGCCGTGGACCTGGCGGTGGCGGTGCAGATCCAGGGGGGCCTGGTGACCGCGGTGTCGCTCTCGGCGCCGGGGCTCGGCAACGACGTGGTGGCCAGGCTGTGCCAGGATCTCGGGCTGGGCTTCGACGACAACAAGCACGCGCGGCTGCAGGGCGCTTTCGGCGCGAATGGCGCGGACCGCGTGGAGTACACGCGCGTGCTGGCCGGGACGCCGGAGAACGCGGGGCGTGGGGCGCAAGATTTGGTCGACCTGGTGGTCCTGCCAAGCGGCAACGAGCCACCGCGCGCGCCTGACGAGAGCAACTGAGGTCCGCCTCGCCTCTCGGGGCTCTCGCCCGGGGCGTGACGTGAGAGCGCCACGCTTGGGCTGTGCGTGAGCGCAACGCTTGGGCTGTGCGTGAGCGCAACGCTTGAGCTGTGCGTGAGCGCAACGCTTGAGCTGTGCGTGACGTGAGAGCGCAACGCTTGGTCGTGGACCGGGCGTGACGTGAGACCGCATGGCCAGGCCCGGCGGCGGCTTTCGCTTGCGGGTGCCCCCTCCGGGACCGTGCTCGACGCGGTCTCCCGATCCAGATACGTCGTTGCTGTCTCCCGGCAACCGTGGTCACGTCACCGGCGCGCGCTGCGCGTCTCCGCGCGGCCCCGGGGCCTCCCCGCTGCGCCGCCGCCTCCTTGGTGGCCTCGGACGACCCTCCACAAAAGCACCCATGCTCCCCCTGCCCAACGCTCCCCGGGGGCACCCATGGCCCCTTTGCCCAAACAAGCGCTGCATGGAGCTGACGATGGCGCTTCCTGGTATGTCGTTTCAGGGTTAGCTCCCCCAGATCGGAGGGGAGGGGGAGCGTGGGCGACTGAAGGCGGCGTTTCGGAGTGCTCCTCGCCCGGAGGGCGAGGACGCCAACGGAGAACCGAGCGGCGATGGCCGCCGGACCGCAGGTCCGCCGGCATGACGCCGCGTCCGCCTGAACGCGCGCACGCTCCCCCTCCCCGACCGTGAGCTCCGAAGCTCGATGGGATTGCCTCCCCGACCGTGAGCTCCGAAGGCTCGATGGGATTGCCTCCCCGGCCGTGAGCTCCGGAGGCTCGATTGGATGCCTCCCGACCGTGAGCTCCGAAGGCTCGGCGGGATGCCGACCCGGCCGTGAACCCGAAGGCTCGCTGAGATCAGTCGAGAAGGGCGAGCATCTCTTCGACGAACGCGAACTTCTCGCGAGGCTTGCCCTTGCTCTTCCCACGCTCGACCTCGGCAGCATCGATGCGCTGCCAGTCGGCAAAGGTGACCACGCGGACCTTGCGCTCGCGCAGAAGCTGGCGCAAAGGGTCGCTGTCGGGCACCGCGCACGGGGTCAGGGTTTCGATGTCGGACAGGATGACCTCGACCGTGGCCTGACTGTCGGGCTTGTTGGTTCCAATGATGCCGCTCGGACCACGCTTGATCCAGCCGGCCGCGTACATGCCGGGCACGGGGCTGTCACCGTCGATGATGCGGCCCTCGCGGTTGGGGAAGATGCCCTTCCTCTGGTCGAAGGGAACGCCCGGGATCGAGATGCCGCGATAACCGACGCTGCGGAAGAAGATGTCGCAGTCGAGGGTGATCTTCTCCTCGGTCGCCTCGGCCCACTGGTTGAAAGGCTCGCCGGCAAGGCGATTCTTGACGAACACGACCTGCTGCAGGTGGCCGTCGCCGCGCAGCTCGACCGGGCTGAGCAAGAACTCGAGGTAGTAACGCTTGCGCTTGGTCGGCGCAGGACGCGTCGAGAACTCACGCATGATCTCGAAGTTCTTGCGCTCGTGGTTGCTCTCGGGAGCGTCGAGCTCGACCCGGCTGGCGTCGTTGAGCGCGAGATCCTCGGGACGCACGACAGGATCGCAGTCCTCGAGCTCGCCAATCTCCTTGATCTCGGGCGGCGTGAACTTGGTCTGCACCGGGCCGCGACGGCCGATCACGTAGATCTTCTCGATGTTGCTCCTGGCCAGAGCGTCGAGCGCGTAATCGGCAATGTCAGTGTCCTCGAGCTCCTTGCGGGTCTTGGCCAGGATGCGGCTCACATCCATGGCGACGTTGCCCTGGCCGATGATCACGGCCACCTTGCCCGAGAGATCGAAGTTGCGGTCGCGATAGTCGGGATGGCCGTTGTACCAGCCGACGAACTCGGTCGCCGTGTAGCTGCCAGGGAGATCCTCGCCAGGGACGTCGAGGCGGCGATCGGTCTCGGCACCACAGGTGAAGAGGATCGCGTCGTAGTGCTGCTTCAGCTCGTCAACAGTGATGTCGCGGCCAATGTTGACGTTGCCCCAGAACGCGAAGTGCTCGGACTTGGCAATCTTCTCGTAGACGCGGATGACGTTCTTGATCTTCTGGTGATCAGGAGCCACACCGCCGCGGACCAGGCCGTAGGGAGTGGGCAGGCGATCGAACATGTCGACCTTGACCTGCTGCTTGGACTTGAAGAGGGCCTCGGCAGCATAAAAACCCGAGGGGCCGCTGCCGACAATGGCAACCCGCAGAGGTCGCGTGGCGGTTCCGAGCTGGCTCATGTACGTCTCCTTGTGATCCGCCCGGACCTGCGCCGGGCGCGGGGCGGAGTGGCGCGCCCAGTCTATATATGTTGCGCCCGCGGATCCACCTCGGCGGACAGGTCGGCACCTCGGGCGCGAGACCGCTCGGCTGGCTCAGGGAACGTCGGTTCTGCGGCCCTGGAGATAGGCTTTGCCTCGCTCCATCAGGGCGGCAAAGGCCTGGGTGTCGCCGGCGCGGACCACGGAGCGCAGGCGCTCGACCGCGTAGAGGAGCGCGGTCAGAGACTCGGTGCCGTAGTCGTTGAGGGCCTGGATCTCGAAGTAGAGCTGGGGGTTCTCACGGGCGACACGCGAGGCCACGGAGAGCTGGGCGTCGAAGGTGGTGCTCGACATCTGGGCCAGCTTGGGCGCGGCCTCGCCACTCTCGGCCAGCGCGGTGAAGAAGGCGATGTTCAAGGCGTGAGACAGGCCGAGGACGTAGGCGATCAGGCGATCGTGGCCGTCGAGATCGAGCTCGACCTGCACGGCCATGGTCGGGGCAAACAGGGCGCGGGCACGGCGGTTGGCCTCGGGGACGCCTAGATCGATGAAGACGACGTGACGGCCGCTGAGCAGCTCGGTGTCGGGGCCGAACATCGGATGCAGCGAGGTGACGCAGACGCCGGCCTCGACCAGGGACCGGAGGCCGGTGCGCAGCGGGCTCTTGAGCGAGCCGACGTCGAACACCAGGCCGCGCGGGCGGGCGGTGGCGAGGTCGTGGAGGATCTGGTTGGACGCGGCCATGGGCGCGGCCACCACGATGATGTCGTGGTCGAGGGCGGTGTCGCGAAAGTCGCGGACGTACGGGCAGCCGTGCAGCTCGTCGGGCGGGGCCACGGGATCGGCGATCTCGATCGCGTAGCCCTGGGAGGCGAGAAAGCGCGCGAACCACCGACCCATCAGGCCGCTGCCGCCGATGATGAGCACGCGCTGGCCAGTGCCGCCGGCGTGGGCGGCGACGCGATCGCGCTCCTGGACCGTGAGCGAGGAGCGGATGAGGAGGAGCAACAGCTCCTCGGCGAGCTCGGGGGAGATGCCGTGCTCGACGGCGCGCTCGCGCGCTCGCTGGATCACCACGCGCTCCTGGCCATAATCGCGGGTGGGCACGCCGGAGGCGCGCTTGAGGCGGCCGACCTCGGCCGCAAGCTCCTGGCGGCGGGCGATCAGGGTGAAGAGCTCGCGGTCCACGGCCTCGAGCTCGCTGCGCAGCTGTTCCAGGCTCATGGGCCGATGGTACTGCCGCGCTCGCGCGCAGGGGAGAGACGCGAGCCACGTCTTGCGCGTAGCATGGAGGCATGTCGATGCCGTCTCGTCGCGTGATAGTGGCGGCGGCGGCGGCGCTGGCCGCGATCGCGGCCGCGCTGCTGCTGCCGCTCGGACAGTGGGGCACGGCGCTCTTGGCCGCGGTCCGCGACGCGGGGGCGGCCGGCGCGGTGCTCTACGGGGCGATCTACGCGGTGGCGACGGTGCTGTGGATCCCGGGGTCGCTGCTGACGATCGGCGCGGGGTTCGTGTACGGGCTCGCGGGCGGGACGATGGTGGTGCTGCCGTCAGCCGTGGTCGGGGCGACGCTGGCGTTCGTGATCGGACGCTTCGTCGCGCGTGACTGGGTGCGCGCGCGGGTGTCGGGGCACGCGCGCATGGCCGCGGTGCACGCGGCGATCGGGGAGCATGGATTCTCGATCGTGCTGCTGCTGCGGCTGTCGCCGCTGTTTCCGTTCGTGCTGCTCAACTACGCGCTCGGGCTGACCGACGTGAAGCTGCGCGAGTACGTGCTGGCCTCGGCCGTGGGCATGATCCCGGGGACGTTCCTGTTCGTGTACCTGGGCACGCTGGTGACCGACGCGGCAGCGCTGGCCGCGGGCGAGCGCCCGGATGGCGGCGTGGCCGAGAAGGCGCTGTTCTGGGGCGGGCTGGTGATCACGCTGGTGGTGACAGCGTGGATCTCGCGGCTGGCACGGGCCAGGCTCGACCGGGCGCTGCGCCAGGCGTGAGCCGGGCGGGATCAGCCGGCGAGCGCGCCGCCACAGCTCGAGCCGGCGCCGGCGGTGCAGCCGAAGCAGTGACCGTCCGTGGCGATGCGCCGGTGGTGGAGCGTGGCAAAGCTGTCGATGTCCCAGATGGTCGGCGGCGCCTCCGAGAGCAGCTCCATGTCGAGCATCTGGTTGAAGTCGCAGTCGTAGAGCTTGCCGTCGTGGCCGACGCTGATCTGCGAGCGGCACATCAGGCCGGGCACGGCCGCCGGGTTGAAGCTCTCGACCAGGAGGCGCATGTACGCGTCCCACTTGCCGTCGCGAGCGAGCTGATGGGCGAACCGGCGAATCGGCATGTTGGTGATGGTGTACAGCCGGTTGAAGACGATGCCGTGGTCGTCGGCGAGCCGCTGCTTGTAGTCGGCCTCGAGCCGCTCCTGGGACGGTGGCAGGTGCGCGCCCAGCGGGTTGTAGACGAGATCGAGCGCGAGGCCGCTGCCGGGACGGCCGTAGCCGAGCTGGTCGAGGCGCTGCAGCGCGGCGATGCTCTTGTCGAACACGCCCTTGCCACGCTGCTCGTCGACGTTCCTGGGGCCGTAGCAGGGCAAGCTGGCGATGACGTGCACGCGGTTTTCGGCCAGGAAGTCGGGCAAGTCCTCCTGGCCGGGCTCGAACATCACGGTGAGGTTGCAGCGGTCGATGACCTCGCGCGCGCCCTGGCGCGCGGCCGTGACCAGACGGCGGAAGCTGGCGTTGAGCTCGGGCGCGCCGCCCGTGATGTCGACGGTGGTGATGGCCGGGCTGGCGTGCATCAGCGCGATCAGGCGCTCGGCGACCTCGGCGGTCATGATCTCGGTGCGCCTGGGGCCGGCCTCGACGTGACAGTGGTGGCAGGCCTGGTTGCACAGCTTGCCGACGTTGATCTGCAGCGTCGTGACCGCGCCCGCGGTGAGCGGGCCGATGCCGCGCTCGTGCAGGGCATCATCGAAGCTCACGCCAAAGCGCGGGACCGGGTCGGCCAGGGGCAAGCTGGATGGCATGGATGCAGTGTAGCGCAGGCGCAGGGCGCCTCGCCGGGCACTTGCATGCGGCGGGCGCGAGCGCTCAGGCAGCGAGCAACGCGATCGGCGAGCTCTTGCCGATGGGCATCGTGAACGTGGCGCGAGCGGCTCAGGCGGCAGCGAGCAAGGTCTCGCGCACGGCCACGCGGGCGCGGTGGGCGCGGGTCTTGACCGTGGCCAGGGTGAGGTCGAGCTCGGCCGCGATCTCGGTCTCGGTGTAGCCCTCGAGGTAGCGCATCCAGAAGATGCGCTCGTACTTGTCGCCCAGCTCGCCGAGACGGCGGCGGATGAGCTGCAGCGCCTCGCGGCCCGCGACCTCCTCGTCCGGTCCGAGCTCGTCGAGGTTGGCGTGGTCGGGGAAGGCCTCCTCGTCGTTGCTCGCCGGGCTGAACAGCTCGAGGGCACGACGGCGCTTCTTGCGCAGGTACATCAGCGCGGTCGTGGCCGCAATGCGATACAGCCACGTGGAGTAGCGCGAGTCGCCGCGGAAGCTGCCGCGGTGACGATGCGCCAGAAGCAGCGCATCCTGCGCGATGTCGGCGGCGGCTTCCTCGTCCTTCACGTACTTCATCGCCACCGCGTAGACGTAGTTCCGCTCCTCGTCTCCCAGCTCGGGCGAGAGATTGTCAGAGGACGGAACGACTTCGTTCAACTTGCCGATTCGCTCGTTCTGGTCTGTTTCGCGCCGCATCCTGATCCTTTTCGTCGTTTCTGGTGGGTTGGCAAGAGGGGCTATACGCAAGAGGCGTTCCAGCAGGCTGGACCAGTGATCTCGCACCGTTAGCGCAAGGGTTGCGCCCGTGCTTGTCAATGCGCCTGGACACTGTCTAGAATCCTGGACGTACACGACGGTGGATGACCCGAATCCCGATGTATGGCGCACAATCTGCGCCGACGTACCGAGGTCTCCACCGGGAAAGCCCGTATGGCCGAGCCACTGCTCTACATTATTGACGATGATCCCCTGATGGCCAGCAATCTCGCGGCTGCGCTGACCGAGGAGGCGGGCTACGACGCCCGGACGATCACGTCTATCGACCTGCTCGGTGAGCTGGAGGTCCGGCCCGACGCCGTGATTGCGGGTCACAAGTCCACGGGACTGGACGGTCTGGCGCTCATCGACCAGCTCCAGCAGGGCGATCCCGAGATGGTCGCGCTGGTCATGACGCGCGAGGCGGATCAGGAAGCCACGGCCCAGGCGATTGCCGCGGTCGGGACCCTGCGCCACGTCTTCAAGCCGTGCAGCATGGCCGACCTCCTGCCCCGGCTGCAGACCTCGCTGGAGCGGCGCGAGCTCCAGCAGGCGCTGCGCGAGGCGCGGTCGGCGCTGGCCAGTCGCAACCAGGCGCTGGTCGATTCGAACCGCGAGGTCGAGCGCGCCTCGGCCGAGCTGCGCACCACGCACACCGAGCTGCGGGCCGCGACCGAACGGCTGGTGCAGGCCGAGCAGATGGCCGCGGTCGGTCGCGTGGCCGCGGCCATCGCGCACGAGCTGTCGCAACACCTGGCGCTGGTCGGCTATGCCGAGGCGATCAAGAGCCGGGTGGCGAGCGATCCCGAGCTGGTGGAGCTGGCCGACGTGATCGTGGCCGCGCAGAAGCGCCTGGCCGCGATGGTCGACGAGATCCGCGACTTCGCGTCCGCGGACAGCGACGGCGGCGGCCACGGGATTCGCAGGGAGCCGGCCGACGTGGCGGCCGTGGTCGACGAGGCGATGGCGATCATGCGCTACGACCGCGACGTGTGCCAGCGGCGGATCCAGCGCCGCTACCGGGCCCGGCCGCTGGCCGCGCTGCATCACCACAAGTTCTCGCAGGTGGTGATCAACCTGCTGAGCAACGCGGTGCAGGCCACGCAGCCCGGCGACATGATCGCCGTGGAGCTCGATATCGGACACGAGGCAGGGCCAAATGTCGGGGCCGGCGGGACCACCCGGACCGGCAGCGGGCCGGGCGGCGGGCCGGGTGGCGGACCGGGTATCGGGGACGGCATCGGCGAGGATATTGGACACGTGGTCGGGCATGACGGGCGCTTCGCCGGCATGCGCGTGGCTGTGCTGACGGTCAGCGATCCGGGCGTGGGCATGCCCGCCGAGGTGCTGGCACGGCTGGGCGAGCCGTTCTTCACCACCCGCGGCGACCGCGGCTCGGGCCTGGGCGTGGGCATCTGCATGCGCATCGTCGAGGAGCACGGCGGCACGCTGACGTACACGTCGCAGGTCGGACGCGGCACCACGGCGCGGGTGACGATTCCCCTGTTGCTCGACGACGCGCCCCGCAGCAACCAGGAAGGCTAGCCATGAGCATGCAGCCGGCACCCCGTATCCTGGTGGTGGACGCAGAGCCTCAGATCCATCGCCTGGTCGCGCTGCTGCTCGGGCAGGGCTATCAGGTCGATGGCGCCACGCGGGCCGCGGACGCGATCGACCACGTGCACCACACGCCCTACGACGTGGTGCTGATCGACACCGAGCTGCCCGAGGTCAACGGCTTCGATCTGCTGCGCAAGCTGCGCCGGCTGGCGCCGGATCTGGCGGTGATCCTGATGACCGCGCAGGCCACGGTGCAGGCGGCGGTGCAGGCGATCCGCCTGGGCGCGCTCGACTACCTGCGCAAGACCGTGAGCGCGGACGAGCTGCGCGCGGCCGTGCACCGCGCCGCCGACCACGGCAACCTGGCGCGCGAGGTGCGGCGCCTGCGCTCGGAGGTCGATCGGGCGCGGGGGCTGGATCAGCTGATCGGCGACTCGCCGCCGATGCGCCAGCTGATCGCGCTGGTCGAGCGCGTGGCCAACTCCGACGCCACGGTGCTGATCCTGGGCGAGAGCGGCACGGGCAAGGAGCTCCTGTCGCGCACCATCCACCGCATCGGTCCGCGCGCCGACCGGCCGTTCGTGGCCTTCGATTGCTCGGCGCTGACGCCGAGCCTGCTCGAGGCCGAGCTGTTCGGCCACGAGAAGGGCGCGTTCACGGGCGCGGGCAAGGCGCGGCGCGGGCTGTTCCGCGAGGCGCACCAGGGGACGATCTTCCTCGACGAGATCGGCGACATCGCGCCCTCGGTGCAGAACAAGCTGCTGCGCGTGCTGCAGGAGCGCGAGATAAAACCCGTGGGCGGCGATCAGTTCGTCAAGGTCG
>Ga0307405_10001245_pt1 | contig 10608 bp, 5 predicted proteins | sample 322Cmetagenome_2_FD_203311 | JGI IMG/M metagenome (GOLD analysis project Ga0307405, IMG submission 203311) | Maize rhizosphere microbial communities from greenhouse at UC Davis, California, United States - 322HYB-C-1 | ecosystem: Host-associated > Plants > Roots > Rhizosphere > Soil | place... | reverse complement strand
GACGAGTCCGTCCCCGTCGAAATCTGCCGTGGCAAGCCCCCGGGCTGGGATTGCCATAGCCAATGCTGTTCCCGGCGCAGCCGGTACCCTTTCGAATCCCGCCTGTTTCCCGCGGGCCATATTCCTAAACAGAAGCAACTGCTGGGCGTAGCTGGTACCCCACTGAAAGTTGTCCACCTGCGGGTAGACGTGCCCGTTCGCGACCATAAGATCCTTCCATCCGTCGTTGTCGTAGTCGACGAACACGGTCCCCCAACCGAGGAACGGGATGGTCAATTCCCCGATGCCCGCCTGTGAGGTGAGTTCGGTAAAATTGCCGCCGCCGTCGTTGTGGTAGAGCGTATTGGAATCGTCGGAGAAGTTGGTTACGTGGAAATCAATGAGTCCATCGTTGTCGTAGTCGCCGACGGCGAGGCCCATTCCCGCCTGTTCCCGGCCATTCTCGTTAACGGCCAGTCCGGACGAGTATCCGACCTCCTCGAAGGTGCCGTCGCCTTTGTTGACGTATAGCTGGTTCGGGGTCGAATCGTTGACTACTAAAAGGTCCAGGTCGCGGTCTTCGTCGACGTCGACGAAGACGGACGAAAAACCATAGGCCCTCTGCTCGTCGATGCGACCGGCCTTCTTCGTCACGTCCTCGAACGTGCCGTCCTGTCGCTGATGAAACAGGCGGTCTTGGGCTCCGGGAAGCCCGCGTGGCCCGCACATTACGGGCTCTCCGCGGAACTGGCAAAAATTGCCGCCTTTACGCCCGTTCCTCGCGACGTAAGAGGGGCTGACGGGAAGATTGTTCAAGTCGAAATCGACGTAAGCCGGCACGAACAGATCGAGTCGCCCATCCCGGTCGTAATCGGCGAATGTCGCTCCAGTGAACCACCCGCTTACGCCAAGCCCAACCGTTTCAGCGACGTCTGTGAAAGTGCCGTTCCCGTTGTTACGGTAAAGCCTGGCCGTGCCAAAGTTGCTTACGAAGATGTCCGAAAAACCATCGTTGTTGTAGTCGCCGGCCGCCGCCCCCATCCCCCAGCGGTCATTCGAAACGCCGGCCTTCCCGGTCACGTCCTCGAACTTCCAACCTCCCAGGTTGCGATAAAGGGCTGACCGCCCGAATTTCGCTTTCCCGCGCAGGGCGTCGAGGCTGCCGCCGTTAAGTAGATAGATGTCCGGGAGGCCATCGTTGTCGTAATCGAGGATCGCCACCGATCCCGTGACCGTCTCCGGGATGTAGCCTTTGGTGTGGTCGCCACCGACATTAAGGAACTCTTTTAATGCGGTGCGCTCGGTGACATCCTCGAAGACCTTCGGCGCGGCCGGGTCCGTAACACCTACCGTGCGACGCGAACCATAATTGCGAGGCGCCCCGGTCGCAATGCCGCCCATGCTCGGCTGCCCTATTGCGACCGCCGCAAAGGTCAATATACAAATAAAAATGGATATTCTCTTGTTCACACGCGTGATGGTTGCGCTCCTATTCCCGGCTTGACCCGAATCAATGTCATTTTGCCTTCACGCCGGCCTTCGATCGGTCGATTAATTCATTATTCAGCTCGTAAGATAAATGCTTCTGATTTCCTTTCACATTCGCTTTGGCCGGTGGATAGATCCGCGACTGATAAACCGGGTACGCGTCGGTTCGAAGGTGGGCCAGCATACTGTGGCCGCGACGCGCGTCTCTCTCGTGCCTTAGCGAAGAGACGTCGATGGGCGCGACGACGATTCTTTCTCCCGGCCCCGGGGACGCGTCGGCTAGAATCCGACCCTCGAAGTCCACGATCTGGCTTCCGCCCGACCACGAGTACGGCGGGTAGTGCCTGAGACTTGCCGCCTGATTGGCCGCCACGACGTATGCGACGTTCTCGATCGCACGGGCACGATTGATCACGGTCCACCAGTCCATCGGGGCGGTCGCGTTCCACGGGTCCATGTAGGCGGAAACGCGGACGAGCACCTCGGCGCCGTTGGCGGCAAGCTGTCGCATCACCTCCGGGAACAGCCAGTCGTAGCAGATCGCGCACCCGATCCGCCCAATCTCAGTATCGGCGACAGGGAAAAGTGGCTCGTCGTAGCCGTCGATGTCGTGCGGGCTCGTGTGCACCTCGTATGGGATCCAGGTGTTTACCTTTCGATATTTGTAAATAATCCCTTCCGGCCCGATCAGGCAGGTAGTGTTGAAGACGGCACCTTTCCATTTCGGGTCGACCTCCAGCATGGAACCCGACTGAATGTAAATGCTGTACTCCTTCGCTTTTCGCTCCAGCCGGTCCGTATGCTCGTTCGGAATCTCGACGGCGAGCTTTTCGATGAGCTCTTTCGCCGACGCGAACACGGGCGCGGCGTGGGCGAATTCCGGGAAGACCACCAGCCGCACCGGAAGAAACGGCGCCGAGCCCATCGCCGCCGAATCGATCAACGAAAGAATGCGGTCCGTGTTTTGCCGCATTTCCTTGCGATTCACCGGATTTGGGAGGTCGGTCTGGCAAGCGGCGGCGGAGTATCTGATGTGTTCCATGCTGTCGAACCTACTTCTTGTGTTCATTGCTCGCGTCACCCGCTAGGATCGATTCGATTCGCCGGAATGTGCGGCGAACGACACGCGTGTTGTACGCGTCGTAAATACGTTGTTTTTCCTCGGTCATCGGGAACCGCTCCTCGGGGCCGTAAGGGTAGCCGGACATGCCCCGAAAAGGAAGCGGAAGGACCGTGTCGGGGCTCGCCGAATTGATATCCATTTCCTTGCTGTAACCGTCCGCGAAAAGCAGAAATGTGTATTTCTTCCCCGCCGGGGCTTCTGGCGGGGCTACGAAACTGAGGGCGATCTCGTCGCCCGTCTTGGAGATCAAAAAAACGTCGTCGACGTCCCGCAGCAATCCCCTAACGTCGCCCGTCCGGGTAAAGGTGCCGGAAAAATACTTCCACTGGACGTCGTTTACCACCTTTTCGTAATCCGGCACCACCATCTCGTTAACTATCGACTGCCGGGAAAACCCTCGCTCGCGTAGGTCGGCGGTGGAAAGCGAAAGGTCGAGCGTCTTCACGACCCGCTGCTCGGAGGTATCGACTGCGACCTTGTCCCAATATGTTTTCACGTTGGTCACGATCCGCACTTCGCGCGAATCGGAAAGAAATTTGCCGGTCAGGTCCGCTACGACCGTTTGGGGCCGTCCGACCGCAATGCCGATGCTATCGATAACGGTTTGCCAATCGCCCTTCGCGTCCTTCACCTGCAACTTCGGGAAAAACAGCGACCGGCCGCTCTGCGACGCGGCCACGTTGTCGGACGAGAAAGCGTAGTCGGTCCATCCTGTCAACAGCAATATGGTCCGACCGTTGTAACCATCTTTGTCGTCGAGCCTTAGGGTGAGAGCGTGTTCCTTCGCGTAGCCGCGGACAGAAGTCGCCTCGAAGGAATCGTAGAATTGGCGGTCCAACTGAGCGATTTTCGCAAGAACGTCGCGGCCTCCCGCATCGGTCGCGTACAACGGCGGCTGCTCGTGCTTCGTCGTGTAAAGAACGGGCTGCCCGTTCGTCGGGATGCCGAGACCCTCGTTGGGATAAACCTCCGCGTCGACATCGTGCTCGACGGCAACAAGCTTCAACTGATCGACGAACAGCACTTCTTCCAACTCGTTGGTGACCCGAAGCTCGAGGCGGCCGTCTTTCGGGCGCAGAGCGCCTGGCGGGATCCGAACAAACTCGTCCGGGTCCGGATGCGAGCGGCCGCCGTCGCCCTGCCAACTTCCGCTCTCGCCGCCACCCATAAAGTCGGTCACAAACTCGAACCTTTCTCCGTTCCACGTGTAAAGGTAAGGACAAGAGGAGGGTTTTCGGTCAAGTTCTTCCACCTTCAGCACGCGGGCGGCCCCCGGCACTTTCGGATCGAACGAGGTTTCGGCTTGGATCACCCCGGACGGCCATATGATCCGCACCGCGTCGAGCCTGCTCCGGGCACCCAATCCGAAATGTATATCTGATGGGGCGGGCATCGGGCTGGCGGAATAACTTTCAAGTTTCTGCCAGAGGCTGCCGGCCCGTACATCGACCTTCGCGCCGATGCCTGAGCGATTGCCGACGCGCCCCCTCAGGGCGACCGTTTCGGAATTGCCAACATTACCTCCGACATTTGTCAGCACGCTGACTCCGGCACGCGAAAACGCAATGAGGTCGACATCGCCGTCTCCGTCGAGGTCCCCTGAAAGAAATGAGTCAGCGGCACTTGCACGCCTACCGCCCGATCTCAAAAACGCGGCGGATCTCGCCTCCTGCCATTCGCCGCCCAGATCTCTCAAAACCCCGAACCCGGAGGCGTTCACCGTCACCAGATCCAGCAACCCGTCGTTGTCGTAATCGATGAATTGTGCCGCCCGAGCTCCGGCCGTGCTTCTTGGGGCGTCCCGCAGCTTGAAATCTCCACGTCCGTTGGACAAAGCGAAAACGCCCGTTCCGGAGGCTCGACCGAAGAAGAAGTCGACGTAGCCATCCTTATTAACATCGCCAGCCGCAACACAGCTCGAGTCAGCGACGCGCGCCAGGCCGACCTCGGCGGCGACGTTTCGGAAGGTTGTGTCACGCATGTTCCGCCAAAGCTGTGGCGGGCCACCGGGTCCTGCCACCAGCACGTCGATGTCGCGGCGGTTATCGAAGTCGGTCGGCACGACCGCCACCATGGCGCCCCTCGCGTCGATCTTCGCGGCGGAGGAAATATCGGTGAAGGTGCCGTCGCCATTGTTCCGGAGAAGGACGTTGGCGGCCCGCCCCGAGCTGCCTAGAAAGACGTCAAGGTCGCCATCGTGGTCGGCGTCGAGGAAGGCGGCGGTGTGAGCGTCTACGGGAGTACCCGGCAGTTTGGCTGCCGCCGTGATGTCGGCGAATTTCCCATTCCCGTCCCCGCGAAGCAGCCTCAGCGCTCCGTCGAAAAAAAGCAGGTCAGCGTTGCCGTCGTTATCGTAGTCGCCGGCGATGACGCCTTGCGCGAATAAATTCCGACCCAGGCCGCTGCTGACATCAACGAAACGGCCCGCATCGTTGCGGAACAGCTTTGTCGAGCGCGAATATGCCACGACCAGATCGAGATCGCTGTCGTTGTCGAAGTCGAACAGGACACCCGAGCGGCCCTTAGAGGCGCCACTAACCCTATTCGCGTCCAACGTAGGGCCGGCTTCGAACCTAACGTCCGGAACGCCGGCATCAACGAGTACGCTTTCCATCCCCGTGGAGACGAGCGCCTCGGCGTACCGTCCCTGCTCAAAGTAGTTTTGGCCGATGCTCGTCGCCGCGCCGCTCTGCCGAAGTGACTGGAACCGCGTCATCAACTTCTGCCCCTCGTCGCGCCCGCCCTGCCGCAGCAACGCGGTCGCGAGGTTGTAAAGGGCAGTGGAGTTATAAGGCTCCGACCGAACGGCCAAGCGGAACACATCGGTCGCCTCCTTGTATTGGCGCTCCTGGATCAGGATCTGTCCGAGATTCACATTCGCGCCAACGTCCGCCGGATCGATCACAAGCACTCGTCGGAACGCCTCCGCCGCCTCGTCGTTTTGGTTTCGGTTGCGGGCGATGAGGCCGAGGATATATTGGGGCTGGGGCCGGCCCGGGTAAAGCTTCGCAGCGCTATTGGCCGCTTCCCACGCGGCGGAGTAGTCTGGGAGGTTGTAAAGGGCGATGGCGAGATTTATCCGGGCAAGATCGAGCTGAGGTTCGAGCCCCAGGGCGCGTTTGAAAGAGTCGATCGCCGCTCGGTAGTTGAACTGTTCCAGCAGCGCCACGCCGACGTTGTTGGCCCGATACGCTTCCTCGCGCGTGTTGGAAACGATGGGCGTGCCTAACGTCTGGGTCATTACTGTGGCACACGAGACTGCCAAGAGCACCGACAAAACGTTCACGGCCATGCGGGAGCGGGTCATAGGGTCATTTCAGGCGATTCGTCCCAGTTCATCGAAGATGTTTCCCCATTCTCGCACAAAACAAATCCGGCGCCGCACACCCGCGGGGGGCGCCTTGCCAGATCAGGTGCCTTCGACAACGCCTATTCGGGCGTCACAGTCACGTAATTACGACCTGAGTAAATGCGGATCGTGCCGGCGTCGACAGTGGCCATTAATGTCCGCGGACGAGGCGAATTGGGGTCAGGCGGGGCGTTGACAGAAATGAGCCGCTTTCCGGATTTTCATGTCTATAAACCCGCGATCCTTTTCTCTACTGGGTCGATCGGCGGAAGATCGTCGACAGGCTGGTCCAGATAAAAGTAAACGCAGCTCGACCAATCGTCCGAACGTTCGAATTTGCCGTCCTTCGACGTATTCATCGAGACCAGCCCCTGACCCGCCCTGTAAAGCGTTCGCTTGTTCTCCACGATCGGCGGACGGCTGTGGGAGGCGAGGTAGCCAATTTGCTGCATGGTCACTCGTATATTCCGGTAAAAATATACCGGATCGAGCACGTGGTACCGGTAAAATGCCCACTGCATACCTTTCTCGTCGGCGACCGGCGAGCCCTGGTACATATGCGCGAACGCACCCTGTCCCCACGCCGTCCCGATGTAGTCCTCCGTTCCTGTGCCGGCGATGGTCGGGTGGCTCGTATCTCCGTCTATGTACATCTTCACCTCGCCCTCGCCCCACCACGTGTTGAAGTATTCCCCCGTGTTGACGATCACGCCAATGTTCGCACCGAGGTAGCGACCGCGGCCCGCCACGCGCGGCAGTATCTCGTAGTCCTTTTGCAGTTTGGTCGGGTTTTCCCGGCGGTAATAGGCATGCAGGTACAGTGAGTTAAGGGGCAGCTTGTCGCCGAGCGTGTAATCGACGTCGTAGAAAAGCTCCCCGAGGTCGACTGCGCTTTCGTTCACCATCACCACCTTCATACCCGTGCGGAACGGCATCGGGATGACGCAGTTGAAGCTGCGCCCCTCGGGGTCGGAGAAGAAGGCAGATTGGAATGGGACCGTGCGCCCCAGCCCGATCCCGAAAAAGTCCCCCACCGGAGCACGGACGGCGGGCCTGGCGGTTCCGTCCCAGTAGATCTCGATCTTCAGGCTGCGTAGCATCCGGGGACTGCGATCGGGGAAGGTCATCCATATGCGGCGGATCATTCCACTCGTGCCCGCTGCTTCAGCCAGGACGCGGCTTTCGCCCGCTTTGATGGGAACCGTGGCGGCGCCTTTTCGGCCCCCGTTTGCCTGCCCGCCCTTGCCCTTTTCGCCTTTTGGGTTCTCGCCGCTCGACCAGCGGGTTTCGACGCCGGTGGGCATCTCGTAAAGAGTTTGGGCTGCGGCCGAACCACCGAGTAGAAGGGCGAATAAGAAAACACAACCCGAATGGGCGAGGATTCGCGGGATCGCCATGTTGTTTCTATCGGTCGTTGCGACTCTGCGACGCGGCGCCGACGGCACCCGCCATTTGGGAGAATCTTCTCTGGGTCGCGGCCGACCAACCAGGTATCAGATCTGTGACGACACCCTTTTCGTTCACAAGAATGGAAAGCGGCACCGTTAATTCCTCCGTCGCGTACAAGGTCCCCACCGCGCGAATACCGCCCAACAGAATGGGGTAGGTCACCTTCTTCTCCGACACGTATTTACCCACGGGTGCAGTTGCTAGAGTGTCGACGTTCAGGCCCACCACGTCAATTCCGCGGGCCGCGAGCTTCGGCAGCAACCTCTCCAATTCCGGCATCTCCTTCGCGCAGGGTAGGCACCACGTGGCCCAAACGTTTATCAAGGTCTGGCGTCCCGGTTTTAGATGCCCGCGGATCCGGCTCGGTCTTCCTTCAAGCGTGCGAACAATGATCGCGGGGAGCGGCTTGCCAACTGAAATTTTAAGCGTTTGGGCCAACGTGTCGGCCTTCGTGAGCGGCTCGGGCAGTTTCGCTTTCGCTAGGACGACATTTTCCGCTCTTGAGGCGTCTTTCCGCAGTCTTACGGTCGTTCCCGCAGCGAAATCGCCCTCGAAACGCTCCACTTTCCCGTTCGGCCACGTCACCTCGACCGACTCCGCCCTCGCATCTCTTCCCAAGCCAAAAAGCAGTCTTGGGTCGTTCTGAGAGATGAAACCCGAGCCACCCGATTTGATCTTGGTCATGGTCCCGGCCGTCGTATGGACGCGAACGACCGCCCCGAACGCGTCCCGGCTCACATCCTTCCCGTTGCCTTCCAGCTCGACGCGGAGGAAATTGTTTTCCTGGCCGACGTTGTTGCGGAAGAGCAGGTGCGACTGGTTCTGGATCGTGGTCGAGAAAACATCTTGGTCCCCGTCGTTGTCGAAATCGGCGAACACGCCCCCTCTGCCGTCGGTGATCGAGTCGATCCCCGAAACGCCGGAGACGTCCATGAACTTCTTCGTGCCCAGATTCAGGTAAAGCGGATCCCGCTCGTATCCGCTGAACGAAAATCCCTGCCCGAACATCAGCTTGTTCTGGTCCGAGCGGAGAGCACCCTTTTCATCCTTGCCATCGTTCGAATGCGTCACGACCTGACGCCAGAACTGACTTCAGGTGTCCTTCATCGATTTCCCGGAGATGAAGCCGTTCGGTGTGTAAATGTCCTCCCAACCGTCATTGTCGAAATCGATGAAGCCCCCACCCCAGGCCCAGCCGCCCGAGAAGCCCCCCACTTCCGCCGTGACATCGCGGTAATGTCCATCACCAACATTTTCGTATAGGTTGTTGCCGGCCGCGAGTTTCTTGAGCACGTTGTCCTTCGGAGCTGAATTTGGGAAAAGCCGAGTCAGAATGCGGTTGCCCGCCGTCGAACTCATATTCGTCGCGTGCAGGTCCAACTTCCCGTCATTGTTGTAATCGCCGAATGACACGCCCATCCCGTTTCCCGGGTCGAGAACTCCGCGGGTGGTGGCCTCATCCACGAATCGATCGCCTTTATTAATATAAAGGGCCTTCTCGCCGAAATCGTTCGCGACGTACAGGTCGATCTTACCGTCGCCATCCACGTCGTTGAACTCCGCCGCATAGCTCCACCGCTTGTCGTCGACGCCCCATTTCACGGCTTCCTCGCGAAAGGTGCCGTCGGACTGGCTGACGAAAAGAAGATTCGGCGTCCCGTTCGTCGCCCGGAACCACGAATCCGGCGTTACCTGACCGTACCGATTGTACGAGGTGATGTAAACGTCGAGACGCCCGTCCCCGTTCACATCGCCGGCGGCCGCGCTGAACCCGATAGCATCCTTCGCGACGTGGGCCTCCAGCGAGATGTCGTTGAACTTCAGCTTGCCGTCCTGCTTGAGGCGGTTCTCAAGTAGCACCTGCTGCCCGACCGCGGAGATAAAGACGTCTTGATCGCCATCGTTATCGAAATCGAAAACGAGCGGCGCGACCCCGGTCGCCAATTTCCTGACCCCGACGTCGTCGGACGCGTCGCGAAAAGTACCGTCGCCTTTGTTAAGGAAGAGGTAATTGCGGTTGGCACCGGTCGCGAAAATGTCGATCCAGCCGTCGCGGTTGAGATCGGCGGCCGCCGCACCGTGCCAAACAAAGCCGGTGTTATCGGCGGTTCCGAATGCCGGGATGCTCGCCCCGAGACCGGCCGGGACCGCAACCTCCGAGAATATATCCACCTCGCCGATGAGTGAGTCGAGGCTGGCGAGCTCGAACGAGTCGAACTGCCAGTGCTTGTTTTCCGCGTAGCGGACGTTGGTCCAAAACGCCCCGCGGGCCCACTCCCGCTTTCCGTTGCCATTGCGCCCGATCACGTAAAAGGCGATGCGGGCACGACCTTTCGCCCCTACCTCCGCCGTCGGCTCCGGAGCACCCGACACGGCCCGCGCTGAATCGTCAAAATTTGCCTCCTTTATCTTGAACCGGGCGTCCTCTATCTCGGAAAAGTAGTTCAAAAACCCCGACCAGCTTAAAAGGAAAACAGGCTTCGCGACGGACCCCTGACTATCTCCACCCGTCGGTGCTTCCCAAGCCCGCGTGCTGATCCATTTGACCTGGTTCTTCGGAGATAGCGGCTTTGACGGGAAGTTCTTTCCGACGATTACGGCGGGAAAATACTGCCCCATCAGCTCGAGGTCTAGGTCACGAGCAGCAACGGACAAGGCGAGCACGTCGTTGGCGAGCGATTCGGAAAGTTCCTCGACCGTCTCAAGGCGTTGTCTATCGACATCCTGTATGGGAGGCCTTCGAACCTCGTTTTGCGCAAAGGACAGTACCCCCAAAAGCGCGATGAGCAGAATCGACCTCGGCGGGTTTGCCCGAATAATTCGGCAAAGCGGGACTTGTAATATCGACACTTTCATTGAAGTTGCTGTTCCGAAGCTTGAAGGAGAAACGGGTCGACCTCGGCTATCCGCTCGCAAGTTTCCTTGTGTTGCCAATATTAGCCCTAGAATCGGATCCGGTGCAAAGCCATTTCCGCCTGGGCCTGGTAGTCCAGCTTAGTACTTACGATTGATCTTTGGTCACCGCTTGGTCACCGAACACACCGATACTTCCGAAAACGCAGAGAAACCGGACGAAAACTTCGGTCAGCTCGAAGTTCCGTAAATACTGAACTAGAACAAACAAAAGGTAACATAATGAAATTGTAAAAATCCTGTTGCCGGCACTACGAATCAAGAGGTCGCATGTTCGAATCATGCCGGGTGTACCACAAATCTCGCA
>Ga0307405_10001243_pt1 | contig 10617 bp, 11 predicted proteins | sample 322Cmetagenome_2_FD_203311 | JGI IMG/M metagenome (GOLD analysis project Ga0307405, IMG submission 203311) | Maize rhizosphere microbial communities from greenhouse at UC Davis, California, United States - 322HYB-C-1 | ecosystem: Host-associated > Plants > Roots > Rhizosphere > Soil | place... | reverse complement strand
GGCATCGCCTTCGCGCAGCAATCCCACATTCAGACTGTAATGCATTACGGGATTAATGCAGGCAGCTTGCAGCAGGTTCCAGAAGTCGTAACCTAGTGCAAGTGCACGTTTGACGAGTACATTTATATGCCCTTCTACGAGATTGTCCGGGTGCTTGTCGTCGGAACAGAACATAATGCGTTCCGGAAATTCGGCAATAAGCGGGATCAGCGCGTCGAAATTCCGGGCTGCGCTGCCTTCGCGGATCAGGATTTTGACGCCGTAACTGATTTTCTCGCGCGCTTCCGCGTACGTGAAGCATTCGTGATCGGTGCTGATGCCATAGCTCGCATATTGTTTCGCCGCCTCGCCACGCAGTCCGGGCGCGTGGCCGTCTATTACCTTATTATAATGTTTGGCCCAATTGATCTTGGCCATCATGTCAGGATCTTCATTCAATACCCCTGGAAAATTCATTACCTCCGCCAGGTAACCTATATCGTCGCTGGCCAGCAGCTCGCCGACCTGTTCGGCATCTACCGTCGCGCCGGCGGTTTCAAAAACCGTCGCGGGTACGCACGAGGGAGCGCCGAAACAGAATTTGAACGGTACCCGTTTGCCATCTTCGATCATGAAATGCACGCCTTCCACACCCAGCACGTTCGCAATTTCGTGAGGGTCGGATACCGTCGCGATCGTCCCATGCACCACAGCCAGCCGTGCAAACTGCGCGGGTGTAAGCATTGAGCTCTCCACGTGCACGTGTGCGTCGGTGAAGCCGGGCATGATATAAGGTAATGTTGGGTTTTCGGGGCCGGTAATTGCTATTTTAGAAATATGCTTGTCCGAAATGTGTATTTCGGCCTGGTGGATGGTTTTTTCGAAGATATTAATCAGGTTGGCTTTCATAGAGTTGTGTTAAATGTTGGCAGATGGCCCGAAATAGGGATTTTCCGGAATTCCTTCTGGTATTGCATCGGGCTTTTGCCGGTGTGGAGTTTGAAGTATTTGTTGAAGTTGGCAAAATTGTTGAAACCGCTTTCAAAACAGACCTGCGCAACAGGAATACGGCTTTCGGAAAGCAGTTTGCAGGCATGGCCGATCCGTAGTTCGAGCAGAAACTGCGAATAGGTCTTGCGGCTGCGGCTTTTGAAATACCTGCAAAACGAATGCGGACTGATGTTGGCCACTTCGGCGATTTCCTCGATCGAGATCTTCTTCTGGAAGTTGGAGATCGAGTATTGGTAAATATGGTTGATGCGGTCAGTGTCGTACTGGTCGTATTCGTTCTGGTACTGCGTGTTGGAAAGCACGTTGATCTCCTCGCAATGGGCCAGGGTTTCGAGTATTTGCATCAGGGAGATGATCGGGTTGCCGTTGGTCTGGTTAAGGAGTTCGTGCAAAAGCGTTTTCACTTTATCGGTCCCTTCTCCGAGTATCTTCATCCCAAGCCGGGCTTTCACGAGCAAATCGTGGATCGACTTGTTTTCGGGCAGGCCCAGGAAGCTTTTGCCAAAAATATCCTCCGAAAAATGGACGACAGTCGCCTGTGCATAAAGCTGGCTACCCCGCTGGAAGTACTTTTCGTCGCATCGCCAGTAATGAGGAAGATTTGGGCCGATCAGCAGCAGGTCGCCGCTCTGAAAACTGCGGATATTATCGCCCACGAACTGCGTGCCAGAGCCCTGTTCGATGTGAATGAGCTCTAATTCAGGATGATAGTGCCAGCGATTATAGAAGTAAAGCACCACGTCACGCCGGATACTGAACGATTTTTGTAAACCCTTCGGGACTTTAAGTAGCTGCGGTTTCACAAATAATTACATGATTAAAACCGTTAAAGAGAAATATATGCCAATATAGTTGAAAAATTTGCTAATGTCTGAGTTCATTGTATTCAAATAATTCTGTTGTTTTGCTGATATATTCTATTTGGCATAATTGAAAACCATTGGAATATACCAGATTACCATTCACCTGAACATAAATATGGCGTCCCAATTCCTGAAAGTTCACCCTTCCGACAATGTCATCGTGGCATTGCGTGATCAGCCCGCAGGCGCGGACGTGACGTACGAGGGGAATCTCTACAATCTTCAATACGGCGTTTCGGCCAAGCACAAATTCGTTACGGAGGACATCGAAACCGGCGGCGCCATCATTATGTACGGCGTGCTCGTGGGACGGGCGACGCAGCCGATCAAAAAAGGCGAGCCGATCACGACATTTAATCTCAAACACGACGCACACGATTACAGTACTGCCAATCGTAAGCCGTATTCTTACACACAGCCGGATGTAAGCCACTGGCAAAACCGTACTTTCAAAGGTTACCACCGCGAAGACGGTCGCGTAGGAACTTATAACTATTGGCTCGTGGTGCCGCTGGTGTTCTGCGAGAACCGCAATGTGTTGATCATGAAGGACGCATTCGAGCGCGAGCTCGGGTATGCACAAACCGATATTTACCGCGACCAGGTGCGCGAGTTCCTGCATTTGTACCAGCAGGGCGATATGCGCACGATCAAAAGTCTCGAAACTTTCGTAGATGCGCCGGTACAGGCGAAGAAGAAACCGGAACGCCCGTTCCAGAATGTAGACGGCGTTAAATTCCTCACGCATGAAGGTGGTTGTGGTGGCACGCGTTTGGATGCTAACACATTATGTTCGCTCTTCGCGGCTTATGCGGTTCATCCCAATGTGGCGGGTATTACGGTATTGAGCCTTGGCTGCCAGAACTCGGAACTGAAAACGCTGGAAGACGAAATCCGCAAACGCGACCCGCATTTCAATAAGCCATTCTTCGCATTCGAGCACCAAAAAGGCACCGAATACTCATTGATGTCGGGCGCGATTAAGGAGACCTTTATGGGACTCACCAAAATCAACGAATTCGAGCGTTCGGATGCGCCACTTTCCAAACTTTCCGTAGGCCTGAAATGCGGCGGTTCGGACGGATTCTCGGGAATTTCAGCCAACCCGGTGCTAGGGCATTTGTCGGACCTGGTCGTAGGTTTGGGCGGACAAACGCTTCTGGCAGAATTTCCCGAACTAAACGGGGTGGAGCAGGAGCTCCTGAACCGTTGCGTAACCGAAGAAAAAGCCGCGAAATTTGAAAAACTCATGCGCGACTACGCAGGCAAAGCCGAAGCAGTAGGTTCCGCGTTTGCATTCAACCCATCTCCGGGTAATATCAAGGATGGTCTGATCACCGACGCCATCAAGTCGGCAGGAGCAGCTAAAAAAGGCGGTAACGCATACGTTTCCGACGTTTTAAATTACACAGAACGTGCGACGGAATCAGGTTTGCACCTCGTGTGCACGCCGGGCAACGACGTGGAGGCAACCACCGGGCAGACAGCCGCAGGCGCTAACATCATTCTTTTCACCACCGGCCTCGGCACCCCGACAGGTAACCCGATCTGCCCGGTAGCGAAAGTAGCCACCAACTCTGCGCTCGCCCAACGCATGCCCGACGTTATCGATTTCGATTGCGGGCCTGTTGTGGATGGTACGCAGACGATCGAGCAAAACGCCGAAGCATTGCTGGAATATGTGATCAAAGTAGCCAGCGGCGAACTGACGAAGGCGCAACAGCTGGGCCAGGACGATTTTATCCCGTGGAAGAGGGGCGTTTCGCTGTAATAGCGACGGCGTCCGCGCGACATGACCCACTGGGGCGCACAGGGGACTACTGGCAAGCAGACACATACAAGTATCATCAACCCAAGGCTTCTGCCCTGGGATCAAACCAACCAACTATGTTCAACCTAACAGGAAAAACAGCACTGGTAACCGGCGGAGCGAGCGGGATCGGATTGGCGATCTCCAAAACATTCGCAAAGCAGGGGGCTTATGTGCACATTCTGGAACTCAATATTGATCTTGCCAACCAGGTGGTGAATGAAATCACTGCGGAAGGCGGACAAGCTGAGGCACACGCACTGGACATCTCCAAGCAGGCCGATGTCGTTAACATTATCAACGCGATCGCAGCGAACCATACGATCAATATACTGGTCAATAATGCGGGTATTGCACATATCGGCAAAGCGGACACGACTGCTGAAATCGATTTTGACCGGGTAATTAATATCAATGTCAAAGGTGTTTATAACTGCCTCGCAGCCACCATTCCGCATTTGAAGACCAACGGTGGAGGGGTAATTTTGAACATGGCGTCCATCGCGGCAACAGTAGGAATACCCGACCGCTTTGCTTATTCTACTGCAAAGGGCGCGGTTTACTCCATGACATTGTCGGTAGCCCGCGATTATCTGGCGGATAACATTCGTTGCAACAGCATTTCGCCTGCCCGTGTGCACACGCCTTTTGTGGATGGATTTATTTCAAAGAATTATCCCGGTAAGGAGCAGGAAATGTTTGAAAAACTGTCCAAAACTCAGCCGATCGGCCGCATGGCGAAGCCGGAGGAAATCGGCGCGCTGGCATTGTACCTCTGCTCCGATGAAGCAGGCTTCATCACCGGCTGCGATTATCTGATCGACGGCGGGTTTGAGAAGTTGAATAATTAAGGGGGCTGTCGGCAGTCGGCTATCGGCTGTCGAACTTTGCGAATGATATTGAAATAAGAAAATGCCGACGGCCCACTGCTGGAAGCCCAAGTACATATCAAAACCTAAAAATGCCGACGGCCGAAAGCCGAAAGCCGAAGTATACATATGAAACTCTTTCGATTTGGTGCATTTGAAAATGAAAAACCGGGCGTAGAATTGGCTGACGGTACTAAGCTGGATGTTTCGGCATTTGGTGAAGATTACAACGAAAAATTCTTTGCGACCGACGGTATTGCCCGCTTGCGAAGCTGGTTGGAAACTAATGCGGCTTCTGCGCCAAAGGTAGAAGAAGGTTTCCGTTATGGTTCGTGCGTGGCGCGTCCCTCGAAGATCGTCTGCATTGGTATGAACTATGCCAAGCATGCCTACGAATCAGGCGCGACCGAGCTGCCGAAAGAGCCGATCATTTTCTTCAAATCGACTTCCGCATTGTGCGGGCCTTTTGACCAGGTGATTATCCCGAGAAACTCTGAAAAAACTGACTGGGAAGTCGAGCTGGCCGTGGTGATAGGTAAAAAAACGAGCTACGTAGACGAAGCGAATGCATTGGATTATGTAGCGGGTTACGCTGTTCACAACGACTATTCAGAACGGGCGTTCCAAATGGAGCGTGGCGGGCAATGGGTGAAAGGCAAAAGCAACGACACTTTCGCGCCGCTGGGGCCATACCTGGTGACTTCCGACGAAGTAGGCAATGCCAACGACCTCGACCTCTGGCTTGTTCTGAATGGCAAGAAAATCCAGGATAGCAACACGTCCGACATGATTTTCCAGATTCCGTTCCTGGTAAGTTACCTGAGCCAGTTCATGACGCTGCTTCCGGGGGACGTTATTACAACCGGTACACCAGCCGGCGTAGGATTGGGTATGAAGCCACCGGTTTACCTGAAACCAGGCGATGTGGTAGAATTGGGTATTGCAAAACTAGGTTCGCAAAAACAGGAAGCTATTGCCTGGAAGGCGGTTTAATATATGACAATCGACAGTCACCAGCATTTCTGGATATTTGACGAGGAACGGGATTCGTGGATCACACCCGATATGCAGGTTATCCGGCGGAATTTTCTGCCGGAGGATCTGTGGCCGGTATTAAAAGCGAATAGGGTCGATGGCTGCGTGGCCGTCCAGGCTTCGCAGACCGACTCGGAAACGGAATTTCTCCTGCATCTGGCCGAGGCAAACGATTTCGTCAAAGGCGTTGTAGGATGGATTGATCTCCGGGCTGCGAACTTGTACGATCAGCTTGAAAGATATTCCCAGTTCGAGAAGCTGAAAGGCTTTCGCCACGTGGCGCAGGGACAGCCCGAAGGCTTTTTGCTGCAACCGGAGTTTGTCAGAGGCGTGGGTCAGCTTGTAGCATTTGATTTTACCTACGACATTCTCATTTACCAAAACCAGTTGAAAGAAGCATTCAATTTCGCGGTAAAGCTGCCGAATGTACATTTTGTACTGGACCATATTGCCAAGCCGCTGATTAAAGCACAGGAACTGCAACCCTGGGCCGAGGATATCCGCCGACTCGCCGAATTGCCGAATGTCCATTGCAAAGTCTCAGGCATGGTTACCGAGGCTACCTGGCAGCATTGGGGAAAAGCCGATTTCCGGCCTTACCTCGATGTGGTTTTCGAAGCATTCGGCACCGAAAGGATAATGTATGGCTCGGATTGGCCGGTATGCCTCGTGGCAGGTGAATATGAAGGCGCGAAAGGTATTTTAACCGATTACCTCGGCATGTTCTCCGACGACGAGGTGCGCGATGTGATGGGAAATAATGCGAGAAGATTTTACAGTCTCGATATTTAGTTACTGACTATGAAAAGATATTGTCTTGCGGTGGACCTGGTCGACGATCCACAAATGATCGCGGAATACGAGGGTTATCACAAAAAGATCCAGCCCGAAATACACAAGAGCATCACCGATGCCGGAATCACCGTAATGGATATTTACCGCACAGGAAACCGGCTTTTCATGATCATGGAAACGGAAGATGATTTCAGTTTTGAAATAAAAAACCAAATGGACGCCTCCAATCCGAAAGTACAGGAATGGGAGCAACTCATGTGGAAATACCAGCAGGCATTACCCACTGCAAAACCCGGTGAAAAATGGGTATTAATGGACCAGATATTTGCCCTCTGAGAATAAAGGTTATAGTTGTGAACTAGCATTCGAACAGGTTGAGTAGATTATTTTACGCGTTATTCGTCTTTTTAATATCATTCGCATTACTCTCGTCGCAGCCCCGCCAGGCCGTGGAAGTGAAGCTGATGAGTTTCAACATCCGGCATGGGCTGAACATTCAGGACGAGCCGAACCTGAGGGATATTCTGAGGATAATCAAGGAAAATGACCCGGATCTCGTGGCATTGCAGGCGGTCGACAGCCTGATGGACAAGGGAAAGGTACAGTTCCAGTTGAGGCAGCTCGCCGCGCAAACGGGTATGCATTATGCGTACGCGGTGGCGGACACGGCCGAAAACGGCACGCAGGGTGTGGGAATATTGTCGAGCTGGCCGTTTGAGAAAACACAGACGATAAACCTCCCGCGAACACCCGGCTCTGATCCGAAGGTGCTGCTGTGCGGGTTGATCAGACTGTCCAGGTCGGTTACCTTCCGGTTTTGCAACTCCCGGCTCGAATACGCTTCTGTCATGGACCGTGCATTGCAGGCCGCTTATATAAATCAAATGCTCGTCAATAGCGTTCAACCCGTGCTTTTGGGAATGGATATGGGCGCCAGACCGAACGAGCAGCCTTATTTCTCATTCCGTAAAAAGTGGCAGGACGCTGCCCGCGGGTCGCAGATGCAGACCTGGAATGAGGGTTTACCGGGCGACCGGCTCGATTACATTTTTGCCTTGCTCAACAACAAGGTCCGCATCAAAAACTACAAGGTCATCAGGAATTATCCGGACGTTTCTGATCACTATCCCATTCAGGCCACCATTGAATTTTGGTAGAAAATGAATTACTCAAATTGGAAGATCGGATTATTTATTCCCTGCTACGTCGATCAGTTTTATCCGCAGGTCGGGATTGCTACGCTGGAATTGCTTGAAAAGCTCGGTTGCACCGTCACATTTCCGTTGAACCAGACTTGCTGCGGCCAGCCGATGGCCAACTCCGGATTTGAAGATCTGTCACGCCCGTGCGACAATCTCTTTTATGATATTTTCAAAGATTGCGACTACGTGGTATCACCGTCGGGGAGCTGTGTGCTGCATATCAAGGATCACTTGAAAGCCGATAACAAGGCCGACGAATCGAAAGTCCTCAGAAAGAAGGTATACGAACTGATCGAATTCCTGACCGATGTTTTAAAAATCGATCACATTGAAGCGGAGTTCCCGCACCGGGTAGGCCTGCACCAGGGTTGCCACGGGCAGCGCGGCCTGCATTTGTCGCAGATGTCGGAATTGAATGCGGCGCCGTTTTCGAAGCCTGTATCGCTCTTAAAACAGGTCAAAGGTATCGAACTGATCGATTTGGACCGTACCGATGAATGCTGCGGTTTTGGCGGAACGTTCTGTGTGAGCGAAGAAGCGGTATCGGTGAAGATGGGTAAGGACCGTGTGGCTGATCATATCAAGCACAATGCGGAATACATTACCGGCTCGGATATGAGCTGCTTAATGCATTTAGGCGGCATTCTCAAACGTGATAATTCCAATGTGCAGGTGAAACATATCGCAGAAATCCTGAACGCCGGAATCTCGGACCGCCGGGCCGCTCCTTTAAAACAAGAACCGGAGCCCAAACATTGAGCCCCGGTCTATACAAAGTTTACGGTTGCGTTCCACGCCGGTTCAGAATCTGAGAAGCGCCCGTTGTTAGTTAATTGAAGAAACAACGCGGCTGGTTGTAGTCAAAATATCAAACGACTGTGCAGTCTTCTCTTTACCATCCGTGATTTCGAACGTGTACGTGCCGTCCATCAGGGTTGATAAATCAAAGTATTTCAGGTAGTTGTTTTCGACCTTACGGTTTTCTGAGAAAAGCACATTCTTCTCATTGTCCAGAATACGAACGACTACATTCTTTGAAATTGGATTATTATAAGAAACACGGAATTGCATTGGTTTAACCTGCAGAACCGTCAGCTTGGTAGAAGCGTTTTCAGTTTTGTCTGCGGTAGCGAAGCTGTCCTGGGCATTTGCAGCAAATGCCGATCCTGATAGAAGCACGCCTGTCAAGGCTGCGATAATAAGAGTGTTTTTGGTTTTCATAGGAGTTAATGTTTAAATGTCTAAAAAAAGTTAAACTGAACTTGATTCAGACTCCGATGCCCCGATCGAAAAACTTTGTTGATTCAAAAGTATAAGATATTGCAGTACAATAAAATAGCATTTTTTCGATTTGTAAAAAGTTGTTTATTAAACAAACTGCAAACTTGAAATAATGCAACGAATGTGAAAAGTACAAATCTTATTCTTCTTTAAATACCATTATCTAATTGTTAAGGCGCTATGTCCAAAACAACAATGGAGCACGCGGAAGCTTCCGAAGTGTTCAACAAAGACGAACCTTACGTAAACTGGCATGACGAAACGCTATGGTTCGTCCGCCAGAAACGCGATAAATCATCCAAACAACTGCCCGAATGGGAGCAGCTCCGCGAAGCAGCTTCGGGTATCAAGAACTATGTACTCTCGCATCTCGACCAGCTACTGATTTCTTTTGAACAAAAAGCGAAGGAAAACGGTGTGCAGGTGCATTGGGCAGCTAATGCGGCCGAGCATAACGAGATCGTGCTGGGACTTCTGAAAAAGCACAGGATTGACAAGATGGTCAAAAGCAAATCGATGCTGACCGAGGAATGCCATATGAACGAGTTCCTGAGCAAAAACGGCATCGAGGTGATCGATACCGATCTCGGCGAACGCATCGTGCAGCTCCGCAACGAGCCGCCGAGCCATATCGTACTCCCGGCGATCCATTTAAAGAAGAAGGACATTGGCGATCTTTTCCACGAACATCTGGGCACGGACGCCGGCGCTACCGATCCGCAATACCTCACCGAAGCCGCCCGCCAGCATTTGCGCGACAAGTTTCTCACCCGTCGCGCCGCATTGACAGGCGTCAATTTCGCTGTGGCTGAAACCGGAGGATTCGTCGTCTCGACTAACGAAGGTAATGCGGATATGGGCGCGCATCTGGCCGATATTCACATTGCCTGCATGGGTTTTGAAAAAATCATCCCGAAACAGGAGCACCTGGGCGTATTCCTGCGCCTGCTCGCGAGAAGCGCCACCGGCCAGCCCATCACGACTTACAGCAGCCATTTCAAAAAGCCGCGCGAAGGGCAGGAAATGCATATAGTGATCGTCGATAATGGCCGTAGCACGCAGCTTGGAAGGAAGGATTTCAGAAACTCATTGAAATGCATCCGCTGCGGGGCTTGCATGAACACTTGTCCGGTTTACAGAAGAAGCGGCGGCCATAGCTACCATAATGCAGTCGCCGGGCCGATCGGTTCAATCCTCGCCCCTAACCTGGATATGACCAAGAATGCGGATCTGCCGTTTGCGAGCACATTATGCGGCAGCTGTTCCAATGTGTGCCCGGTGAAGATCGATATTCACGACCAGCTTTATAAATGGCGGCAAGTGCTTGCGAAGGAAGGGCATGTGCCAAAAAGCAAGGAAATAGGTATCCGCGCAATGTCGACTGTGCTCGGGGCGCCGCGGTTTTACCAGTGGTCGGGCAGGTTGGGACGCACCGTCATGCGCGCTATACCATTCATGGTCAACAACGGATTGAACCCCTGGTACAAACAGCGCGATATGCCCGAGCCGCCGAAAGAAAGTTTCCGCGACTGGTATGTCCGTAACCGAAAGAACTGATTATGAGCTCACGAGATAGTATTTTACAGCTGATCCGGCAGAACAAGCCGCAGGAAGTGGCATTGCCGACGGTAACGAGTTTTGCCAGCGATTTTGAAAATACCGAAGACAAATTCCGCGAAATGCTGGCGGCCATTTATACGGACGTTATTGTAGTCAAAAATCCGGAAGAGCTTTCGCAAAAGGCGGAAGAACTTTATGGAAAATTGGCCAAC
>Ga0307405_10001242_pt1 | contig 10617 bp, 9 predicted proteins | sample 322Cmetagenome_2_FD_203311 | JGI IMG/M metagenome (GOLD analysis project Ga0307405, IMG submission 203311) | Maize rhizosphere microbial communities from greenhouse at UC Davis, California, United States - 322HYB-C-1 | ecosystem: Host-associated > Plants > Roots > Rhizosphere > Soil | place... | reverse complement strand
CAACTCGATCACCAAGATCGAACTGCGCACCCGCGCCCGCATCGTGATCCTGCCGAACGACCACCTCGAGACGCCGCACTTCGAAGTGCAGCGCCTGCGTGATGACAGCCCCGAGGCCCACACCAACCAGTCCAGCTACGAAATCGCCGCGGCCGCCGCCGAAGTCGAAGACGTCCAGCCAGCTGCCGCCACCCGCACCCTGGTTCGCCAGGAAGCGGCGGTCAAGACCGCGCCGGCCCGTGCCAACGCTCCGGTCCCGACCGAAGCCGCCGCACCGGTTGCCGCCCCAGCCGCAGCCCCGGAACCCAGCCTGTTCAAAGGCCTGGTGAAGTCCCTGGTCAGCCTGTTCGCCACCAAGGAAGAGCCTGCCGCCCCGGCCGTTGTCGCCAAGCCTGCCGCTACCGAGCGTCCGGCCCGCAACGAAGAACGCCGCAACGGTCGCCAGCAGACCCGCAACCGCAACGGTCGTCGCGACGAAGAGCGCAAGCCGCGCGAAGAACGTGCTCCGCGTGAAGAGCGCGCACCCCGTGAGCCGCGTGAAGAGCGTCAACCACGCGAAGCCCGTGAGGAAGTTCCAGCGGTAGCCCGCGAAGAACGCGCACCACGTCCGCCTCGCGAAGAGCGCCAGCCACGCGCACCACGTGAAGATCGCAAGCCGCGTGGCGAGCGTGAAGAACGTGTTCGCGAACTGCGCGAGCCTCTGGACGCCGCACCGGCTGTTGCTGCGACGCCTGCGACTCCGGCAGCAGAACGTCCGGCTCGCCAGCCTCGCGAAGAGCGTGCACCGCGTCCGCCGCGTGAAGAGCGTCAGCCGCGCGCCGAGCAGGCAGCCGCCGAAGCCAGCGAAGAGGAAGTACTGAACACCGAGGAGCAGTTGCAGGAAGACAGCCAGGACAACGCCGAGGGCGATCGTCCACGTCGTCGCTCCCGCGGCCAGCGTCGTCGCAGCAACCGTCGCGAGCGTCAACGCGATGCCAACGGCAACGTGATCGAAGGCTCGGAAGAGTCCGAAGCCGGCGAGAACACCGAAGCGCCTAGCGCTGCCGACCTGGCCGCCGGCCTGGCCGTCACCGCGGCAGTTGCCAGCAGCGCGATCAGCGCCCCGGCCGAGGCCCAGGCACACGAGCAGGCCGAACGGGCCACCGCTGCGGTGGAAGAGGCAGCGGTCGAGGCGCCAGTTGTCGAAGCGACCACTCCGGTAGAAATCACTGCTTCGCCAGAAGTGGAACTCGCACCGGTTCGTGAAGCCGAGCCGCAAGCCGAATCCGCCGCCGAGCCTGCCCCGGTCGTCGAGCAGCCGGTGGTAGTCGCCGAACCTGCCGTTGAAGTTTCTGCCGTTGAAATGCCTGCCGAGGAAACCGCACCAGAGCCAGTACGCGAAGAGCAGACCGCTTTCAACTGGAACGCAGAGCCAGCCGCACCAGCGCCGGTTGCTGAACCAGAGCCGGTAGTAGCCGTCGAACCGCAAGTGGTCGAGCCTGCGCCAGTGGTCGAAGCGCCTGTGGTTGCCGAAGCAGTGGTTGCCGAAGCCCCAGCCCCGGTTGAAGCGCCTGCACCGGTCAGTGCCCTGACCCCGAACGGCCGCGCCCCGAACGATCCACGCGAAGTGCGTCGCCGCAAGCGTGAGGCCGAGCGTCTGCAGAAGGAAGCTGAACTGGCCGCCACTGCCGCCGCTCAAGCGCCTGCCGCCGAACCGGCTCCGGTCGTGGAAGACGTCGCCGAGGCAGCCCCTGCCCCGGTAGCTGAAGCCCCGGCTGAATCGGCTCCGGTGATCGACGAACCTCAGCACGGTGCTGAAGAAGAAGTCGCTCCGCGTCACACTGAAGCCCTGGAAAAAGAGCACGAGCCTAAACCTCACGCCTGATTCCACCGCCCAGTAAAAAGCCCCGCCTGGTGATGCCAGGCGGGGCTTTTTTATTGTTCAGAAATTATGCTATTCCATGTGGGAGCGAGCCTGCTCGCGAAAGCGGTGGATCAGCTTGCATCACCGTTGAGTATCAGACCGCTTTTGCGAGCAAGCTCGCTCCCACAGGGGAATTGCAACCACCATAAATTTTACAATCCATCAAGAAATCTATCTGAAGATCAATGCCTCCGGCACATCAATGTCCCAGGTCACACCAGGATCGTCCACCGGCACCTCGACGACTTGCGCCCCGGCGAATAACACCTTCGCACCACGGTCACCGGACAACGCCATCAACTGCGGGCCAAACCCACGACCAAATCCCACCGGGTGCCCAAACTCCCCGGCATGAACCGGCACGCTGATGCCATCCTCGCGAATCCCCGCCGCCACCTTTTCGATGCTCGACGGCAGGATAAACGGCATGTCGCCCAACACGATCAGCCACCCAGCCACCTCCGGACAGGCCCGGACACCGGCGGCAATGCTGTCCCCCAACCCCGGCGAATCCAGCTCGACAAAATCGCACCCGTAGGCCTGGGCCATGCGAATGGCCTGTGGACGATCATTGCGGGTGACCAGTACGCGCTTGTCCAGCGAGGCCGGCAGGTTGACCAGCACGTGTTCGATTACCGAGCGCACCGCGCCGTCACGGCCTATGCAATCCGCCAGCAGTTTGTCCTTGTCGGCCCCGGCGACCTGGCGGAAACGGCGGCCCGAGCCAGCCGCGAGGATGATCACGCCAATGGACTCAGACATACCCTTCCCTCCTGGACTACAGCGGTTTCTTTTGGCGCAATTCGACGCCATTTTTGATCGCGACGATTTCCGCCAGCAGCGACAAGGCGATTTCCGCCGGGGTGTGGCTGCCGATGTGCAAGCCGATGGGCCCGTGCAGCCGCTCGATGGCTTGTGCTGACAAGCCTAGCTGAGCGAGGTTGTCCCGGCGCTTCTGACTGTTGACCCGTGAGCCGAGGGCGCCCACATAAAAAGCCCTGGAATCCAGGGCGGTGAGCAAGGCCATGTCGTCCAGGCGCGGGTCATGGGTCAGGGCAACGATCGCAGTGCGCTCATCGGTCTCGATGCTCAGCACCGCCTCGTCGGGCATGCCCGGAACAAAGCGGCCATGCTGCTCTTCCCAACCGTAGACGAATTCCTTGCGCGGGTCGCAGATCAGTACTTCGAAATCCAGCAACCGGGCCATTTCCGCCACGTAACGCGACAGCTGCCCGGCGCCGATCAGCAACAGCCGCCAGCGCGGGCCATAAATCGCCCGCAGCGTTTCGCCATCGAACACCAAGGCATCGCTTTTGCTCGCCGGTGTCAGCACCACGCCGCCGGTCGCGATGGTCAATTCCCGGGCAACTATCTCGTGGGCCTCGCACCGCGCCAGCAACTCGGCGACCCAAGCTGGATCGCCGACGCGCTCCTCCGTCAGGCGCAAGGTGCCGCCGCACGGCAAGCCGAAACGCGCCGCCTCCTCACGGGTGACACCATAAGTGATGAGCTGCACGGGCGGGCCATCCGCCGGAATCCGGCCGTCGTGCAGCCGGGCGATCAGGTCATCCTCGACACAACCGCCCGATACCGAACCGATCACCACGCCGTCCTCGCGCAGGGCCAGCATGGCCCCCGGAGGTCTCGGCGCGGTGCCCCAGGTCTGGACCACGGTGAACAGCACCACCCGCTGCCCGGCGCGACGCCATTCCAGCACGCTGCGCAGCACGTTCAGATCAACGCTGTCCATCAGGCTTTGGCCTGTTGCCAGCCTTGCAGCTGGTAACGCACCGGCAGGTCACGAATGCGCTTGCCGGTGGCGGCGAAGATTGCGTTGCATAATGCCGGCGCGATCGGCGGCACGCCCGGTTCACCAACGCCCCCCAGCGGCACTTCGCCCGGCGGAGTGACCAGGTGCACGGCTACTTCCTTGGGTGCCAGGGACATGCGCGCCACTTCGTACATGTGGAAATTGTCCTGCTGGACCTTGCCGTCCTTGAAGCTGATCTCCCCGACCATCGCGTTGCCCAGGCCCATCACGCAGGCGCCTTCGAACTGCGAGCGGATACGCTCGGGATTGATCTGCGGCCCACAGTCCACGGCAATGTCCGCCTTGTGCACGATTATCGTGCCGTCATCCTTGACCTCGACCTCAATTACCGCGGCCACGTAGGTGACGAAGCTGTAGTGCACCGCCAGCCCCAAGCCTCGGCCCTTGGGCAATTCACGGCCCCAGCCAGCGGCCTTCGCGGCAGTCTCCAGCACGGTGCGGATCCGCGCCGTATCGATGGGATAACGCTCGGGCGATTCGCCGTAGTTCCAGCTGTCGTTCTGACTGTTGGGGTTGATCTTGCGGTCCGGGCCCAGCAATTTCAGATGGTACTTGAGCGGGTCCTGGCCGGCCTTGTGGGCCAGTTCGTCGATGAAGCTCTGGATCGCAAAACCATGGGGAATGTTCGACACCGAGCGGTACCAGCCAACCCGGGTGTGGGCCACCGCCTCGGGGTTCTCCAGGCGCAGGTTGGGAATGGCATAGGCCATGTTGGTCACGCCCATGCCCACTTCGAACGGCGCTTCGTGGGTCATGCCCGGCGCGAACAGCGCGGTGATGGACGGGGCTACGGTGCGATGCAGCCAACCGGAGGGCAGCCCGTCCTTGTTCAGGCCGGCCTTCAGGTATTCGGCCGATACGGTATGGAAATACGAGTGATGAATGTCGTCCTCGCGGGTCCATTGCACCCGAACCGCCTGGCCGGGGAACTCCTTGGCGAGCACAGCCGCCTCGACGACGAAGTCGGGTTTGGACTTGCGTCCGAAACCGCCGCCCAGCAACGTGATGTTTATCGTGACCTTCTCGAAAGGAATGCCCAGGCGCTCGGCGACGCGTTCGCGGGTAACCTGGGGTGCCTGGCTCGGTGCCCAGGCTTCGCATTGACCGTCCTTGAAGCGGGCGACCGCGACCATCGGCTCCATCGGTGACTGGGACAGGTGCGGCAGGTAGTAGGCAGCCTCCAACGTCGAATCGGCCTTGGCCAATGCGTCGTCAAGGTCGCCAGTGCTATGCAGGACTTTGCCCGATTTCAGAGCAGCCGCTTGCAGCTCCTTGCGGTAGGCGATGGAGTCATAGCCGGCGTTCGGGCCATCGTCCCATTCGATTTTCAACGCTTCGCGGCCCTTGATCGCCGCCCAGGTGTTTTTCGCTACCACCGCCACGCCGCCCAGCGGCTGGAATTCGGAGGGCAAAGGGCGTCCTTCGATCTGCACCACCTTGACCACGCCCGGTACTTTCAACGCCGCGCTGCTGTCGACGCTCCTGACCTTGCCGCCATAGACCCGCGGGCGGGCGACGACGGCGTAAAGCATGCCGTCGAAATGCACGTCGGCACCGAATACCGCTCGGCCGTTGACAATGTCCGCGCCGTCGATGGCACGGCTCGCTTCCTTGCCGATGTAGCGAAACTCCGAAGGCTGCTTGAGGCGCAGGCTGTCGCGGGCCGGAACCGGCAAGGCTGCGGCGGCGGCAGCCAACTCGCCATAACCCAGTTCGCGCCCCGAAGGCTGATGCACCACTTTATGCAGTTGCGCGCGGCACTCGCCCACCGGCACTTTCCACTGGGCAGCGGCGGCCAATTCAAGCATGGTCCGGGCGGCGGCACCGCAGCGGCGCATCGGCTCGTACCAGTGACGCATGCTGCGCGAGCCGTCGGTGTCCTGGTTGCCGAAGCGCGCCTCATCAGCCGGCGCCTGCCTGACCTTGACGAGCGCCCAGTCGGCGTCGAGTTCGTCGGCCACCACCATGCTCAGGCTGGTGCGCACCCCCTGGCCCATTTCCGAACGGTTGCAGATCACCGTGACGCTGCCGTCAGCGGCAATGCTCACGTAGACCTTGGGGTCGTCGACCGCGCCATGGGGCATGCCCTCGGCACCGAACTTCTTCTCTTCGGCAAAGGCCTCCGGCAGCCCCCAACTGGCGGCCAGCACCAGCACGCCCGTGGCGCTGGCGCCCTTGAGGAAACCCCGACGACTGAGATTGCTCAGCACAAAATCATTCGGCAAGCGGCTCATGCCTTGGCCTCCTTCAGGTGAGTGGAGGCCTGGCGGATCGCGGTCTTGATCCGGTTGTAGGTGCCGCAGCGGCAGAGGTTACCGACCATGGCCTCCTCGATCTGTTCATCCGTCGGGTCGGGATTGGTCTTGAGCAATGCCGTCGCGGACATGATCTGCCCGCCCTGGCAAAAACCACACTGGGCCACGGCGGTGTCCAGCCAGGCCTTCTGCACAACCTGGCCGACCGGGTCTACATGAAGCGCGTCGATGGTGCTGATGTTCTGGCCTTTCACCGAGCCGATCGGCGTGATGCAACTGCGCGCCGGGGCGCCATCGATGTGGATCGTGCACGCGCCGCACAGGCCCATGCCGCAGCCGAACTTGGTACCGTTGTAACCGGCCACATCGCGGATCGCCCACAGCAGCGGCATGTCCTCGGTGACATCCAGTTGATGATCTGTTCCATTGAGTTTCAGGGTAATCATGGGCACGCCCGCATTCGTTTCGAGTTATGGGGGTCGAGCAATCTGCCGTTTGGTGATCGGTTCGGTGTCGCAGACTGGCTCAGGCTGATCCGGCTCTCTTGTGCACACGTCAACAGCGTCTGCACCGGGCCTTGGGGATGCGTATGCTCGCATCGTCAGCCAATTAAATTAACCCAGGAACAAGCAAAACGCCCTGCACAATCCTGCACGAATGAGCGTGTGCAGGTCATGCAGGGCGTTTTTTGTTCACGCAGGGCCAAGCGCCCGTCAGTACCGATTCGGCTCCATCTCCAGATCGACCTGGAAACGTTCGGCAATGTCCTTCTGGATCCGTTGAGCCAGGTCCAGCAATTGCAGGCCTGTGGCGTTGCCATAATTGACCAGCACCAGTGCCTGCAACTTGTGCACGCCGGCGTCGCCCTCGCGAAAGCCCTTCCAGCCGGCGCGCTCGATCAGCCAGCCGGCCGCGATTTTCATCTGCCCTCCAGGCTGTGGATAAGCCACCAGGTCAGGGTATTGCAGCTTGAGATGCGCCACATGACTGGCCGGCACCAGCGGATTCTTGAAGAAACTGCCGGCGTTGCCCAGCACGGCGGGATCCGGAAGTTTTTCGCTGCGGATGCTGCAAATCGCCCGGCTGACATCCGAAGGCGTTGCCTGATCGATGCCTTGCTCGCTCAGGCGCTGGCGGACCGGGCCGTATTCCAGGTGCAGATGCGCGACACGACTGAGGGCAAAACGTACCCGCAGGATCAGCCAGCGCCCCGCCTGCTGCTTGAACAGGCTGTCGCGGTAGGCGAAGGCGCACTCTTCAAGGGTGAAGTCGCGCAACTCGCAGGTATGGCGATCCAGCGCGGTAAGGCCGGCAAAGACATCCTTTATCTCCACGCCATAGGCACCGATATTCTGCATCGGTGCCGCCCCCACCGTACCGGGAATCAGGCTCAGGTTCTCCAGCCCCGACCAACCTTGCGCCAGCGTGTGCTGGACAAAAGGATGCCAGGGCTCCCCGGCCTCGGCCTCGATCACCACGCGTTCGCCGTCGTCGCTGAGCAGGCGGATCCCCCGGCTGGCCATGCGCAAAACCAGCGCGTCGATGTCATCGGTCAACAGCAGGTTGCTGCCGCCGCCGATCACCAGCAACGGCAGATCATGCCCGGCGGCATAGGCCAGCGCCTCGCGGACATCGGCATCGCTGTGGGCCTCGGCGAACAACCGTGCGGCGACGTCCACGCCGAAGCTGTTGAACGGCTTGAGGCTGACGCCGGCCTGGACATGCAAGGTCATAACCGCCCCTTCAATTCGATGACCAGGCGATCCGTGGCACGTTCGATCAGGTCGAGCACCTGCTCGAAACCCTGTTCGCCGTCGTAGTACGGATCTGGGACATCATCGAGCTCAGCCTCGTAGCGACGCAGGAACAGGTCGAGCTCGGCCTTGCCACTGGCCGGTTGCAGTGCCTTGAGGTTGCGCAGGTTGTTGCTGTCCATCGCCAGGATCAGATCATAGGCGGCGAAATCGGCGCGGGTGACTTGCCGGGCCCGCTGGGCCGACAGATCGTAACCACGTCGCAGGGCCGCGGCCATGCTGCGTTTATCAGGGGCCTTGCCGACGTGCCAGTCACCGGTACCGGCAGAGGCGACTTCCACCTGCCCCTCCAGCCCGGCTTCGCGCAGCTTATGGCGCAAGATGCCTTCGGCGGTGGGCGACCGGCAAATGTTGCCAAGGCAGACGAACAGAACCCGCATCAAGCCTCCAGCAGGCGACGAACGCGTTCGAGGTCTTCGGCAGTGTCTACACCGGTCGGCGGCGCGACCAGCGCATCGGCGACATGGATCCGCACGCCATGCCACAACGCCCGAAGTTGCTCGAGGGCTTCGGTGTTTTCCAGCCAGCACGGGCCCCAAGCGACGAAGTCCTGAAGGAAACCGGCGCGGTAGGCATAGATGCCGATATGGCGCCGGTACGGCACGCCTTCGGGCAGCACATCGCGGTCCTGAGCGAATGCCTCTCGGGCCCAAGGCAAGCTGGCACGACTGAACGTCAGTGCCAGGCCGTTGAGGTCGCTGACCACCTTGACCACGTTGGGATTGAACAGGGTCTGCACGTCCTCGATCGGCTCGGCCAGGGTGGACATGCGCGCCTCTGGGTGCGCCGCCAGGTTCGCGGCGACCTGATCAATCACGCTCGGCGGGATCAGCGGCTCGTCACCCTGCACGTTGACGACGATGGCGTCGGGCGCCAGACCGAGTTTCCCAGCCACTTCCGCCAGGCGGTCAGTACCGGAGTTGTGATCCTCGCGGGTCATCACAACTTCGGCACCGAAGCCTTTGCAGGCCTCCACGATGCGCGCGTCATCGGTCGCCACCACCACACGCTGGGCGCTGCTCTTGCAAGCCTGCTCCCAGACATGCTGGATCATCGGCTTGCCGGCGATCAGCAGCAACGGTTTACCGGGCAAGCGCGTGGAGGCAAAGCGCGACGGAATGACAACAGTAAACGCTGTATTCATTTATCCAGGCGCTCGTCGGTGGTCAGGGTACGGGCTTCGCTTTCGAGCATCACCGGGATGCCATCACGAATCGGATAGGCCAGGCCGGCGCCCTTGCTGATCAGCTCGGTCTTGTCGGCACTGAGCTTGAGCGGGCCTTTGCAGACCGGGCAAGCCAGGATGTCGAGCAGTTTGGTGTCCATGAAATTCCCCTGGGTATAACGTTTTAAGGCAAGAGCCGATCCGGCAACAGGCGCATCAGCTGCGTATCGAACCAGGCCGCGAAGGCTGGCGAAGGCGCTGCGTCAACCGCCAGGTACCACCAGTCGGGCGCAGCGAAGGCACGGCATTTGACCGCGTCCTTTTCCGTCATGACCAATGGCAATGACGGTTCGAAATCGAAGGCCTGGGCAGTGTATTCAGCGTGATCGGCAAACCCGTGCGGTACAGGCCGCCAGTGTAGCGTTTCGAGGGTCTTGAAGAAACGCTGGGGGTTGCCGATGCCGGCCACGGCATGCAGGGCCTGGCCGGGCGGAAAATGGTCGAGGGGGCGCCGCTCGCCGCTGGCCAGGTTGACCAGCGCGGTGGGCCGCAATTCGAACGCGAAGCCGTCCTCGTGATCGGCGCTGGCGCCGTTGAACAGCACGGCGTCGACCGAGCGCAGGCGCTCCACCGGCTCGCGCAACGGGCCGGCCGGCAGGCAACGGCGATTGCCCAGGCCACGGGCGCTGTCGATCAATACCAGTTCGAGGTCACGGGCCAGGCGGTAATGCTGCATACCGTCGTCGGACAGGATCAGGTCCAGCGGCTCGGCGTCCAGCAGCGCCCGGACAGCGCGGCTGCGATCAGGATCGATCATCAACGGCACGCCGCTGCGCTGGACGATCAACAGCGGCTCGTCGCCCGCGACGTCGGCGCCCTGCTCGGCCTCGACTCGCCATGGCAATTGCGGCGGCCTGGCGCCGTAACCCCGGCTGACCACGCCGACCCGCAGACCACTGCGCTGGCAATGCTCGATCATCCAGAGAATCAACGGCGTCTTGCCGGTGCCGCCAACGGTGATGTTACCCACCACAATCAGCGGCACCGGCGGCTGGTAGATCTCGCCCTCGCCCGCCAGGAAGCGCTCGCGCTTGCCGATCACTACGCGTCGGTACAGCCATTCAAGCGGGCGCAGCAGCACCAGGGCGGGATGCCCCTTGTACCACGCGGCAAGCAATCGATCGGACATGGCCATCAAGGTGCCGGCGCCGCCTCGATCGTGGTCATGCGCAGGTGGCTGAAGCCGAGCTTGCCAGCCGCGTCCATGGCGGTGATGACCGATTGGTGAGGCGTCTTGCCGTCGGCGCTGATGGCAAGCGGCAGGTTGGTATCACCGCCGGACTCCCTCTGCAGGGCCTCGATCAGGCTCGCCAGGTCGCTCTTGGGCAGCAACTGGTTGTTCACCGAGAACGCGCCCTCGGCGCTGATGGTGACTTCCAGGTTTTTCAACTGCTGGTCCTCGGCCGGCGAGCCACTCACCGCTTGCGGCAGCTCAACCTTCAACTGGGTTTCCCGGGTGAAGGTGGTGGTCACGACGAAAAACAGCAGCAGGATGAACACCACGTCGATCAGCGACGCCAGGTTGATCTCGATATTTTCCCGTGGTTTGCGGCGGAATTTCACTTCTTGCCCCCGGCCAGGTCCACGTC
>Ga0307405_10001240_pt1 | contig 10622 bp, 9 predicted proteins | sample 322Cmetagenome_2_FD_203311 | JGI IMG/M metagenome (GOLD analysis project Ga0307405, IMG submission 203311) | Maize rhizosphere microbial communities from greenhouse at UC Davis, California, United States - 322HYB-C-1 | ecosystem: Host-associated > Plants > Roots > Rhizosphere > Soil | place... | reverse complement strand
GCGCCGATGCTCTTGGCCAGGTCGGTGGGGTCGATGGGCATGGCGCTGCCTGCCTTTCTGGGTTGCCGGAACTGGCGAACCGATCAGCAGGCCAGGGGGCCATGCGCCGAGGATGCCGAGCCGACAGCAGGCCGTCGCTGCTAGGGACCGAAGTCGTGGTCCGGGCTGTCGCCACCGTCCAGATGACGCCTCGACGCAAGGGGCTACACCAGTCACGGTACGCCGACCGGCCGCCGCCCTCCACCAGAGGGGAGGCTCTCCCACGCGCTGGCGGGATCGTCGTACAACCGCCGGGTGCCCCTCGGGCGGCGTCGCAAACCGCAGTTCCCGCATGGTTGAATGTCTAGACATGTGGACCGGCCGTCGAGGGTGAGGGGTGCTGGATGTCGAACGCACACCGGGTCGCGATGCTGGGGACCGGGCTGATCGGCGACTTCTACACGATGACGCTGCATGGGCAGCGGGGACTCGACCGCGTGCAGGTTGTCTACTCGCGGTCGGAGGATCGGGGGGCGGCGTTCCGGGAGCGGTGGGGAGTTCCGGAGTCGACGACCTCGATCGAGGAGGCGGTCGGCCATCCCGAGGTGGACACGGTGGTGGTGGGGCTGCCCAACCACATGCACCTGGAGGCGGTCGAGGCGGCGGCCGGGGCCGGCAAGGCCGTGCTGGTGACCAAGCCGCTGGGCCGCAGTGCCGCCGAGGCCAGGCGGATCCTGGAGGTCGTGGAGGGGGCCGGGGTGTTCGGCGGGTACCTGGAGGACCTGGTCTACACCCCCAAGACGCTCAAGGCGCTGGCCAAGACCCGCTCCGGGGCCATCGGGGACGTGCTGTGGGTGCGGAGCCGGGAGACCCACCCGGGGCCGCACAGCGCCTGGTTCTGGGACGCCGGGCAGGCGGGCGGGGGCGCCATCGTCGACCTGGGCTGCCACTGCATCGAGATCGTGCGGTCGTTCGCCGGCAAGGGGAACCGTCCGGTCGAGGTGATGTGCTGGGCCGACACCCTGGTCCATCCGATCGAGGCCGAGGACAACGCGATCGGCCTGATCCGCTTCGAGAGCGGGGCCGTCGGGCAGTTCGAGGTCAGCTGGACCTTCCGGGGCGGGATGGATCTCAGAGACGAGGTCGCCGGCACCGAGGGGACGATCTGGCTCAACCACTTCCTGCGCACCGGCTTCGAGATGTTCGCCACCGGCGCCGGCGACGGCTACGTGGCCGAGAAGGCCGAGTCGGCCACGGGCTGGCAGTTCCCGGTGGGCGACGAGGTGGTGGAGCTGGGCTACGTGGACATGTTCACCGACATGTTCAACGCCATGGAGGAGGGCCGCGAGCCGGCCGAGACCCTGTACGACGGCTACGTGGTCAACGCCGTCATGGACGCCTGCTACCGCTCGGCCAGCACCCGGGCCTGGGCGCCGGTGGAGCTGGACTGGCGCGGCGGCCAGACCCCTCGGGTGGGGCGGCCCGAGCGGACCGAGGACGGCCTGGTCGTCATCAAGGAGGAGCAGCTGCCCGACGGGCGGCGCAAGCTCATCCTCAAGGACCCGGGCAGCGGCGCCTTCGTCGACCGTGTGCTCGGCTAGCCGGGCGGCTCAGACCACGTAGGGCCCGACGGCGTTGCGGGCCAGCAGGAACCCGGCCTTGACCTTGTCGTCGCTGCCCTCGAAGCTGCGGTCCTCGTGCTCGATGACGACGCAGCCGTCGTAGCCGACCTGGTAGAGGGCGGCCAGGAACCGGTCCCAGCGGACCTCGCCCAGGCCGGGCAGGCGCGGGACCTGCCAGCCGATGCCGGCCGACATGACGCCCCGCTCGTACAGGCCCTCCCGGTCGATCTCCATGTCCTTGGCGTGCACGTGGTGCAGCCGGGGGCCGAACTCGCGCACCACCCGCTCGATGTCGATCATCTGCCAGATCAGGTGCGAGGGGTCGAGGTTCAGCCCCAGGGTGTCGTCGTCGAACCAGCCGAAGATCTCCCGCCAGGTGGCGGGGGCGTAGAACAGGTTGTGGCCGCCCGGCCACTCGTCCTGGCTGAAGATCATGGGGCAGTTCTCGATGGCCAGCTTGACCCCGTGGTCGCGGGCGAAGGCGACCAGGTCGGGGAGGAAGCCCCGGGCGGCCTGGATGTTCTCGGCCAGCGGCCGGGTGGCGTCGGCGCCGACGAAGGTGTTGACCACCGGCACCCCCATCCTGGCCGCCCCGGCGATGAGGACCCGCAGGTGGGCCAGGGCCTCCTCGCGCACGCCGGGGTCGGGGTGCAGCGGGTTGGGGTAGTAGCCGAGCCCACTGATCTGGATGCCCCGGCCGGCCAGGTCCTCGACCAGCTCCTTGGCCTCGCCGTCGGACAGGGCGGCCACGTCGATGTGGGAGACGCCGGCGTAGCGGCGGGCCGCGCCCTCGCCCCGAGGCCAGCAGGCCACCTCGAGGGCGGAGAAGCCGTTGGCGGCGGCCCAGTCGGCGACCTCGGTGAGCGGGGTGTCGGGGAAGGCGGCGGTGAGCAGTCCGAGCTTCATGGTTCGCTCCTCCTGACTGGCGCCCAGGCCTGGGTCTGGGCGGACTCGGCGACGGCCTGGCAGACGAGCGCGATGTCGTGGCCGTCGGCGAAGGCCGGGTAGGTGGGCTCGGCCGACGGCTTGCCGGCGGCGACGTCGGCGTAGACGGCGGCGAACAGCCCCCGGAAGGTGTCGGGGTAGCCCTCGACGTGGCCGGCCGGGTAGCCGGTGACGGCCGCGCCGAGGTCGGTCATCAGCCCCGGGTCCTTGTTGGCGAGCTCGTTGGGCCGGCCCCGGTGCCCGATCCACAGGTACTCCGGCTCCTCCGAGGTCCAGGCCAGCGACCGTTGCGAGCCGTTCAGCTCCCAGGTGAGCCGGTTCTTGCGGCCGGCCGAGACCTGGCTGACCGAGCAGAGTCCGCGCAGGCCGCCCTCGAACCGCAGCAGCATGCCGGCGGCGTCGTCTGAGACCATGGGCTCCCGGACCCGCTCGACGTCGTCGGCGACGCCGTGGCCGGCGAAGGTGCCGACCTCGCCCAGGGGGTGGTTGCGCTCGGGCACGAAGGTGTGCAGGTCGGCCAGGACCTCCACGACCCGGCGGCCGGTCACGAAGCAGACCAGGTCGATCCAGTGGGAGCCGATGTCGGCCACGGCCCGCAGCCGGCCCTGGCGCTCGGCCACCAGCCGCCAGTTCCAGTCGGTCTCCAGCAGCAGCCAGTCCTGGTGGTAGCCGCCGGTCACGTACCGCGGCTCGCCGATGGAGCCGTCGCGGACCAGCCCGGCGGCGTTGTGGTTGTGGGGGGAGAAGCGCAGGTTGAAGCAGACGGCGTTGACCAGCCCGGTGCCGTCGGCCAGCTCGACCAGGGCGGCGGTCTCCTCGGCCGTGATTCCGAGGGGCTTCTCGCAGACCACGTGCCGGCCGGCCCGCAGGGCGGCCGCGGCCTGCTCCGCGTGCACGTCGTTGGGGCTGGTCACGTGGACGGCGGCCAGCGAGTCGTCGGCCACCAGGGCCTCGACCGAGTCATAGGCGGTCGGCAGGTCGAGCCGGTCGGCGACCTCCCTGGCCCGGCCGGGGCTGCGGCCGGCCACGCCGGCGACCTCGATGCCCAGGCGCCGCAGGGCCTCGGTGTGGGTGGCGGCCATCCAGCCGGTGCCGACGATGCCGACCCGCAGGCCGGCGAGCTGGCTCATGGCGTACCTCCCATGGCTAGCTGCCCCGCTGGCCCGTGACCCGCACGTACACCCAGGCCAGGGCGAGCACGATCAGCCCGTAGAGGATCTGGCGGAACGCCTCGGTGGTGTCGAGGGCGAGCAGCAGCCGGTTCAGCACGGTCAGGATCAGCGCGCCCAGGATGGTGCCGGTGTAGCCGCCGACCCCGCCGAGGATCGAGGTGCCGCCGATCACCGCCGCCGCCACCGAGGGCAGCAGGTAGGCGTTGGTCTGGTCGGGGCCGACCGAGCCGCTGATACCGGAGAACAGCAGCCCACCGAGGGCCGCCAGCACCGCCGACAGCAGGTAGACGGCGAACAGCACCTGCCAGATGCGGACCCCGGCCAGCCGGCAGGCGACCGGGTTGTCCCCCACCGCGTAGATGGAGCGGCCCAGGCCGGTGCGCGACAGCCCGAAGATCAGCGCGGCCGCCAGCAGCGCCCAGACGACCAGGTTGGTGGGGATCGGGCCGACCAGGGTGCCCGAGGCCACGGTGCGCAGCACCGGGAGCAGGCGGGTGGACCCGGACAGGAACCCGTCGCCGACCAGCCCGACGGTGACCACCCCGAGCAGCACGCTGGCCATGCCCAGGGTCATGATCAGCGGGTTGACCTTGAACACCCCGACGCCGATGCCGTTGACCGTCCCTACCGCCAGCCCGACCACCAGGGCCAGGCCGAGGGCGACCACCGGCCCCTGCCCGCTCTGGTTGGCGGCCACATAGGCGGCGAAGTTGGCCGTCATGACCGTGGACAGGTCGATGCCGCCGGTCAGCATGCACAGCGTCTGGCTGGCCGCCAGGACGGCCAGGGGGCAGGCCAGCAGCAGGGTCGACCGCACCCCGTTCAGGGTCAGCATCCCCGGGGCCTGGGTGGCTGTGACCAGGTACAGGACCAGCAGCACGCCCGTGAGGGCGATGGCCGGGCGCTCGACCAGGGTCTGGCGCCAGTCCCGGGTGGCCGGCTCGGCGGCGACGGCGCTCATCGCGACCTCCGGGGGACCTGGACCAGCCCGCCGATCATCACGACCACGATGATGATGATCCCGCGGGCCACCTCGGCATAGTTGGGGTCCCAGCCCAGCCCGAGCATCAGCGCCGGGATCAGCGACAGGCAGAAGGCGGCCAGCACCGGCCCAAGCAGGGTGCCCGACCCGCCCATCAGGGCCACGCCGCCCAGGACCACCGCGGCCACGCTGGTCAGGGTGGCGGTGGCCCCGATGGAGGCGCGGGGCTCGCCACTGCCGGTGAAGGCGGTGGTGACCACGCCGGCCATCCCGGAGAAGAACCCGCCCAGGACATAGGCGATGACCCGGGTGCGGCCGACGCGGACGCCGGACAGGAAGGCGGCGGCCCGGTCGCTGCCGACGGCGTAGGTGGCGATGCCGAGGCGGCTGCGCTTGAACGGCAGCCACACCAGGGCCAGCAGCCCGGCCAGCCACAGCAGCGACGGCAGGGGCTGGTCGAACCCGCCGACTATGAGCTCCTGGAACCGGGGGTTGGTGCCGCCGCCGGGACCGTCGAGCACGACCAGGGCCAGCCCGGCCAGGATGAAGCTGGCCGCCAGGGTGACCACGATGTCGGGGACCCCGGAGACCACCGTGACCAGCCCGATCAGCCCGGACAGGATCATGGCGACCGCGACCACGCCGATGGCGACCAGGACGACCGTGCCGAGGTCCTGGTCGAGCATCAGGCGGGCGGCGATGCAGTTGGCCAGGACCATCATCGCCCCCACGGACAGGTCGATCCCGCCCGAGATGACGATCACCGACTGGGCCATGGCCAGCAGGGCCAGGGTCATGGTGCCGGCGACGATGCCGCGGATCTCGAAGGGGCCGAAGGCCGGGATCTGGCTGTAGCGCCAGAAGACCAGCACCCCGAGGAGCACGGCCACGCCGACCACCCAGCCCTGGCGGCGGCGGAAGCGGTTGGCCCGGCTGCTGGGCCGGGGCAGCGGGGTGGCCGCGACGGCCCGGGGGGCGGTGCTCATACCGCGGTCACCTCCAGGCCGTGGGCGGCCGTGAGCAGGTCGGTCTCGCTGGCCGTTGGCGGCATCTCGGCCACGATGGCCCCGTTGTGGAGCACGGCCACCCGGTCGCAGACCAGCGCGATCTCCCGCAGCTCGCTGGTGAACAGGACGATGGCGGCCCCGCCGTCGGCCAGCTCGCGGACCAGGTCGTAGATCTGGTGCTTGGTGCCGACGTCGATGCCCCGGGTCGGGTCGAACAGCAGCAGGGTCCGGAACCCGGCGGCCAACCAGCGGCCGATGGTCAGCTTCTGCTGGTTCCCGCCGGACAGGCGCCGGGCCTGGGCGGCGGCGCGGGTGTCGATCGACAGGCGGGTGACCGCCTCCTCGACCTGGCGGCGTTCCCGGCCGATGTTGATCGGCCCCCAGCGGCTGATCCGGTTGAACAGCGGGATGGCGATGTTCTCGCGGATGGGCCGCTGGGGCAGCAGGGCCATCAGCCGGTTGCTGGGCACCAGGACGACCCCGCGGCGGATGGCGTCATAGGGGTGCCGGGCCTTCAGCGGCTGGCCGTCGACCAGGATCTCGCCCCCGGCGGCGCGGACGTTGCCGGACAGGATCTCGAACAGCCGGTCCTGGCCCTGGCCCTCAAGGGCGGCCATCCCCAGGACCTCGCCGGCCTGGACCTCGAAGGAGACGCCGGCGTCCTGGCGGTCGATGAGCAGGTCGCGCACGACCAGCCGGGGCCTCTCATCCTCGGTCCGTTCCCGGGCCGCCCGCCGCTCCCGGGCCACGTCCCGGACGGCGGCGCTGGCCTCGCCGAGCATGGCGGCCACGATCTGGCTCTCCCCGCCCTCCCCGGGGTGGAAGGAGGCAACGTCGCGGCCGTCGCGCAGGACGGTGCACATGTCGCAGTGCTCGCGGACCTCGGCCAGCCGGTGGGAGATGAACAGCACCGACCGGTTGCGCTGCTTCCAACGGGTGGTGATGGCGAAGACCCGCTCGGACAGGTCGGGGGGCAGGGCGGCGGTGATCTCGTCCAGCAGCAGCAGCTGGGGGTCGAAGGCCAGGGCCCGGGCCAGGTCGAGCATCCGCAGGAAGGGCAGGGGGATGTCGCGGACCTGCTCGCCCAGGTCGAGCCCGTCCAGGTCCATCCCGGCCAGCTCGCGCCGGACCGCCGCCGGGTCGACGCCGGTGAGGCGCAGGTTCTGCTCGACGGTGAGGTCGGGGATGAGCGCCGGGTCCTGGTAGACGGGGGCCAGGCCCTGGGAGCGGGCCTCGGTCGGGCTGTCCAGGTCCACCGGCCGGCCGTTGACGGCCACCGTCCCGCTGTCGTTGCCCAGCACCCCGGTGAGGATCTTGACCAGGGTCGACTTGCCGGCGCCGTTGGCCCCGAGCAGGGCGTGGACCTCGCCGGGGGCGACCGACAGGTCGACGCCGCGCAGGGCCACCACCGGCCCGAACGCCTTGGCCACCGCGGTCGTCTGCAGGAGAGGGGCTGGCATCGCTCCGTCGAGGGTCGGCCGGCGGTGGCGACGGGGATCACTCCCCGGCACCACCGCCGGTCAGGCGGCTGTCAGGTGGTCAGGCCTCCTCTATTCGCCAGGGCCCTTGCAGGCGAACAGCTGGTCGTTGGAGTAGGTGGTGTACGGCTTCACCGAGACGGCGGCGCTGAAGGTGGCGTCGCGGTCGGGGAAGCTGTTGGCCTCCAGGGTCGACTTGTTCTTGGCGAGGTCCCAGACCTCGGGGGTCAGCAGCGTCTCGCGGTCGACCTTCTTGCCCGACAGCACGTCCAGGGCGATGGCCGTGCCGACCCCGCCGATGACCGCCGGGTTGGTGACGGCCGCGCCTGGCGTGCCGTCGAGCAGCTGCTGGATGAACTGGTTGTTGTCGGCGCCGACCACCGGGACCGGCTTCTTGCCGACGGTCTTGAAGGCGTTGACCACCGTGTAGTCGATGCCCGAGGTCCAGATGCCGTCGTAGTTGCCGGAGTTCAGCTCCTGCACGGCGATGTCGCCGCCCTTGGTGAAGTCCCAGCCGGTGAAGACCTCCTTCACCTTGATCCCGGGGTTCTTGCTCATGACCTCCTGGAAGCCCTTGTCGCGGTCGGAGTCGGCGGGCACGCCGTCGATCCCGCGCATGTAGAGGACGTTGCCCTTGCCGCCGAGCTTGTCGGCCAGCCACTGCGCGCCCAGGCGGCCGTAGGCGACCTGGTCGTTGGTGGCGACATAGGCCGTCGGGGCCGTGACCGCCTGGTCGACGGCGACGACCACGATGCCCTTCTTGGTGGCCTGCTCGATCACCGGGTTGAGCTTCTCCCGGTCCGAGGGGTTGACGATGATGGCGTTGACGCCCTGGGAGATGAGGTTCTGGAGGTCCTGGATCTGCTCGGTCGGACCGCCGTTCTTGGAGATGGCGATGACCTTGCTGGCCTTGCCGCTGGCCAGGGCCTGGGCCTTGACCGAGCAGATCATCTGCTCGCGCCAGCCGTTGCCGGCCAGGGTGTTGCTGACGCCGATGACGAAGTCGTCGGTCTTGCCCGACCCTCCCCCGCTCCCACCGTTGTCGTCGCCACCGCCGCCGCAGGCCGTCACGGCCAGGCTCACGGCGGCGACCAGGATGCCGATCCGCATCCATCCGGGGCGCCTCATGCGTGCTCCTCCCTTCCTGCGAGCACCCGGGCCAGGCGGCGCGCGTGCTCGTCATATGCCGCGTCGAACAGACGCGCGGACTCCTCGTTGCCGACCACCGACCCGCTGGTCAGCACGGGCGGCATGCCGCCGCGGGCCACCAGCAGCCGGGCGGTGCGGACCTTGAGCTCATTGACGACGGCCACCCCGGCGACGCTGGAGCCGGGCCCGACCGGGGTGGCCAGGCCGTCGATGGTCACCAGGGCGTCGCCAATCGGGGTGCCGAGGTCGATGACGACGTCGGCGTGGTCGAGCAGCCGGGTACCGGACGAGTGCCCGGGGGTGGCCGCCCGCGACTCGGCCACCGAGGTCACGGCGATCACCGGCAGGCCGCGGCGCCGGCCGCCCATGGCCATCTCGATCGGGTTGGCGGTGACGCCGCGGGCGCTGAACACCACCATCGCGTCCGGCGGCGACAGGTGGAAGTTGCGCAGGATGACCTCGGCCAGCCCCTCGGTCCGCTCGATGAACATGGCCTGACGCTGGCCGTTGGTGCCGACCACCTGGGTGTGGAAGGTGGTGGACAGCTCGACCATGGGGTGGAACCCGGGGTAGGAGCCGTAGCGGGGAAACATCTCCTCCACCGACATGCGGCTGTGCCCGGTGCCGAACAGGTGGACCAGGCCGTCGCCGCCGATGGCGTCGGCGCAGATGGCGGCGGCACGGTCCAGCGCCGCCCCCTGGGTCCGGTCAAGCTTCTCGAGCAACTCGATCGCGGCCCGTGTCCAGCCCACTTGTCTAGACATGGTGCAGACCATACAGTGGGGCCATGGCGTCGTCAACGAGATCCCACCAAGCTGGGCTGACGCGCTACCGGGAGATCGAACGCTACCTGCGCGCCCAGGTCGAGGGGGCCCCGCCCGGCGCTCCCCTGCCCAGCGAGGCGGAGCTGTGCGAGCGGTTCTCGGTGAGCAGGATGACCGTGCGCCAGGCCCTCCAGGAGCTGACCAACGACGGGCTGGTGGAGCGCCGGCGGGGCCAGGGCACCTTCGTGGCCCACCGCCCGGTCCACCGGCGGCCGGGGGTGTTCCTGTCCTTCACCGAGGAGATGAACCGGCGGGGTGTGCAGGCCACCAGCCGGCTGCTGAGCGCGGGCATGGACGACCCGCGCCGGCCCGAGGCCATCGACCTGGGCCTCGCCCCCGACAGCCAGGTGGTCAGGATCGTCCGGGTCCGGCTGGCCGACGGCGTCCCGGTCGCCCTTGAGGACGCGGCCCTGGTGCCGGAGCTGCGCGACGTCCTGGAGGAGGACCTGGGCGGCGGGTCGCTGCACGACGCCCTGGAGCGGCGGGGGGTGGTGGCCACCCGGGCCACCGGGACGATCACGGCCCGGCTGGCCAGGGCGAGCGAGACCGAGCTGCTCGACCTGGCCCCCCAGTCGGCGCTGCTGGTGGAGCTGCGGGTCCTGTTCGACCAGGAGGGCCGGGTGTTCGAGCGCACCGAGACCCGGTACGTGGCCGACCGCTACGTCATCGACGTGGTCCATACCCACCCGTGACGCCGCCCGGCCCGGGCGGCCCGGTGACGGCCCGCTCCCGGGCCCACAGGGCGGCCCCTATGGCGCCGGCGGCCGGGCCCAGGGCGGCGGGCACGATCTCGTAGGCCGCCGGGTCGACCAGCGGCGCCGCCGCCACCACGGCCCGCCGCAGGGGCCCGAACAGCTGCCCCCCGGCGGCGGCGAGCCCGCCGCCGACCACCACCCGCTCGGGCCACAGGACGGTGACCATGTTGGCGATCCCGACGGCCAGGCGGCCGACCACGGCCTGGACGGCGGCCCCGGCCCGGGGGTCGCCGGCCGCCGCGGCCGCGAACACCGCCTCCGGGCTGGCCTGGCCGCCGAGGCGGCACAGGGCCGGGCCGGCCGCGAAGGCCTCGACACAGCCCCGGTTGCCGCAGCCACACGGCGGGCCGGCGGGGTCGATGACCTGGTGGCCGACCTCGCCGGCCCGGCCGTGGGGACCGAAGCGCAGCCGCCCGTCGATGACCACGCCCCCGCCGACCCCGGTGCCGAGGGTCAGGCAGACCACGGTCGAGCAGCCGGCGGCCGCGCCCAGCCGGCTCTCGGCCAGGGCGAAGGCGCGGGCGTCGTTGATCAGCGCCGTGGGCACGCCCAGCCGGTCGGCCAGCGGGCCCCGGAGCCGGTAGCCGTTCCAGGCGGCGGGCAGGTTGGGCAGCAGCAGGGTCCGGCCGGTGGCCTCGTCGAACAGCCCGGGCACCCCGACCCCGGCCGCGGCCACCGGCCCGTGGGCGGCCAGCAGCCCGGCGGCCGC
>Ga0307405_10001238_pt1 | contig 10628 bp, 6 predicted proteins | sample 322Cmetagenome_2_FD_203311 | JGI IMG/M metagenome (GOLD analysis project Ga0307405, IMG submission 203311) | Maize rhizosphere microbial communities from greenhouse at UC Davis, California, United States - 322HYB-C-1 | ecosystem: Host-associated > Plants > Roots > Rhizosphere > Soil | place... | reverse complement strand
CCACCCATTGCTCGTAGCGAAGCGCCCAGCCGAGCGCCGGATAGCTTTCGTCGGCCCCGGCGTCGCGATCGACGCGCACGTAGTCGAGCCCGCCCCGCAGCGAGAGCTTCTGCTCCGACGTCTCGATCACCTGCCACCCGTACCCCGCGCCCGCCGCGGCGCGCAGCTCGAGGTCGCGGTTGGGATCGTGCTCGAGCGAGCTTCTCGCGTAGACGAAGTGTCGCGTGCGGATGAAGCGGTCGAGGCTCGCGTCGCCGAGCCAGCTGTTCACGGCCGTGGCGTGGCCGTCGCGCACGCGATTGACCTTGACGCCGGCGTTCCAGCGGTAGTCCTTGGCACGCGCCTCGACCTGCGCTTCGCCGTAGAGCCGGTCGTTCGTGGCATTGCCGCGCGACAGCGTCGCGGCGACGTTCGCGTGCCCGCGCCACGCGATGCCGGTGCCCGATTGGTCGGGTTGCGGATTGATGTATGCGATCTGCGCGAGATCGACCGGCTCGGGCAGCGCACCGTCGCGCACGATGCCCGCCTGGCCCGGTGCTGCCGCCGTGAGCGTTGCGGGCGACGGCGCCTGTCCGGTGAGCATGACGTCGACCGGCTGGTCGACGACGATTTCCACGACCTCGCCCCACGCGATGCGCACGTCGCCGGCATAGCGGGTGCGCAGCACCAGCGTGGTGTCGGTCTTGACGACGACGTTCCCGGTCAGGCGATCGCCGTTCCTGAGACGGACCGCGTCGGCGCCCACCGGGGGCGTGGCGAGTGCGAGGCACAGCGAGACGGCAAGGCGGAACGCGACGGCGAACGCGGGGAGCGGCTTCATGCGGACGAGCGGAGGCGAGGCGACGATCGCGTTCAAGGATACGGCAGGCCGCCGTCGTTGACGGTACAGTGACCGTCTGGCGTCGACGAAAGGAGGGGGGACGATGCAGATCCGCGACAGCGTATTCGTCGTCACCGGCGGGGCGTCCGGACTCGGCGCGGCGACAGCCCGCATGCTGGCCGAGGGCGGTGGTCGAGTGGTGATCGCCGACGTCAAGGAGGCGGAAGGCACCGCGTTCGCTGCATCGCTCGGCGGCGCGGCCCGCTTCGTGCGCACCGACGTGACGGACGAGGCCAGCGGCCAGGGCGCGATCGGCGCGGCGCTGTCCGCGTTCGGGTCACTGCACGGGCTGGTCAACTGCGCGGGCGTCGTGCATGGCGAAAAGATCGTCGGCAAGGACGGCCCGCACGCGCTCGCTTCGTTCTCGCGCACGGTCGCGATCAATCTCGTCGGGTCGTTCAACCTGACGCGCCTCGCGGCGGGGGCGATGGCGAAGAATGCGCCCAACGGCGATGGCGAGCGCGGCGTGATCGTCTACACCGCCTCGGTGGCGGCGTTCGACGGCCAGATCGGCCAGGCGGCGTACGCGGCGTCCAAGGCCGGCCTCGTCGGCATGACGCTTCCCGTCGCGCGCGAGCTCGCGCGCCACGGCATCCGCGTCATGACGATCGCGCCCGGCATCTTCGAGACGCCGATGATGGGCGCGATCCCGCCGGACATCGCCGAGTCGCTCGGCCGGATGGTGCCATTCCCGCCGCGGCTCGGGCGCCCGACCGAATTCGCGTCGCTGGTGCGCGAGATCGTCGTCAACCCGATGCTGAACGGCGAGGTGATCCGGCTGGACGGCGCGATCCGGATGGCGCCGAAATGACGTGGCTCGCGGAAGGCAATCGGCATGCGAAAGCGCTACGCGCCGGGGTTCGGCGACGCGCACGCGAGCGGTTGGAACGTCGCGTGTGGCCGCGCCGCGCGGCCAACGCGGCAGCGTGTTCCGAGTCCTCTCAGCCCCGGTCGATCAGCGCGATCGACGCCACCATGATCGCAATGAACCAGACGAGCATCCACGCCGGCATCGACAGCCCGAGGAAGATCCAGTCCGCCGCCGCGCACTCGCCGCTGCCGAGGAACACCTTCGACAGCACCTCGGCGAACGGGAGCGTCTCGAGCATGTAGTTGAGACCGGGTCCGCACGCCGGAACCTCCGACGGTGGCAGCGATTGCAGCCACACGTGGCGCGTCGACACCGTGGCACCGGCCGCCGCGATCACGAAGCCGAGCACCGAATAGACGATCGCGCCGACACGGCCGGGATTGTGGATCGCCGCCAGCGCGCACACGACGCCGCAGGCGATCACGGCGATGCGTTGCAGCACGCAGAGCGGGCACGGCTCGAGGCCGAGGCCGTATTGCGCGTAGAGCGCGAAGCCCATCAGCGCGGCGCAGACGATCGCGCCCAGCGCGAAGCCTGCACGCCGGCCGGGAAGGATGAGAAGCGTGAGCGACGAAAGCGCGAGCGCCATCACGGCGATGCGCCAGGCGTTGACGGTGAGCTTCGGCTGCGTGCTGATCCAGCCGCCGATGTGCTCCTGCGCGACGATCGCCACGGCGACGAACAGGCCGAGCCACGGCCACTGGATTTCACGGTACCGAGTCATGCCTGCGATTTCTCCAGCGCCTGGTCGAGGTCCCAGAGGATGTCGTCGAGCGATTCGAGCCCGATCGACAGGCGAATCATTTCCGGAGAGACGCCTGCGGCCCGCTGCTCGTCGTCGCTCAGCTGGCGATGCGTCGTCGACGCCGGATGGATGACGAGCGTCTTGGCGTCGCCGACGTTGGCGAGATGCGACAGGAACTGCACCGCCTCGATGAAGCGCTCGCCCGCGCGTGCGCCGCCTTTCACGCCGAACGTCAGGATGCCGCCCGCGCCGCGTGGCAGGTACTTCGCCGCGAGCGGTGCATAGCGGTTGCCGCGCAGCAGCGGATACTGCACCCATTCGACCAGCGGGTGCGACGCGAGGTGCTGCGCGGCGGCGAGCGCCGAGGCGCAATGTCGCGGCATGCGCAGGTGCAGCGTCTCGATGCCCTGGAGCAGCAGGAACGCCGCCAGCGGCGACAGCGTCGGCCCCAGCGTGCGCATCGTCTCCATCCGCGCCTTCATCGTGAATCCGAAGTCGCCGAACGTCTCGTAGAAGCGCACGCCGTGGTAGCCGCGCGACGGCTCGGTCATCTGCGGGAAGCGGCCGTTGTCCCACGGAAATTTGCCCGACTCGACGACGACGCCGCCCATCGTCGTGCCGTGGCCGCCGAGATACTTGGTGACCGAGTGGATGACGATCGCCGCGCCGTGCTCGAACGGCCGACAGAGATACGGGGAAGCGAGCGTGTTGTCGACGACCAGCGGCACGCCGGTCTGCCGCGAGATCGTCCCGAGCGCGGCGAGGTCGCAGACGTTGAGCTGCGGGTTGCCGATCGTCTCGGTATACAGCGCGCGCGTGTTCGGCCGGATCGCGGCGCGGAACGCCTCGGGATCGTCGGCATCGACGAACGTCGTCTCGATGCCGAACTGCGCGAACGTCACGGCGAACTGCGTGTACGTTCCGCCGTAGAGCGTGCGCGCGGCGACGAGGTGGTCGCCGGCGCGGGCGAGCGTGAGCAGCGCCACCATCTGCGCGGCCATTCCCGTGGCCGTCGCGATCGCCGCACGGCCGCCTTCCAGCGCCGCGACGCGCTCCTCGAGCGCGGCGACCGTCGGGTTGCTGATGCGCGAATAGACGTTGCCGAACGTCTGCAGGTTGAAGAGGCTCGCCGCATGATCGGCGCTGTCGAAGACGAACGACGTCGTCTGGTAGATCGGCAACGCGCGCGCGCCGGTCTCCGCGTCCGGGATCTGCCCGGCGTGCAGGCAAAGCGTGTCGAAGCCGTATTGACGATCAGGCACGGCGGCGATTCTATCGTGCCGTCAGCGGCGTCGCGCGGCCGGCGTCGCGAATGCGCGACGAGGGACGCGAGGGAAGCCGCGCGCGCCGGGATTCGGCAGCGTCGCCTCTCGAATGCGCCGCTTTCAAGGCGGCGGACGCGCCGGGCGGATGCCGCTCTAACGGGCCCGTGCGCGATGCGACGAAATGACGCCGGTGTTGACGCCGGCCCAGTTGAGCCCGCCGAGGATCCGCGCGTGCTCGATCTTCATGCAGCGGTCGACCACCACGTCGAGTCCGGCGTCGCTGGCGATGCGCGCCGCCTCGTCGCTGCGGATGCCGAGCTGCATCCACAACACCTTCGCGCCCTTGTCCACCGCTTCGCGCGCCAGCGCCGGCATCTCGGTGGCCTTGCGAAACCCGTCGACGACGTCGACGTCGTGCGGAATCGCGCTCACGCTCGGATAGCAGCGCTCGCCGAGCACTTCCTCGTACGTCGGGTTGACCGGCACGATGCGATAACCGTGCTCCTGCAGGTACTTCGCGGCGAAGAAGCTCGGGCGATACCAGTTGGCCGACAGGCCGACGACGGCGATCGTCTTCGTTCGGGCGAGGATGCCGCGCAACCCCGCGATGTCGTCGACGATCGCCATCCTGTCAGTCGTTCCTCATCGTGGCGCGATCCAGTCGGGCGCGCCGTTGTACCGCATGCCGTCCGGTACGCGTCGCGCCGACGACACCTGGTCGGTCAGCGCGGGCGGCAGCACAGGATACTCGCCCGGGCCGAACGTCCAGCAACGGCCCTGGAAGTTCGGGTCGCTGCACAGCACCCACGAGCCCCCTTCGACGCGCAGCGACGACGCGCGATCGTCGAGGCCGATGCTGCCGAGGTTCGCCAGCAGGTCGGCGTCGATCGCCGTGCCGCGGCCGCGGAAGTTCTGGCCCTCGTAGAGCACGATCCGCGGCGCCGTGTAGGCGGGCACAGCGGGCGGCGCGTACGTTGCGACCGGCGCCTGCGCGGGCCGCAGCGAGGAGAGGTCGCCGGCGAGTGCACCCAGCGTCGGATAGCGGCCCGGGCCAAAGAGGCGGCAGTCGCCGCGGAAGCGGTCGTGCTCGCACAGCTCCCATTGGCCTTCGTAGATGATCATCGAGCGCGCACGGTCGTTGAAGCCTTCGAGGCTGTCGGCGACGCCGTCGACGGCGATGCTGCGCCCGCTGAAGTCGGGCCCGTCGAACAGCACGACGCCGCGGTCCGGCGGGACGGCAGCGACGCGCTCTCGCCGGCGGTCCACTTCCCGCACCGAGGAGATGGCGTTGCCGATGCCGGCAGCGGTGAGCGACGGGTACTGGCCGGGCCGGAGGATAACGCAGTTGCCGCGGAAGTTCGGCTCGCTGCACGCTTCCCACGTGCCCGAGCCCACCTCGATCGACGACGCGCGATCGTTGAGGCGCGTGCCCTGCAGGTTGGGCGCGGCTTCGTCGATGACGACTGCGCGCCCGCGGAAGTTCTCGCGACCGTAGAGCGTGATTTCCGCGCTCGCCGCCGCCGTGCATCCGAGGAGCAGGGCGCCGGCGACGATCCGGGTGGTGTGTTTCATCGATGGCCTTTCTCGCGAACCCGGGACCGACGGGCGGCTTCGGTCCGGCAATGTCGGTTGCGCTCGGCGGGCGCCGCGTACCCGTGCTCCGATCGCGCTCAATAGCCACTATGGAACGACGCATGTCGAACCGCCTTCGGCGGGGGCCGGCATTGCGCGTCGCCGATCTGCCGACAGTCGGCGTTCGAAGGCCGTAGGACGCGGTTGCTGTAGGCTACGCGGGCGATGCGTGTCCCGACCTTCCTGATCACGCTGGCCCTCGCGCTGGGGGTTTCCGAGAGCCCCGCGGAAACGGCGCGACCGATCACGATCGTCGTCCCATTCGCGCGCGGCGGCGGCGCCGATTTCGTCGCGCAGCAGCTCGCCGACGTTCTTCCGGCGACGTTGCAAGCGCCGGTGACGCTTCGCTACCAGCCGGGGGACGACGGGCTCGTCGCGGTCGATGCGTTCCTCGCAACGGAGCCCGACGGCGAAACGTTGCTGCTCGGCAGCACGGCCTCGCTGTTCTTCGCACCGCTCGCGAAGAGCCGCATGCCGCTCGACCCCATCGAGGATTTCGAGCCGATCGCGCTCGTGGCCAGCGTGCCGCGGATGATCGTCGTGCACCCGTCGCTCGACGTGCGCACGCTCGACCAGCTGATCCGCCTCGCGCGCGAGCAGCCCGGCGTTCTGCCGTGCGGCACTTCGGACCAGCTCTCGCAGCACGCGGCGCGCCTGTTCGAGCGCCAGGCCGGCGTCAAGCTGGACTGCGTCCACTATGCGGGTGGCAATGCGCTGCGCAGCGAGCTGCTGGCGGGCCGCCGTAAGGTCGCGTTCGAGAGCCTGTTCCTGCCGGAGATCCAGGCGGGCCAGCTGCGCGCGCTCGCCGTCGCCGCGCCGGGTCGCATGCGCGTTCTGCCGGACCTGCCGACGACGTCCGAATCGGGTCTGCCGGGCGTCGAAGCGGTCGCATGGCATGCGCTGCTGGCGCCGAAGGGCACGCCACGCGAACGGGTCGACGCGCTGACCAACGCCGTGAGCGCGGCGCTGCGCCAGCCCAGGTTCATCGCGGCGCTCGAGGCGCGCGGCTATGTCGTGCGACCGATGAGCGGCCTGCAGATGCGCCAGTTCCTGCAGCGCGACATCGCGATCTGGCGAAGGTCGAGCTAGTCCGTTCCAGCCGCGCCGCGCGGCGCGGGTGACGGCCGGCGGACACCGCGGCCGCATCCTGTGCCGGCCGGTCGCCGCCCGGCGCGTCGGCGCCGGTGCCGCCTGTCTGCGCCGCTTTGAGATCAGCGGCTTACGGCGCGACTTCAGGCCAATACCGGTCGGCCCGATCCTTGCTTGAAGCCTACACCCGGCGGCGCGGACGGCGCTCGTGCGCGCGCGCCGGCCCTGGCAGCGATCCTCCATGGCCCTCACGCGAACGCTCAAGGCGATCGACCTCAACACCGTTCAGCACACGCTGAGCGAGACGATCGAGCGCGAGTCGCTGATGGCGCTGTCGCAGCGCAAGCTGAACGCGCTCGCGATGCCGCTCGCGTACATCGACCGGCATCAGCGCTACCGCTTCGCCAACAAGGCGTTCCTCGAGTGGATCGGCAAGCGCCCCGACGAAGTGCTGTCGCGCGAAGTGATCGAGGTCCTCGGGCGCGAGGTCTACCAGCTCTACAACGCCTACATCGAGGCGGCGCTCGACGGCGAGCGAACCGGCTTCGAGCGACAGCTCGTCATGCCCGGGCGGCCCGCGATCTGGATCCGCGTCGATTACTACCCGGACCGCTCGCCACAGGGATCGGTGCGCGGCTTCCTCGTCACCTACAGCGACGTCGACCACCTGAAGCGCCTCGAGCTCGAGGCCGGCCAGCGCGAGCACCGGCTGCGGCTCGTCACCGACAGCGTCGGCGTGCCGATCCTGTACTTCGATCGGCAGCACAAGCTCCGCTTCGCCAACAAGCCGTACGCCGAGTGGATCGGCATTCCGGCCGAGGACCTGATCGGTCATGCGCTGAAGGAGTTCATGCCGGCCGATTCGCTCGCGGAGATGGTCCCGTACATCGAGCGGGCATTCGCGGGCGCGACCGTCAACTACGAGCGACAGGAGAAGAAGGCTTCGGGTGAGCAGCGCTGGGTGCGCAACACGTTGTTCCCCGAGCGCGAGATGGGCGGGCGCGTCGGCGGGGCGTTCCTCGTGATGAACGACGTCGAGGACGACGTTCGCGTGCGCGACGCGATGAAGGCGCACCAGACGCAGCTTCGACTGTTCGCCGACAACATCCCCGGGCCGATCGCTTATCTCGATCGCAACCTCAAGTACACGTTCGTCAACCAGGCGTTCGCGAACCTCGCCTGCAAGGCACAGGACGAGATCTACGATCGCACGCCTCACGAAGTGCTCGCCCCCGACGTCGGCCACTTCCTGCGGCCGATCCTGCGGCGCGCGCAGTCGGGCGAAGCGATCGAATACGAGCGCATCGGACTGACCGCCGAAGGCGCGAAGCGCTGGATGCACGGCCGCGTCGTGCCGGATCTCGACGCTGCCGGGGAGGTGCGCGGCCTCTACTGCACCGAATACGACATCCACGAGCTCAAGACGACCGAGCAGGCGCTCGCCGCGCGCGAGGAGCAGCTGCGCCTGTTCACCGGCAACATTCCGGAGCCCGTTGTCTACCTCGACGGCGAACGCCGCTACGCGTTCGTCAACGAGGCGTTCCTCGACCTGACGGGCCTCGAGCGCGACGCCGTCGTCGGCCGTCGCGTCGCCGACGTGACCAGCGCCGACCAGGCGCTGACGCTGGACGACTACGTCAACCGCGCGCTCGCCGGCGAGTCGGTCATCTACGAGCGCCCGGTCGTCGACGTCAACGGCCGCACGCGCTGGTTCCGCGCGCGCATCGTGCCCGACTTCCACTTCGACGGGATGATCAAGGGCCTTTACGTCGTCGGCCACGACATCACCGACCTGAAGCAGGTGCAGGACGCGCTCGCCGCGCGCGAGAGCCAGCTGCGCGCCATCATGGACGGCGTCCCGGCGCCGGTCGCGTACATCGACCGCGACGAGCGGTGCCACTACGTGAACCGCACGTTCCTGCAGTACTTCGGGCTGCAGGGCGAAGCGGTCGGCAGCATGCGGCTGCGCGACGTCGTCGGGCACGGCATCTACCAGAGCGCGCAGGAGAAGATCGCCCGCGCGCTCGAAGGCGAGTCCGCGGCGTTCGACCGCCTCGTGCCTGGTGCCAACGGCGCGCGGCGCTGGATGACGATCCGTGTCGTGCCGGACGCCTCGTCGTCGGGCGACGTGCACGGTGCGTTCGTGCTGATGAACGACATCCACAGCCTCAAGCAGGCGCAGGAGGCCGTCAAGGCGTCGGAAGCCGAGCTCGTGCTCATCATGGACAACGTGCCCGCGCGCGTTTCCTACATCGACCGCAACTACCGCTACCGTTTCCTCAATCGCCACAACGAGGAGTGGCTCGAGGAGAGCCGCCGCGAGCTGGCCGGCAAGCGCGTCGTCGACGTCGTCGGCGAGCAGCGCTATGCGCAGATCAAGCCGCTGTTCGACCGCGTGCTCGGCGGAGAGACGGTGAGCACCGAGCAGACGCTCGTGCAGCCGGACGGCAGCCTCAAGTGGGAGTCGGTGCACTACGCGCCGAACCGCGACGGCGACGGCAACGTCATCGGGATCTATGCCGTGCACACCGACGTGCACGACCAGAAGCGCAACGAGGAGGCGCTGCGCCGCGCCAACTGGATGCTGTCGTCGCACATCAGCAACACGCCGCTCGCGGTCATGGAATGGGACCGCGACTTCAAGCTCGTGCGCTGGTCGCCGCAGGCGGAGAACGTCTTCGGGTGGAACACAGAGCAGGTGCTCGGCATGCCGCTGTCGGACAACGTGCTGATCCACGAGGACGACCGCGAGGCGGCCGAGAGCCTGCTGCAGAGGCTCACCAGCGGCGACGAGCCGCGGGCGACGGGCCTCACGCGCAACTATCGCCGCGACGGCGTCACGATCTGGTGCGAGTGGTACCACTCGGCGCTGCTGGACGATCGCGGCGAGATCGTCTCGATCCTCTCGTTCGTGCAGGACGTGAGCTCGCGCGTGCAGGCCGAGGAGCGCCTGCAGTACCTCGCCACGCGCGATGCGCTGACGGGCCTGCCGAACCGCGTGCTGCTGCACGAGCGGCTGTCGCAGGCGATCGCGCAGGCGAAGCGCACCGGCCGGCGCGTCGGCGTGCTGTTCATCGATCTCGACCGCTTCAAGAACGTCAACGACACGCTCGGGCACCGGATCGGCGACGAGCTGCTGAAGGCGGTGACGCAGGCGCTCGCGGGCGCCTTGCGCGAGACCGATCTCCTGGCGCGGCTCGGCGGCGACGAGTTCATGGTGATCGTCGAGGACTTCGACGACGCCGCCGTGCTCGGCCGCATCGCGCAGAAGCTGTGCGATGCCGTCGCGCATCCGATCAAGATCGAGGAGCACGACATCTACGTCACCTCCTCGATCGGCATCGCCGTCTATCCGGACGACTCCGACGACCCGGAGGAGCTCCTGAAGCACGCCGACGTCGCGATGTATCGCAGCAAGGAGCTCGGTCGCAACACCTACCAGTTCCTCGACGCGAGCCTCGCCGAGCATCGCGTCAAGCAGCACTCGCTCGAGACGTCGCTGCGCGCCGCGCTTCGTGCCGGCCAGCTCGAGCTCCATTACCAGCCGCTGGTCCGCATCCGCGACAACGTCGTCATGGGGGCCGAGGCGCTGCTGCGCTGGAGCGACGCCGAGCACGGCGACGTGCCGCCGCAGGTGTTCATCCCGCTCGCCGAGGAATCGGGTCTCATCCATGCGCTCGGCGAATGGGTGCTCGCGAGCGCTGCCGCGCAATGCCGCGCGTGGCGCGATGCGGGGCTCGACCTCAGCGTGTCGATCAACCTCTCCGCGCGCCAGTTCTATCGCGAGGATCTCGCCCAGCGGCTGGTCGACATCGTGCGCCGCGCCGGGTGCGAACCCAAGTGGCTGGAGCTCGAGGTGACGGAGACGAGCCTGCTGCACGACCTGGACGCGATCCGCAAGGTGCTGCACGAGCTTCGCGCCGAAGGCTTCGGCGTCGCCATCGACGACTTCGGCACCGGTTATTCGTCGCTGACGCACCTCAAGCACTTCCCGATCGACACGCTGAAGATCGACATCTCGTTCATCGCCGATCTCGAGAGCGATCCCGGCGACGCCGCGATCACCGAGGCGATCATCGGCCTCGCCGGCGGCCTCGGCCTCAACGTCATCGCCGAAGGAGTGGGCACGCGGGCGCAGCTCGACTT